>Ga0208645_1002199_pt1 | contig 15821 bp, 15 predicted proteins | sample VirMetDEL_Sep_01_FD_184519 | JGI IMG/M metagenome (GOLD analysis project Ga0208645, IMG submission 184519) | Aqueous microbial communities from the Delaware River and Bay under freshwater to marine salinity gradient to study organic matter... | ecosystem: Environmental > Aquatic > Marine >... | reverse complement strand
TACAACTCCTGATATTGACAGTACTGCAGGGTTAGACGCAGCGGATATTACAGGTACAATAGGTACTGCTCAAATCACAGATGCCAATGTAACACAAGCCAAGCTGGCTGGTGAGGCTGTCAACGAGAGCAAGCTGCAAGTCAGCAATGCTCCTGTAAATGGCTATACTTTAACAGCACAGTCCGGCAATACTGGTGGATTGACTTGGGCGGAAGCGGCTAGTGGTCATTGGACTAATTTAGCGGAAGTAACTTTGGGTGGTTCTCAAGTAAGTGCCATAGATATTACTTTGCCTACAGGTTACGACCAGCTTAGATTAGAGATTGTTTTTCCTAGACCTATCGGAAGCACTGGCAAAGACGTAGAAATGCAAATCTTAAACTCAAGTGATTCCGCTCAATCGTTCTCTTATTTTACAACGCATTTTAAAGGTGACGCTAATACTTACGATAGGGATGATGGTCGGTTTGCCACTGAACTTATTTTAAGCGGTACTTATGGTGCAAACAGTGGTGACAGGTTGCAGTATTCTATTGTATTTTCTGACACAAGCAGCACTACAATAGAAACAAAGTATTTAGCGCAAGGCTATTATTATAGAAACGATCAATTGCAGGCAGTCAACAGTTTGTCTGGTGCTACCCAATATGCGTCCACGGCAGCAAGTTCTAAATTGCGGTTTAAATTAGGTGGAAGTACTACTTTTAATACTGGTACAGGGCTATACTATCGCCTTTACGGTCACGCATATTCATAGGAGACAATCATGGCAAAAGTATTACTAGATGGTGTGGTTGTTGATGCTGACGTACCAGCTTCCGCTCCAAAGACAGAAGAGCAAATTAGGTCTAAACGTAACAACCTGATTGCAGAAACAGACTGGTGGGCTACATCCGACCGCACGATGACAGCGGCTGAGACACAATATCGCCAAGACTTGCGTGATGTTCCAACGCAAGATGGCTTCCCAACTAACGTCACTTGGCCCACTAAGCCTTAAAGGATAACAGAATGAGCAAGATAACCCTAACACCAAATGCTTCTGGTACAGGCACGTTTACGATTGCTTCACCTAATAGCAATACTAATCGTACCCTGACACTACCTGATAGTGCTGGTGAACTACTTACAACAACAGGTGACGGTTCAAACCTTACAGGCATTGTTACAGCAGATGATTCTATTAACGAAGCCAAACTTCAAGTCAGTAATGCTCCTGTTAATGGATATGCCCTCACCGCACAGTCTGGTAATACAGGCGGAATGACTTGGGCAGAGATGGCTGCGGGTGGGACTACTCTAATAAGCACAACAACTGTTACTTCCGCTGTAGCAACTGTGGATATAACTTTGCCCACAGGGTACGGTGCCTTTGAGCTTTTCTTAGAGGGGGTAACACCAAGTTCAACGGGCGTGTCTTCAACATTAAGTGTTAGGTTTAGCTCAGATAACGGCTCCAGTTATTATCAAACTAGCGGCAGTTACAATGTAAATGGCGGTAATGATTCACAGCTTCTCATCACATCAGCCAATGATTTTAATAATGAGGCTTACATAGCTTTGACTATACAGGGAGCCAAAAACTCTGGAGTTAGAACTACAGTTTTTTCTGAACAAATTTTAATGACAACTACTGGTGAGTTCCGCTCCGCTAGAGTTGATGGTGGCGGTTACAATGGTGACACCGTTATGACGAACATAAGAATTTTCCCGCACGGCGGAAGTTTGAATATAGTTGCTGGAACATTTAGACTTTACGGAAGGGCAACATAATGAACAAGAAACTTGTAGACGGTGTTCTTGTCGATTTGACAGAGCAGGACATTGCCCAACGTGATGCAGACAATGCTGCATACGCCGCTGACATTGCTGCTAATGGATACAAATTTGATCGTGCAGCAGCATATCCAAGCATAGAAGATCAACTTGATGACATCTATCACAACGGTCTTGATGCTTGGAAAGCTAAGATTTTAGCGGTGAAAAAAGCTCATCCAAAGCCGGAGGGTAACTAATGAGTACCATTAAGGTAGACACAATTACAGATGAGGCTGGTACTGGTGCTCCTACGTTCTCAACGGGCGCAGCGGTAACGGGTAACCTTAGTGCTACAGGCACAATTACAGGTGGTGCATTCTCAGGTAGTGGCGCTGGGCTTACGGGCATTGATGCGTTTAAACCTGTAGCTGTAACGGGAGCTACTCCTAGCTTGGATGTGGGTAGTTATAACTTCTTCGACCAAGGTACTCTTACGGGCAACACTACTATTAGTTTTACTAATGTACCTACTAATGTACGTTGGTCATATAGTTTTGAACCTATTACTGTAAGTGGTTCTTTTGATGTAACTAAAGCCAGATATGTAAGGTCATTCTTTGTAAAGTTTCAAGAAACAAGTCCAATGGATATTTTCCTTAAACCTGATGGTACTAAACTGTACCTTATAGGAAATAATTCACGTGCTGTTAATGAATATGATTTAGGTATACCTTGGGATATTTCTAGTGCTATTTTCTTACAGTCGTTTTCTGTAAATGGACAAGATAATGACCCTAGAGATGTTTTCTTTAAACCTGATGGCACTAAGATGTATGTAATAGGGAGTCAGGTTGATGAGATTCACGAATACGATTTAAGCACCGCTTGGGATGTTTCCACTGCATCTCACTTACAAACAATTAACGTATCTTCTGTGGAAACAAATCCATCTGGTTTATTCTTTAAGCCAGATGGAACTAGGATGTATTTTGTTGGCTCTGGGTCTGGCGATGTTAGAGAGTATAATTTAAGTACTGCTTGGAACATTTCTACAGGAACTCTTTCACGATCTTTTACAGTTACTTCTCAAGACAGTAACCCTAAAGGTATTTCTTTTAAACCTGATGGTACTAAAATGTACATAGTGGGGATTACAAATGATAGGGTATACGAGTACGACCTAAGTACAGCTTGGGATGTTACTACAGCTTCTTTTTTACAGTCGTTTGACGTAGTCTTAGATAATACACCTTTAGGTTTATTCTTTAAGCCAGATGGTAGTAGATTTTATATAATGGGCGAATCAGACAAAAACATTCTGGAGTTTCATGTTGGTACTGTTAGCTCATTAAGTTTACCATCAGCGGTCTCTACCTTACCTAAAGCGTTAGTTGCTGATACTAGGGTAACATATGACTTCTTCACTATGGATGGCGGTACTACAGTAACACTTATCGGTGAGGAGGTTGTATAATGGCACGATCAAGAGCACGTAAACTAGCAGACTTAACATCTGCAGGTAACACATTTGATGATGGTGTAATCACCGCCTCTGAAGTTACAGGACTAGGTACTGCAGCTACTACAGACTCTACAGATTATGCCACTGCAGGTCAGGGTACACTGGCAGCTAGTGCATTGCAGCCTACAGGTGATGGCTCACAGCTTACAGGTATTGAGACTAATCCGTTTAGCCCAACCACAGTTTCTGGTGCATCACAGACGCTAGATTTAAGCAGCAATAACTTCTTCGATGCTGGCACAGCTACAGCCAACGCAACAATAGCACTATCTAACCCACCTACTCTTCGCCGCTTTGGATATCTGTATAATTCCGGTAGCATTGCGGCTACTAGTGTAGGGGCGGTTACTGAAACTGTTAGTACAACATTCGACCACGGCGCTATAAACAACTACTCGGAGTATAACTACATTAGTTGGGATGGTAAACACGCTTATGGGGTGAGGAAGTCAACCAGTTCTAGCGATAATAAATACTGGCAAGTAACAATGAGTACGGCGTTTGATATTAGCACGGCTACGGTTGTATATGAGCCGACATCAGGAGGCATTCAAGGCATTAACGGCCCAGTAACAATCCATCTAAGCACAGACGGTACAAAATTATATTTTAATAGAGACTATACTGGTAACTGGCAGAATTATGCAACCCTAAGTACAGCCTATGATTTAAGCACGGCTGGAAGTTTTCAAGAGCTACCGACTAACAATAGCTGGCACACTGCAATGGATGCACTTGAAACTGGCAAGGCTGGCGCATGGGCACCGCATTGGAGTTATGACGGTACTAAGTATTACTCTAAAAACGAAGGCAGCAGAATAATTAGGATGTCTACTGCAAGCACTGCGTTTGATATTACTAGTCTTTCTTACACTAGCGGCGATGACTTTGACATTAGTGGTACAGCAAAAGACACTGGTGGTACTACGGTAGGTTATACCTTTGGAATTACATTTAACCAAAGCGGAACCAAAATGTATGTGTTGGGTGGTTATATCTGGGAGTATTCTTTAAGCACGGCTTGGGATATTACAACCGCAAGTTATGCTGCTCGTTTTGAGTTTCCGCCAGACTCCTCTGGAGCTAGTGTGACCTGCAGAAATGGGAGATTTAACTCTGCAGGAGATAAATTCATAGGTACTAGGCAGGGACAAAACGAATTAGTTTCAATTGATATGGTGGCTGGAACAGTAGTTACTTTCCCAGTGGCGGTTAATGGCGACCAAACTGCTAACATACCTAAAAACGCTACAGTCTTTTATGATTTATATACTTCAGATGGTGGCACTTCTTATCAAATTCTTAATGAGGTAATTTCATAATGGATAGATTTACAAAATGGGTAGATGGTGTTCGGGTTAACCTTACTATCGAAGAGCTAGAAGGTGTAGACGATAGATGCAAAGCGGAGCAGTATCGCTATGTTCGTGATGACTTACTTACTGAGACTGATTGGTGGGCTGTAGCAGATCGCACGATGACTGACGCAGAAGTTACATACCGTCAAGCTCTCCGTGATTTACCAGCACAGTCTGGCTTCCCTACAAGCATAACATGGCCCACTAAACCATAAAGGATAAACAATGACACAAGATAGCTGGTACTTGTCAAAATCAATACCTTTAACATTTGTACTGGCTATCATTGGTCAGACTATTGCTCTTGTATGGTTTGTTGCAGATTTGAATAACGACATCCAAACTAACACCCGTGAGATTGTACGTCACGAGACACGCTTAATTGCACTTGAGAATATTGTACAAACACAGGCCATAACTATGGCTCGTATTGATGAGAATATAAAGTCTATCCGTGAAATGATGGAAGACGCACGTAGAAACAACTAATATGTTGCACATAAGCAACATCTATGGTATAACATATTAATGATAATACCTTCGTAAGGAAAGACTATTATGGCTAAGAAGTTTGCAGGTTTTAAACAGGCCGCGATGGAGAAGAAGATTCTCCCTGCGTTAGGTTATACTGGCCCTATGGATCAGAAGTCCATTAATGCTTTTCTTGCATCTAACCCTGGTGCTGCTGCTAAGATGGGCAGATACACACTAGCTGCACGTCAGCGCATTGAGGGTAACAGTATGGGTATGGCTGAAGGCGGTCTTACCTCTGCAGTAGATGCAGCACAGGCTACTGTAACAGATAGACGTAATGCCCTATCTGCTGCTCAACTTGCTGCTGCAGCTAACCCCCAAGATACATCCCTTATGTCTGCAGTTAACGCTGCACAAGTAGCCCTGACACAATCAGAGGCTGCTCTTAGTTCTGCTCGTTCTAACCTAACAGGTTCAGTAAGCACACCGGAAGTACGTGCTAGGTCTATTGCAGACCCTATGTCTATCACACAGACAGCACCTGTAGCTACAGCAACACCTGCTCAAGTTGCAGCTGGTACTATTGACCCTACCACAGGCCAGATGACTGCACCACTTGCTACAGCAACACCTAGCGCTGTAACACCAGCTGCTCCTGCTATGGCTGCTGCACCTCAACCTGCTGCTACGGTAACTGCACAGACTGCAGCAGATCCTATTGCTGAGGCAGTAGAAGACTTAACTGCTGCTACAGGCGCACCTAGTGAGGCTGCTCAAGCACAAGCTGCTACCATGCAGCCTACAGACTTAGCTCAATTAGCTGTAGCTCCTGAGACTATTGCACAAGCTCGTACTGTAGAGGCACCTGCTCCTCGTGCTGTACAAGAGGGTGAGATGATTGCTGGCCCTACTGTAGACATGGAGCGTGTACGTACAGAGACAAACTTTGCTGCTGCTACAGGTGCACCATCTACAGATGCTACTGTGCAAGGACAACTTACTGGCTTAATGGAGCAGTTTGAGGGTAATGAACCTCCTGCATGGGCTGCTGGTGCTATGAGGGCTGCTACAGCTACTATGGCTGCACGTGGTTTAGGTGCATCATCTATGGCAGGTCAAGCTATTATCCAAGCTGCTATGGAGTCTGCACTACCTATTGCTGTACAGGATGCACAGACAGCTGCTTCATTTGAGATGCAGAACTTAAGTAACCGTCAACAGGCTGCTCTATTTGCTGCAGAGAAACGTGCTGAGTTCCTCAACCTAGAGTTTACACAAGACTTCCAGACACGTGTTACTAATGCTGCTAAGATCAGTGACATTGCTAACATGAACTTTAGTGCTGACGTACAGGTTGCACTAGAGAATGCACAGATGGCACAGACTGTAGACCTAGAGAACCTTAGTGCTAAGAATGCTAAGATTATGGCTGATGTTGCTGCAATGTCACAGGTTGATATGACTAACCTCAACAACCGTCAACAGGCTCAAGTACAAACAGCTAACGCTTTCCTAAGTATGGACATGCGTAACCTAGACAATGAGCAACAGACATCTATGTTTAAAACACAAGAGATGGTTAACGCTATGCTCAGTGATCAGGCTGCTGTAAATGCTGCGTTACAGTTTAATGCTACCTCTGAGAACCAGACTAACCAGTTCTTTAGCTCTCTAGCTACACAGGTATCACAGTTCAACTCAGAGCAATCTAACGCTATAGCACGTTTCAATGCTGGTGAAGCTAACAGTCTGGCTCAGTTTAATGCTACACAGAACAATGCACGTGATCAGTTTAATGCACAGAACCACCTAGTTGTAGCACAAGCAAACGCTGAGTGGATAAACAAGATTACTACCGCTCAGAATGCAGCAGAGAACCAATCAAACCGTGATGCGGTACTAGCAGCAAATAACTTTACAATGACTGGCTATAATAATATGTTACAGCGAGAGCGTGACATCCTTAGCTGGGCATGGAGTTCAGGTGAATCCGCTTTAGAAAGAGACTCTAATGTTGTTGTCGCTAAAATTGCTGCTGATGCCAAGGCTGGTGACGCTACTGATCCTCTCGCCAGTGCAAGTGGAAAAGTACTCTCTGCAATTGCCGATAACGCAGTTGATCTCATATTCGGTTAATAAGGATACAACTATGCCATTTCAAGACTATGGATATAAACCCTCAGGTATTACACGCCCAAGAGCACGTCCTAAACCTAAAGCAACAAGTAGCTCATACTACTCAGGTAATGAGTTTGGTTCTGGTAACATCTTTACAGAAACTAGTCCGGGTGCCAGCACAGTAAACTTTGGTAACAACAATAATAATGACAATGATAGAGGTAGTTCCAGAGCACCCTCTTTAGTACAGGCTCCTACACCTACAGTAACTGCCCCTGCAGCACCTACCCCTGCGCAGATTGAAGCAGAGAGACAGGATCGTATTGCTAGAGTGTTTGAGGCTGCAGGTGCTACACTACCTGAGGATAAAGGTAGAATGGGTAGAGTTGGTAGAGGTATAGATCTCTATAGTCGTGATATATTTACTACACCCTATGTTGCCACACCGGATAACACGCAGGAGATTAAAGATTACCTACAACGTACTGCAGTAGATGATGCTCTTCGTGATGCACTAGGTATGCCAGAAGTATATAAAGGCATACCTACTCAAGAAGAACCAGAGCCAAACATTGATATGTCTGTACTTCAGGAAGCAATGATGCCTGAGCCTATCACTGTAGAGGAACTGCCTGAAGGGTTGATGAGTCCTAGGTTTGATACTAAAGGTGGTGAGGTTGCAGGTGCAACAACTAAAGCGTATAACTTCCTGATTAAGGCAGGGCTTAACCCACCAGAGAACCAGCTTCTATCTGAGAAATTAACAGTAACAGGTGATCAGTTTACAAACAGAGAAGACGCTTTAGAGTTCATTAACGACTCACTAGACTTTGAGCCTACAAGAAAAGCTGCTTTCAGCGCTACAGTAGATGCAGAGTCTAGTAGTGGGCTACTAGAAGGTACTAACTACAGTAAACAGGGTGCTATTGCAACGCTTGGCGGAGGTGATGCTAACAGAATCGCACGTATTGAGGCTCTTTACGGAAGAAACAATAGGCTTTCTCCTGAAGACCAAGAAACTCTGTTCAACATTGCATATGGCGGTCGTATGGGTAATGCGCCAGATGAGGGACATAAGTACAGAGGTAGAGGGCTAATCCAAATCACAGGCAAAGACAACTATCGTAAGTATGGAGAGGCCATTGGTATTGGCGATGCTCTGGTAAATAACCCTGATATACTGTTAAACAACCCATCTGTCATGTTAGCTATAACAGAGGCTTATCTACAGGATAGATTACCTGAAAGGGCGGATGGCCTAAGTGCCAATGATCTGAAGGACGCTATCGGACACTCAGGTGCTGTTCCTAGAGGTGTTACGTGGAACGGTACGGGTAGTGCCTACAAGGGTAATCAGCGATGGATGGATGTAATAGCTCGTTTGGAAGAGGCTGGTAAACAAGAGGAAGCTGACGAAGCAAGGTTAAATAATGAGTTTACTGCACAGCAGAGGGCAGGTGCTTTCATTGACGGTGACATTGGGCCAGGCAGTATCAGATCTATGCGTGAGTTCCTCATAGCAAATGGTGTGACTATACCTGAAGATGCGAGTGCTAGAGAATTAGTTCGCCTCGTTAACGGGGTACAATAGTGTTCGGACTACCCCTAGAACTTATCACCATGTTATTCTCCACCGTGCTAGGTGGGGTCATGTCTATATGGGGTCAGTCTAACAAGAACAAAGCAGAGCAGCAGAAGCTACTCATAGCAGGACAGCAGCAAGCCAGAGAGCAGGGCAAGACTGACACACACTTTGCATGGACACGTAGGATCATAGCTTTATCTGCTGTAGGGTCAATTATTGTCTTGCCAAAGGTAGCAGCTTTGTTGTATCCTGAGGTCAACGTTATCGTAGGCTACACTGAAATGCAAGGTGGCTTCTTTAACTGGCTGTTTGGTACTACAGAAGCTATTGAGTGGAAGTATGCAGAAGGCTTCGTTATCACACCCCTAGACACACACATTGTTTCCGCCATTGTAGGGTTATACTTTGGCGCAGGTTTCACTAAGTAAGGTATATTATTATGGCTACAGCATTTGATAGGCCCATTCCAGGGCAGTCTCTAACAGGAGAGCCTCGTAACTTTCCGTGGGAGCAACCTGCTGAGATGAGCAGTATTGAAGAGGTGACTAAGTTTTACATTGGACGCCTTGCTAATCAGGATGTCATTGATGACTTTGGTGCTTTGTGTCAGGCTGGTGTCTCACTAGCTCCCATTGTAGAGTCCGTCTATCTAGTAGGTGTAATGCGTGGCATACATAGCCTTGATACAGGTATGTTGGCTGCACCTACCATTCACACATTCCTAAAGCAAGCTATTGAGTCTATGGGTATCTCTGTTAAGGACACAAGTGATGATCCACAGAAACGTGCAGAAGCTGCAGAGATGGAACGCTTCCGCTTAGTTGCTAACAAGTATCTCTTAACGGAGGATGACGATGATATGTCTGACCCCGGTAAAGAGATGCTTAGTGAGATGCTAGAGGAAGAAGGTGAAGCTGAGCAACCTGCAAAGGATGTAATGCCAGAAGAAACAATGAACGAAGAGCCTACGGGCTTAATGGCAAGAGGTTAAGACATGGCATTTGATTGGAAAGACTTTGCAGCTGCATTCCTAGAAGGTACAGCAGAAAACATTGAGCGCCGTGGTGAAGAAGCTAGGACGTATGAGAAAGAGCAGAAGGAAGCAGCTAAGCGTAATGCAGAGGTTATCCGTCTTCGGGCGGCTAGGGCTAAGCAGGCTGCTACATATGCTCGTAAAGCTAAGATGTACCTAGGTAGCCACAAAGAAGCAGATATGATAGTTAAAGCAGCTATGTCAGCTGGCCCTGCAGAGATTGAAACACTATATGAAAAGCTAGAAGCTGCAGCTAATCAGCCAGGACAGAATGGTAAGCTGGGTGTGGATGATATTGATACGCTAATCAACATGCCAGAACTTCCCGGTGTAGATAATAGGTATATTGATATGGGCTTGGAAGATTTTGCTATGCAAACCTATGGGGCAAGCAAAGACTCTATCATACGTTCAGCAGAAGAACAGGAAGAGGTAAGCTTAGTTGGTCAGCTCTTTGGGTTTGGTGCAAAGCAACGTGTAGATGAACGTCTAGGTGAACAGCAGTATGGTATGGGTATGTCTATATCAGACATCAATGACCTAGCAGAGCAAGATGAATACCAAAACATTATTAAGGATACTTCCCTTACGTATGGTACACTAGATCGTTTTGTAGTTGATGACTACATTAAGTTTGATGCTGTCCTTACTAAGGCAATGAAGGATGCTTTAGATGCTAATGAGAAAATTATTGATGCCATATTAGAACCAGAAGATAAGGCTGCTAAAAAGAAACAGCTACAACAATCTGCAGCTGATGGTTTAATTAAGGCGTCTGTAGACCAAGATGTTAGCTTACTAAAAAGCGTTCCTGCAACACAAAGAATTGCAGCTATTATGGGACAAGACTATCTTGACCAACTGTATATAGACAACGGTATCTTTACAGAAGATCAACTAAAAGAGATGCGCGGTGGTGGTGAACCTACTGCTGCTGCTGCTGCTGAAGGTGGTGCAAGTGCTGAACCTGCTGCTGAAGGTGCTGAGGGTGGTACGGGTGCTGAGCCTGCTGCTGTTACTACTCCAACCGCTACAGAGGGTGTAACACCTAGACCTAAGGCTAAGCGTAGAGACAGGAGTGCTAAACTTAAACAGCGTGAATGGGATAGAAAGTACAAAGGTAAGTATGAGCCTGACACAGGTAAGCCTATCCTAGCTGGGCCACGTCCTGCCTTGGATGAATATCGCCAAGAGCCTACTATCGTAGCAGGTCGCACTCGAAGCGTATCACTGTATACTGAGTGGATGGATAAGTATGGTGATACACATGATCCAGAAACAGGTCTACCTTTGCCAGTAGAGGAATAGAGTAATGGATAATAGCGCTTACATTAGAGCCTACAAATCATCCTTAACAAATAAGCCAGTAGAACCACCTACATTTAAGCTAGACCCTAAGGATGACTTTGTTATTGATCCTAACGTCACACTCAAGAAGGATGACTTAAAGAAGAACAACTACGTAAACCCTATCCGTGACTACATGGTTGCACGTAAGGGCGTAGACTACAATGATGTAGATGACGATAAACTTGTAGATGACTTTGTAGAACACATGCGTTACTTCAATGCTAACACTGTGTCTACTGCTGGTGAGGTACGCTTTGTTAGTAAGGCAGATGAAGCTGCTAAGCTCAAGGCTAAGAAAGCTTACCAGATCTATGACCAGTTAGGTAACGTCTTTGTTAATGACGGTATCGCTGGTGCTGTAGGTGGTATCTGGGATTACGTTACTGCTGCAGCTACTGACCCTACAAACTACTTGGGTGTACTCACAGGTGGTATTGCTCGTGCTGGTGCAGGTGGTGCTGCCCTTGGTGGTAAGCAAGTAATCAAGGCTGCGGTACGTAATGCAGGACGTGAAGCCCTAAAGAGTGGTGCTAATAAACAGGCTGCTCAAGAGGCTGCAAAGAAGGCTGGCATAGAGGCAGCAGATCGTGCATTAACTAAAGGTTATACAAAGGCACAGGCTGATAAGATAGCTGCTAAAGTAGAAGCTAAGATGGCTCTTGAGGGGCCACGCGCTCTAGCTAAACAGTCTATGCTATCTGCTCAGGAAGATCTATTTAAGCAGGCAGGTAAGAGAGCGCTAAAGCAAACTATTGCGCTTGATGCTAGTGCTGCTATGCTACAGGATGTAATGAACCAGAACGCTAGGCTGGAAGTCAATGCACAGGAGTCATACAGCGCAGCACAGACAGGCTTCTCATCTTTTCTGGGTGGTGTTGCTGGTGCAGCACAGCTAGGCTTTGGTAAGTTCCGTGGTGCCTCAGGCTATGGTGATGTAGGTGATCCTCTTGAGCGCCTAGCTAACGTGTCTATTGAAGAGGCTACACCCTTCCTTAAAGCTACGGAAGCTAAGAGAGCTTCTAAGGCGGTAGTAGATGCTGTCTCTACATGGGAAGAGAAAGTAGCACGTGGTGCAAGCTTTGATGAGGAGGGTGGTATCACAGCATCTCTTATCAAGCACATCATTATTGGCGAAGACGGTAAGGGCGGTGTAGGTAAAGTTGTGAAGGACATGGGCTACAAGGTAGACCGTAACTTGAAGACAACAGACTTCATCACTAACGTAATACGTTACATGCCTCAGAAAGATTTAGCAAAAGCTAACTCTCTTATTAAGAAACACACAGGGGTACACCTAGGCGACTATGATGAAGTAGGCGTTAACCTCAGTGATCTTATTGCTGCTCGTATTAGTGATGCTGGTAAGCAGCTACAGGTGATGTCACAGCTGCGGCGTACCATAGACTCAGGTATTGTTGCTTCCTCTGATGCACTTGAGGCTACTATTGAGAATGTAGAAAAGAACACTACACCTGCACAGAAAAAGGAATACCTCAAGTATACACAGGGCGTGTGGAAACGTTTGCTTGTTTCATCCCCTGCTACTACAGCGCTTAACATTGCTGGCTATGGTCAGTTTGCTGCAGGTCAGACACTAGCAGACATATTCAATGCTACTATGTATGGACTTCAGGGTATAGCTACGTCTGTCACTAATAAGGCTGCATCTGAGGGAGCATTCCGCCGTATGAGAGCGCTTACTACTATTCAAGCGCAGAAGATCCGTAACTTTGCAGATCCATATACAACACGTGATGCATACCTAAAGCTACTAGAAGAGAACCCTGACATTCAGAAGGCTCTCTTTGAAACGTTTGCTGGTGGTGTGGATGCTACAGCTAAACGCCATGGTCTTGACCCTACAAACACAGCCTTTAAAAACATAGAAGCTGTAACAAACGCAGCCAACACTATCACAGGTGTGCGTATTCAGGATACCTTTACTAAGTCACAGATGTTTATGGGTGAGTTAGATAAGGCAGTACGTTTTAAACACGGTAAAACCCTCAAGGAAGTTATCAACGGTACAGATGATACGCTTCTTGATGAAGAGGTAATGCAGTCTGCCCTAGATACAACACTCAAGTCTGTGTTCTCTAAGGATTATACTGCTAAGAGTCAGCCTGAACTAGTGCGGCAACTAGCCAATGGTGTTGAAACCTTCTCAAGCATACCGGGCTTAGGTACTATCCTGCCGTTTGGTCGCTTCTTTAACAACGTCATAGCTACAGCATACCAGTGGTCTCCACTAGCTGCACCTGAGCAGTTCGTCAAGTTTGCTCAACGTGCACGTAAGGGCCAGAAGGCAGACCTCTCAGAGATGGAAGCTTTTGCACGTATGACTATTGGTACATCTGCGCTTAGTATGGCTGCTATGTATGACCAAGAGCGCCGTGATAAGGGATTAGCTTACAATGAGATTGATGTAGGTGGTGGCACTATTGTAGATGCTAAGAACACCTATCCCTTCTCTGCTTTCCTAGCTGCAGGGCGTATCGTAAACATGATGGCTCGTGATGAGGAAGTACCACCAGAGTTACTACAAGAGATGGGTACTCAATTAGCTGTCGGTCAGTTGGCACGTGATGCACAGTTTGGTAACGACATTAACAATCTCATGGACATCCTAGTAAACCAAGAAGCAGGTGCACGTAAAGCTTCTGCCATGGGCTTAGCTAAGATAGGTGGTAACTTTGTATCTGGTTTCACTAGGCCACTAGACGCTGTTAACAAAGTAGTAGGCTTTGCTATGGGTACAGACGCAGCTAAGGATGTACGTCAAGCAGACGGAACTTCTCAAGTCTTTACTCAGTCTGCTACTAAATACGTAGACAATCTGTTTGAAGTGTTTAGTGATAAGGTCGATGCTGTAACAGGTGATGAGCTACGTGTTGCTACACGTGAGGGGCAGCTATACGATGCCAACCCCTTTGCTCGTGTCTTTGGTTTGACTATCAAGCCAGCACGTACTGGTGCAGAGAAAGCATACTCTATGGCTGAGATGTTTCCATGGCAGGCTTCAGAGCGTAGCAAGATCCCAGGTTATGATAGGGCGTTTAACTCTATCATTGCTCCTCTGTTAGAAAGACAGACTAACCGACTGCTGCGTACTAAAGCATTCAAAGAGGGTAATCTCACACAACGCAGACAGATGCTCAAGACTGTAGTATCAGATGCTAAGTCACAAGTACGTAAGTATATGAAGGCTGGTGGTGGCGGTAGAGAGAACGCTATGCTGGCACTAGTACGTACTGCAGAGGGCAGAGCAAACAAAGAGATCCGTAATGAGGCTAAACGCCTGCTCAAAGAGAGACGTGGTATTGATGCTAGTCCACAGGATATGAACTATCAGGAGCTAACCCTGTATATCTCTTACATAGACTACCTCAAGGATATATACGAGGAAGCAGCGGGTATATAAAACGAGAGAGGGGAGCCACTAAGCTCCCCTTTTCTTTATCGTACTCCGTGTTTCTTAACACAGTGTCTTGCCCATAGTACCGTAGCTATCAAATGCTCTAGTGCTTTGTTTCTCTCGTCACTCTGCCATAGATTACTCTTGATGTGGTTCTCTAATGCCTCTGCATGTTGGGCTAACTCATCATAGAACTTAATGCGTGTGCCTTCTACGTGCGCTTTGGCTTCTTGTTCTAACTTCATTTAGATGCTTCTTTCTGACTCAAACGTGTATAGGCTCTTTATGATAGTAGTCTTTGTTTCTTCACAGACAGAGGCATGTTTACTAATGTTCTCCTCTGCAGGTATAATTTGTAAGTTACCACTCCAATGAGGCCCACCATCTGCTAGAGGCCACATATGATCTACGTGATGTTGTACCCCTGTGGCTTCACTTATTATGTTACGCAGTTTGTATATCTGTACTAAGCGTTTCTTCTCGTGGGGGCATTCACGTAGGTGTACGGGTATTTGTTTGCTCTTTAAGGCTCTGCGTCTTGCTTGTGTAGCAGCTTTCTTTTCCTTGTTAGCTTTGCGCCAATTTCTAGACGCTGCTCTAGCCTTTTCTCTGTTAGCTGCCTGCCAAACTTTCCTCTGAACAGCTATCTTCTCTTTATTAGCTTCACGGTAAGCTTTATCTCTAGCAGCAAGCTTTTCTATATTAGCTTCACGGTAAGTTTTACGGTTAGCTAGTTCCTCTTCCCTATTAGCTTCATACCTAGCTTTACGTTTAGCCAGTGCCTCTTCCTTATTAGCTTCATACCAAGCTTTCAGACTAGCAGCTATCTTTTCCTTATTAGCTTCACGGTAAGTTTTCCTCTGAACAGCTATCTTCTCTTTATTAGCTTCACGGTAAGCTCTTTGATAAGCTGCCCTCTCTTCCTTGCTCTGAGCCATCACAGACCTTCCTTCATAAATACTTTGACCCACTCAGCGCAGATACCACTACGCACAATGTCATCAACGCCAAACTCTACTACAGGAACATCAAGCATGTGCTTCTTAGCAAGATGAATGATCTTAGCTAGACCAGACGTACCCTTTAAGTCAGACTGCTGGATGTCACCATTGAGTACAATAGTACTGCCTTCACCTACACGTGTCAACAGCATCTTGATCTCTGGTATGTCGATGTTCTGCGCCTCATCTACAATGATAAACGCATTG
>Ga0208645_1002197_pt1 | contig 15838 bp, 4 predicted proteins | sample VirMetDEL_Sep_01_FD_184519 | JGI IMG/M metagenome (GOLD analysis project Ga0208645, IMG submission 184519) | Aqueous microbial communities from the Delaware River and Bay under freshwater to marine salinity gradient to study organic matter... | ecosystem: Environmental > Aquatic > Marine >... | reverse complement strand
AGCTGTTAAAAACGCACTTATACCTACTAAAGGTATTGTGTTAAAAAAAGGAAAAGAACTAAGTAGATTTAAAAAGAAACAAAACATAAAAAAAATTTTAAACCCTGCAGCAATAGGTACTAATATTAGCAGTACAGTTAATGACGCATCTAGTGTTACAGAAAACATTAAAGCAGCAGATGGATTAGTTATAGACCCTCCTGCAGGATTAGAAGAAATGCTAAAAGAATATAATAGTCCTATGACTGTTGACGATTTCGTATATGTAAGCAGAGATACTGGTATAGGTGTAGATGCTTTAGTAACACAAGCGTTATTAGAATCATCATTAGGTACTAAAGGTAAAGGTGCAAAAGGCAAGAATCCTCTTAACTGGGGCAATGACGATGAAGGTAATATTAGAACTTATAACAGTTATAGAGAAGGACTATTAACAGCAGCTAAAGGATTAAAAGAAAAGTTTTACTTTACTACACCAGAAGATTTTATGGCGCGTGACTTTAAAGGTAAGTATGGTGTATATGCTACAGACCCAGAATATAAGACTAAATACAACAAGTATCTAAACTTTGTAAGGGAAAATGTTAATTATCAACCACAATCAGAAGAACCCGTTGTAGAGAAGCCTACTGCGCAACCTGCAAAAGAAGTAAGCCAGGCATTAAATTATGATGACCCTATAAAGTTAGCAGAGCAGGTATCTATGATACAAAATATGTCAAATGAAATGCCTGCAATATCACAAGAGTATTTACAGGATAAAAAAGATGAACCTGAAATTACTGATAAAGACTTAGAATACGCTAAAGCAATAATAGCAAGAGAAAACAAAGTAAAAGATAAAGACTTAAAATACCTACCTTTACAAGTATTAGTTAAAACTTTAGGTAAGCGTAATAATAAATACAGCATGTTAAGCAATAACCCTGCTTTTTTATCAATGCTTGAAAATAAAATAAAAAATGGCTTGTAAACTTACATATAAAGGAGTACGATACGATTCAGATGATGCAGTTATTCAGCAGGTAATAAAAGATAAAAACCTTGTAGCTGAGTATAATGCTTTAATGGAATCTGATGCTAGTAGTAGTATAGAAGAATTACAATCGTTTGCTGCTGAAAAGAAACGATTATTAGAGGTGCTTCCAGATGATATATTTACTATTACTGACAAAAACAATTTACTTGATAAAGTAATAAATAACGGTATTACTTTTGGTTATGTACAAGACCTTACTATATACTTAGCTAAAAACTCACCTTTAGGTACTGGTTATCATGAAGCATTTCATGGTGTATTTAGAACCTTTTTATCTGATGACCAAATAGCTAAGTATTTAGAAAAAGCAAAAGAAGAGTTTGGTAAGCCAACACAAGCACAACTAAATAAACTAAAAAGCACAAGTTCGTCTTTTGCTAACTTAAGTAAAGAAAAGCTAGAAAACTTATATTACGAAGAAAAGATGGCTGATAAGTTTAGAGATTATATGCTAAACAAAAAGCCTAAAACTTTCTTTACAAGACTGTTTAATTACTTAAAAAAGATTATAAACTACTTTACCAATACACCTACAACTCTTGATATGTTGTTTGAAGATATTGCTGTTGGTAAATTTAAAAAAGCAAAGCCTGTACACAACATTTATAGAAAAAGTAAAGCTGCATTTTCTATAAGAACGTTTGCTAACAATCAAACAGTTACTATATTAAGTACAACAGATTATGAGCAGGTCATTAGTTCTATTGCTAGTTTTGCTATAAGCAGCGGTAATGAAAAACTAACTAATGCTAATCTTGTACAATACATGGACAATGCAGCTGAACAGTTTGACCCAGAAAGGTGGATGCCGTACTTAGAAGGTTTAGAAGAAGGTAAAAAACAACAAACAATAAATAGACTTGCTGAAATATACAACGTATTAAAAGATGGCGAACTATATGTAGACAATAATAAAGTACCCTATCAAAAAACTAAACTTAACAGTAAAAACTTAGAAAGTATAAGAAAATCAGTTAGAGTATACTTAGATTTATTTCAGATAGACAAAGAGCAAGAGGTAGAAGAAGAATATGATGCTGATGATAACGTAAGACCAGGGTTAGGTATTGAAGACAGTGCTACTAAAGGTAGTATATATAAGATGAATAAGTTTATTCGTACTTATGTAGGTACAGTTAAGATGTACAAAGACCACTTTGATATAGGCTTAGAGTTTACAGACGAGTTTGTAAATTCTTTACCGCTAGGTGAACAAGAGTTACATAAGTTTTATGCTAGTCCATCATTGGTGTTTAATACATTCCGTAATAACTTATCTGACACTCCTAAAAACAAAGTATTTGATAAGTTTATCAACTTAAATAAAGATAACAAAGACTTAAAAGCATTTCAAAAGAACGTTTTAACTACTATTAAAAAAGAGTTAAGAGAACAAAATATACCAGAAAAGTTTCTTACTGATAAGTATATTAAAGACCATGCAGGTAATCCACAGTTTATACAAGTATTAAATAAAAGTAATTTGTTTAATGCAATTACAAACGCATTTAACCTAACCAGAGTTAACTTACAAACTATTGTAACTGATTCATCTTATGCTGAAACTAAGATTTATGATGCTTCTGCAATAAAAGAGTTAGACCAAGTTTTATATAAATGGCGTACTAATGCAGTTGGTAAGAACAATAATCTAGACGAAGTTAAAACTATATTAGCAGATATTGACAGTGCTATGACTATTAACTTTGAAAGATTTAGAGAATATTCTACTAAAGAACGTACTAATTCAATTTACTCTAAAGCAACCGATGTAGTTGATTTATTTGAATCGTTAGGTATTACTGTATCTAAAGACTTAATTCTATTTGAATTAGTAAGCATGTATGTAGATAGCTATGTAGACACTAATAAAGATAACATAGATGCAATCGGTATAATTCAAGCTGATAGACTATTACCGCAAAGTCTAATCAACCTATATGATAATAACTATAACTCTAACACGCTGTTAGGTGTAAATAACGTAAAACTTATAATTAGACCATATACTAATTACACACCAAAAGAAGAAGTAGTAAACGTATTAAAATCTATTAAAGGTGGTATTGATGACCTAAAAATTACAGCAGATACAAATGCAATCGTTCAAATAATAGAAAAACAATTTAGAAATCCTAATGCTGCATTAAGGCAATTAGCTGCACTTAATACTACATTTGATGATAGTTTTAAAAGTTCTGTTGCAAGAACAGCAGAAGGTAAGACAGTAAACTCATTAGGCTTACCTAGTTTTTATAGCGATTTAATACTAGTGTTAAAGAGTGTTAAGATGAAGCAGTTTATTAACTTGATAGGTCAAGGTAAAATGCTTGAAGCTAAAAATAAGTTTTATGAAATGTTTGGCGAAGATTCTGTATTTCAATATGATGACTATACAATAAATAAATTATTCTTATCATTTGCAAACAATCCTTTTATAAAAGGGTCAGGTAAAGCAAGAATAGATGTTAATTACGAATTAAAAAACTTAGTATTTAGTAAACTTACTAATGCTGTTTCTTTAGACTTTAAAGTTGGTAACAGGTCTGTTGAATATAGTGACTTAGATATTGTTGGTAAAATAGTAGCTAAGATGTCATTATATAATAAGCCTGTTGATTCTTTTACTACATTTAGTTTCTTTTTACCACAAATACATGAAGGTAAGAAGTATAATCGTGCTATTGAATTACCTACCTTTAGGTTAGCTAGTCAAAACAATGAGTTAGCCAGAGAGTTTGGTGTCAATCTATTAGGCGATAACTTTAAAGCTGAATATGACTCTTTAGTAGATAATGTTAAATACTTAGGTGATGCAGTATATTTAGATGAACAGGTAAGTAAACTTAAAGAGGGTACAAAACTAGTAGAAGACTATAACGTAGTGTATAAGAATAATAACATATATGTTCCTATATTTACAAAGAATAGAACAGGTTATGTGTTTAAACAATTTGCTTTATTTAATAGAGTATACAATGATTACGGAGTGATTGATTGGCAGAAGTCTAATTTAGTATTAGAAGAAACTGGTGAATTAAGTATTAGAGATTTACCATCTGGTTATTCGTTTAACAGATTTAACGATTTAAACAATACTGATATACATAACCAAGCTATGCGTGGTGTTGATTTTGGTAATGTACCTATTACAAGTATAAGGGCACTTAACACATCGTTAAATGATATGTTAAATTACGAGTTTGATAGATTTATACAGTTGTTAGCTGAAAATGATTTAATAAAACAAAGCGAAAATAATTTTGAAATACAAGAAGTAAATTGCTAAGATATGGAAATGATTAGTCCTAACTTGTTAGAGTTATTAAATTACAGAATAAAGAAAGAAGAAGAATCATCTAGGTTATATGGTTCTATGTCATATTGGTTAGAAAAGAATGGGTACTTTGGTGGTGCTAAACTGTGGCATAAGTATAGCCATGAAGAACACGAACATGCAGATATGGTAAGGAAGTTTATGTTAGACTTAGACTACCTACCTAGAACTGTAGCACTAGAAATGCCAGAAAACAGCTTTTTAGGTATAGAAGACTTGCTTAACCAAACGTTTGAGCATGAACAGTTAATTACTAAAGAGTGTATGGAATTAGCTGATGCTGCTATGGCAGAGCGTAACTATATGGTGTATGGATTTGCACAGAAGTTTGTTACAGAACAAGTAGAAGAACTTGCTAAAACACAAGCACACTTAGATAGACTTGAAGCATTTGGTACTGATGGTGCTGCACTTAGATTATTAGATAATGAATTTGCTAAACTTGCTAAATAATGGCGTGTTATAAAGTTATATTAAAGACAGACGAAGGTGATTATGCGTTACTTGATGTACAGAATGAAACTGATAGAATTTTTGATACTAGAGAAGATGCAGAAAACGCTATCAAGAACCTTAGTTATGAAATAGATAAAGTATCTGGTGAAACTTATTTTGATATTGATAAGCAGATACCTATTAATTTTCATTATGTTGCTGATTTTGAAAGTCCTATACCACAGACAGCTAACCTTAATGAGTTATTTAATTTCTTTGTACATGACTTTGTATATACAATGTCTTTTAATAACTTAACATTAGGCGATTTAAACATTTCACATAGTGACTCTGTAAATGTAGTTAAAAGAAACGGTACACAAGTTACTGACGGTACAAGTAACGGGTATGGTAGGTCTAAATATGCTGTAATCCGTACTACTAAAAGAAACATTGATGGTATAAGCACAGATGTAGAAGATGGACAGACTTATGTAAATCCTTTTAGTACATATTCTAAGTATATACGAGGACAGGCTAAAAACAATAGTGATGTAAGAAACATATATTACAAGAAACTTATACCAGGATTAAAGTTAAGTAAAGCTGAAAAGAAGATACTGCAAGATAACAGTGCATTACTTACAGATAGAAAGTTAGGAGGCCGTGACCACTTTACTAATATTAAAACTTCGTTTCATACTATATCAAGAGAATCTACAAGTACTATTATAAACCCATCACAAAATGCTTTTAGGTTACAAGAATTATGGCAAGAAGCAATAAACTTATTAGAAAACAACCAGATTGAAGAATATCAAAATTTAGTAGCAACAAAAATACATCCTTTATATAAACCCTTACCGCACAGAAAACGTAGGCATGAATTACTAAACCACATGGAATTGAATGCTTATGACTTTATTACGGTTGATAGTGCATCTAAAGGTATGCGTGATAACATAGGTTACTATGAAAATGGTTACAAGACTAGTCCTATGTATATTAGTGACTATATGGTTAGAGAGATTGTTAAAACAGACAGCAGTCCTTTTGCTATACCAGATGGCACACAGCTACAAGGGTTAATATACGATGAACAGAATGATAACTTAGTAGTAAAGTTTACATCAAATGGTAAGACTGTAGAAGCAAAACTTAGTAAGCTACTTAAAGATTATGACCATATAAAGGAACAACGTACTAAAACAAGAACTAACTCATTATACAAAAGACTGTTTAAGGAAGACGGTACTATTAGGTGGGAAGCAATAAGTGAAAGTATATTAAAACAGTCAAATAGAGCGCAGGTTGATGCTAATATGGCTAGTTTATTTGACCTTGATGCAGATGGTAATCCTATTATATCATTTAATAATAATCTACAGATAGTTGAATTAGAAAGAGCATTACTTAATATGCTATCAACTACTTTAAAAGAAAGAGTAAATGGTAAGGCATATACCTTAATATCATCAGAAAACTCACCTGTTATAGAATATAATGGCCAGGTAGTGCCTACAGATAAGTATATCGCTAACCAAAAGTTTTATGATAGTAAAGATATAACTGTTAGAAGATTAAAGTATGGGCAGTATGATAGTAAGAAAAACGTATATTATTCAGAAGTAACAGTATCATCAGATGTACTTGAAAAGTTAAATACTGTAGTAGGTGCTACTTTAGAAGCTAATAATGAAATGCTTTTGTCTTTAGGTGTTAGAATACCTACAGAAGAAAAGAACTCAATGGTTATATTTAAAATAGTTGATACGCTACCTAATCACTACACAGGTACTATTATGTTACCACACGAAGTAATTTTGTATAGTGGTGCTGACTTTGACATCGATAAACTATTTAGTAAACATTACAACATAACAAACATTGGTGGTATAAAGTACGGTAGTTATTATCAAGGTGCTACACAAAAAGACCAGTTAAGACGTGCTTTCTTTGAATATGCAAACAGTGAATTAGGCATAAGTTTAAAAAAGCAAGATAAAGAAATAATCGCTAGAAATAAGCAACTGCTTGAAGAATTTATATTTCCAGACAAGCAGTTACAAGATTTATATAATGAAAGAGAAAAGCTTGCATTAGATACTAAATTTAGTAACAGCTTAGAGCAGTATGAATTAGAGCAGAAGTTAAAAGAGTACGATGTATTAATAAACAAAGAGTTATTAACTTATAGTGTATTAGAATCAAACCCAGATAAGTATGCAGATTTTGTTAAAGACTACAAAGACGTAGTTATAAATAATGTAAAAGCATATAAAGAGGATGGCAATTTGACTAAAGTTATACCGCTAACACCACAAGAAGCATCAAACTCTTTGCTTGATATTGAAATGGTACTTGCATATAACGAAAGTACTAAAGAAAGAGCAACATATCCTAACTCATTAGAAATATGGAAACAAGTCATTATACCTAAACTAAGAGAAAGTGGTATTATTACTAACGAAAAACAAGTTGAAGGTATTACTAGTATAGTCGACAGAACAATTAGTCAAAATAACATAGACGTAGGTGGAGATAATATCGGTGTTGCTGCTACATTCAATATTATATATAGACTGTTTAAGAAATACAACACTCATTCAGTAAGAATGTTTGGTGAGAATCGTAGCTTTAGTGGTGTAGATAGTGTAAATATAGGTGATGGAAAACTAGGCAGTAGAAGAATTACTACTGATACAGGTGATGTGAAAGTGTCTGCTGTTGTTGCATCTATTATTGCAATGATGACAGACAATGCTAAAGAACAGTTAGCTAAAATACTTGGATTAGATAAAAATAAACTTAGTCAATATCTTGTAGGTTTAGCATTAGGGTTTGACCCTGTATTTTTAGGTACGCTATCAATTAAACTTGAAGAAGGTAAAGACCCGTTTGTGGTTGCTGAACCTGATACAAATTTAGAATATGCAACCAATCAAATTTTACAAATGTCTGCTATGGGTGCTACACCCAATGCTATAGAAAAACAATATAGAGAATTAGAAGAAAGCGGACTAAGTGCTGCTGAAATACAGAAAGTTAAAGAAACACAGATAAAAGCAAATGTATACATAAAGAAGAACTTTAAGACAGATAAAAAAACAGGTGTACAGTATAAAAGTGGCTTTAGACATATAAGAGATGCTTTTGCAAACATTAAATCTATAAATCAAGTAGCAAGTGATTATAGTTTAGAACCAGACCACATTAAACTTATTTATAATACTTTCTTTAAACAGTACAACAGGCACTTAAGCACTATACAAAGGGATTTGGTAAAACTTAATCAGATTAGGTCGTTATTAAAAGGTGTAGATTCTGAATCAGAAAGTTTAGATAAAATACAAGAAGCTTTAGATTACTTTGGCGTAATAGTTACTCAATCAGATGTTAAAATAGATACTAATTTAAACGAGCATTACTTTATACTCAACGATAGATACTACTATAGACCTGCATTAAATAATCCTAATGCAGTAGAGTTTGGTATTGTAGCACTAAAAGAAATTGGTGGTAGGCCTAATAGAAAGTACCCACTAGCTAAAGTTATTCAAGATAACCTTGAAATAAAGTCTAGACTTGCTACAGCATACATAACAGACCAAAAGCTATTAAGTAGTGCGTTACTTAAACGTAATACTGTATTTAGAAGCTTGTTTGCACCTGAGTCAAAACGTGATATAAATAACAGACAAACGTTTGGTGGTTATACCGTACCAAGAAAAAGACTACCTGGATTGTATAGAGATTTTATTTCTAAGTTATTAATGACTACTAGTACTTATAAGATGAATAAGTATTTAGAACAAAACGGTACAGATAATGAGATAGGTATTAGAAATGAAGTATTTAATAACTTTAATCTTATATACAAGAAAAGCGGCAATACTATACTTGAACAGCTAAAGAGTAAACTAGAAGAAGGTAATAGTCCGTATAAAGATAATAAGTTTCTTAAAAGTACATTCTTTACTACAGGTATTAGCCAAATTGCACAAGATTTAACTAAAGTTGAGTATCAAACAGACACAGTATCTGAAATGTTACCAGACTACAAACAGCAGATTGCTAATGACTTTTTAGCCTTAAGTAATGCAAGACGTAAAATATCTGCTGATAGACAGTTTTTTAAGAATGATGTTTCTGATTTAACTTATGATGAAGCTGCATATATGATGTCTATAGCTTCTGAACACTATTCACTTATAGCTAATGCGCATGGTTATAAACTGTTTAGTATAAGTACAATATTACCTGCTTCAATACTAAAAAACCAGTTTAAGTTTTTGAATGAAGTTGATGCTTTATTTAGAGAATTTAATCAAGAATCAAGTGTAAAATCAGAAGAGTTTAATAATAAGTTTAAAGCTATTACAGGGTTAAGTCTTGGTGAGTTTATGGCAGAGTTTTTTGAAGCGCAAGGTTTAACAAACAATATAACTTTTAATGTTAACAGTTTAAATAACAAGCTAAAGAGTTTAGGTGCGCCAGAAATGGTTGATGAAGAATTTGAATTTGAAACTGCTGACGATGTTAAAGATTTATCTAAATACGGGTTTTTTGATGGTTCAATAGTAGGTGATACACATACATACACAGCACTTGACGGTACACAAAAAACAATGCAGTATGGTGCTAGGCCAACACTAATTTTAGATAATGTAAGAACTAAACTACTAGATGAAGAATCTGCATCACAAGTTTCTAGTTTGCTACAGAGTATTAACAGAAGAAGTTGGATAGAAACATCAAATCCTATTAATTTTCCACAAGTAGTAAGTAAAGGAAGTAAACCTGATTCTTCTAAATACCTGCTACAAAGAGTAATTAGACAAGAAAACAATAAACTATATCAATACATTAGAAGTAATGGTGTTGTAATTAAACGTGAAGTAGAGTCGATAAAAGTATTAGGCGATTTAAAATCATCTGGGTTAGAAGCAAAGTATGGTGAAACGTTTGTTGAAGTTGAAAGTATGCCAGATGATGGTATTGTTGGTACTTATGCACAAGAAGGCCTTTTAATTGATAAGAGAATATCACCAGTATCATTTAGCCCTAAAGAAATACGAAAGAAATTAAGACAAATAGGTACTAAAGAAGATTATCAGTTACTTACACCTATTGAGTTTGTTAACTTTATTAATAACTCTTATAATTACGGTATTACTAATAATAGTTTAAACCAAATCTACGATAAAGTATATAGATATAATCAAAGATTAGGCTATGAAGCTGTTACAGTAGTTAACGAAAATGGTACATACAGAGTAGAAACTACCTATCAAGATACAGTTAAGACTCCTTCATTTAGTTCTGATACTATTGACTTGTTAAATAGATTAAGTAATAAGTTTGGTATACCTTACAAACTTGATACTGATATGCTTTATAAGGGTAAGTATTATAATGGAGTAGTGTATGTAAATCCTAACTTACTTACAGAAGATACACCCTTTCACGAATTTGCACACCCTTTTATAGCATCTGTAAAACGTATGAACAGGTCGTTATACAACAATCTTGTAAAAGAATTAAAAGCAGAAGGTAAAATATTAAAAAGAGTTGATAAGACTTACAGAAAGTTTTTTACAGATAAAGGCTTAACTGGTAGAGAATTAGAAAATGCAATATTAGAAGAAGCTATCGTTCAAGCTGTAGGTGAATATGCAGCAGATGCTAGTAAGTTACTAAATAATTCACCTAAACTGCTAAATGTAATTAAGAAGTTTTTAGACTATATAAAAGATGTGCTTAAATCTATTTACAATAAGCCTTCAATTAATGTAGATGAAATACCAATAAATACTACATTAGAAGAATTAGCTATATTGTTTAATAGTGATATAAACATATCTGCTAAAGTTAATAGAGAAGTGCTTGATGTACTTAACCAAATAGATAAATGCTAATGAATTGTACAGTAATTAGAGATGAAAACGGTTTTATACAGGATGTATTAACCCAAACAGGTGATAAGAGTAATTTGTATTATGACTTGTTATTTATGTTAAATGACCCAGAAGCTGCGTTAAAAGCGTATGCACTTACCCTTACTCCATCATTTAATAGTAAAATGGGTAATTCACAACTTAATGAGCAAGGTGAGCATAAACTATCTACCTATGAAGCATTTGTTGCTACATCTGAACAAACTACTAATATTAAAGAAGGTGTATCAGAACTATTTGTATCTAATCCTGAGTTAGCTAATATAGGTACACAACAACTATACTCTCAATATCTTGATAGTATATTTCCAGATAGTAAAGTAAAAGATATTGTTTATAAAGGAGAAACTGGAAATCAAACTAATCAAAAAAGTAAAGAATTAGGTATATTTTTTACAGACGACAAAAATGCTGCTAATATTTATGCAGTTAAATATAAAGGTGATGAATTTGATGATTCGATAATACAGGGTATTGTAAATAAATTTGGATTAAATCCTACTATTGAACAGATAAAATCTGAAATAGCTTTCTTTGAAAAAATGGGAGCTACTAAAGAACAAATTGAAAAAGATGCTAAAGAATTTCAAAATTATATACTCAATAATAAAGGTATATCTGAGCAAGCAATTCTTAATATAAAGAATCCAAAAAATCTAACTGTAAAAGACTGGTTTGATAATTATGAAAATAGTAGCAAATTAAAAGAAAACTCTGATGGGCTTTTATTAAAAGGAGGAAAACAATCAGATAATAGAATATATGATGCTGGGGAAAATCAAATAGTAGTATTTGAACCAGAGCAAATTCACATATTAGGTTCTAAACAAGATATAGAAGGATTTAAAGACTATGTAAAGTCTGCAACAAAAGCTGCTATTAACGAAGGCATATTTAACTATTCATTTGCTAAGTTTTTAGAAGAAGAAAGCTATAGTATAGATGAAGAACATTTTGATACGTTAAAAAGAGTTAAATCAAGTACACCAGAACAAAATAAAGTCTTAAATAAAGTACTATCGGACCACTCAAAAGTTATAAAACAACATGAGAATGGCAAGCATAGATTATTTATGAAAGACCCTACATCTGATACTAACGTAAGGTTAAAAGGTGTAACAACAGTATTAGAAACTGACCCTTTATATAAATACTACGGGCAGAAAAAAGATAATAAGCATACTGCTTGGGGTAACGTAATTGATACAATAATGAATGAAGTTATTGCAGGTAAATCAGTTACAGACACTATTAACAAATTGCGAGAAGAAGATACAGATTTTGAAAATATTGTATCTATACCTGCTGTTATCAATGCACATAAAAAGTTTACAGAACTAATTAAAAGTGAAGAAGAACAGGGCAATATAGTACTTACACAAGTAAAAATACCTAGCCTAGAAAAGCAAGTGGTAGGTATTGCTGACGTATTTATAATACAACCAGATGGTAAGATTAAAATATACGATGTAAAGACAAGTTATAAAAGTTTTGTTGATGGTGGGTATAAAAAAGAATATCCAGTAAAAGGGCAAACAGATAAAATAAGTACGTTTAAGAAACACAGCGCACAGCTATCTATAATGGCAGCAATGGCAGAAGCAAATGGTCTAGAAGTTGCTGATAGGTCACCGCTTGCTGTTATACCTGTTAAACTATTAACTGACGAGATTAACTATAGAAAAGTTACTAGTACAATATTTGAAACGCCTTTAATAGAAGCGGACTTTATAGGTAAACTGAGAGATAAGTACGGTATTAAAAATAACTTGCGGGATAAAATGGCAAGTACTTTAGAAAAGATAATGTCGCAGTTAGAAAATGTAGTAGAGATTTTAATAAGACGAAAACAGTTTGATACTGCAAACGAACTAAAACAGTTTATTAAAGATGCTAAAGATAAAGCAGATGGACTAGACAAAACAGTCGAACGTATGTATTTACTTTTGTTTGGTAATAACTATACACCAGGTTATGTAACTCTAGTAGATAGATATTTAGATGAATTAGAAGGTGATAATATTACAGATGCTTTACAGAAGCTAGACTTGATTGAAAAAGAACTTGACCTAATGTACCCTGTAGGTAAAGATAACATGTTTAAAGAGTACAATAGGCTATTAGATGAAACAAATGCTACAATGGAAGAAGGTAGTATTAACTATAAACTTAAACAAGTAACTAATGCTATTGACAACCTAAGAACAAAATTACACAATGACAGGCCAATGGCACTAGCTACCCTATTGGCTAAACAATTACCGCCTAATTTTAATAACAATGTTGAAAAAGAATACAAAAGATTATTAGATAATTATAACTTAGCATCTACAGATAAAGCTAAAGATAAAGCTAAGAAAAAACTAGATGACTATGTGTGGGCGTATGGTATAGATGAAACTACAGGTAAAGTAGACAACGTTAGTTTTATATATAACCAAATGAAAAACGGTAAGTATTTTGATGTATACGGAACAGACCGTTGGACTAGTACTGTTACTCAGTCACCTATTGCATTTAGTGCATTGTTTGCTAAACTAGTAAAGAATGACTTTGAAGATGCAAGACTTGATACTATTAAAATAGCAAGAGAATTAGAAAAAGAGTACGAAGAATTTAATAAAACTTTTAATCAATCTACTGAAGAATTATATGAGGAAATGTTAGAAGTGCGTACTATTTATGGTGAAACTAATAAAACAGCACTAGCATTTGTAGATATAATTGATAGAAACGCATATAATAAAAGTAGATATGAAGCATACCAAAAAGCAAAAGAATTAAGAGAACAAGGCAATTTTAAAGAAGCAGCTGCACACATGAAGAATTGGTATGCAGAAAACACACAAGCAAGACCACAAGATGATGTAGTAGAAAACGGTGTAGTAATTATAGAAGGTATAAATTCTATTTATAAGCGTAAAGCAGAACAGTTAGGTAGAGGCAGTGATAAGTTTTTAGCTTGGGAAGCCGATAACAAGAAAAACGATATATACATACGAGAGTTAGCAATGCCTAAAATTACAAAATACAAAAACCCTAGGTACGATGCTTTAAAAAAGAGTGGTAAGTTTAAGATGTATACTAACTTACTAGGTAAGTATTTTGATGCCCAGAAAAAACAGCCACAAAGAGGTGCTGCTAATTACGAAGAACTTAAATACTATACACCTAACATACAAAAGCATAATCTAGATAATGTAGTAAGCACAGCAACAAATGCTTGGTCTAAAACTAAAGAAGCATTTAAGTTTGATGCAAGTGAAAATGAAGATGTATATGGAATTGAAGGAGATAATATTGTAAATGTACTTTTCTTAAATACTAGAAACCCTTTACCTATAGACTTGGTTAGTAGAGATATGACTAATTCAGTTATGCAGTACATTGCAGCTGCTAACAAGTATGAAAAACAAGTAAAGCTTAGTAGTATAGGTGATGCTGTATTATCTACAATAGAAGATGTAAAAGCTAGACAGCCAGACTTTAATGTACTTGTAGATGAAATACAGAAAGGTATTAACAAAAAACCTAGTGACTCAAAGTTAGCTGAGCAGTTAAAAGGTTGGATTGATAGTCAGATATACGGTAAGACTAAAATAAAAAAGAAGTTTAAGTATACTAACTTAGAGGGGTCTAAAACAGTTAATGCTTTAACCAGACTTGCTTCACTTACACAAATTGCTGCTAAGCCTATTCTTGCTATCAGTAACGCATTAATGGCAAATACACAATCTGCTATTGAAAGTTTAGGCAATCAAGTTTATGGTGTAATAGATTGGGCTAGAGCCACAGCTATATACAGCGAAAAAGGGTTTACAGACTTATCAGTAGATAGCTTCAATGTAACTAAAAAGACAAAGTTAGGTATGATTGTTGAAAGCTTTGACCCTTTACAAGGTACTGCACAAGATAAGATGCTAAATAAAATGGGTAGAAGCTCTGTAAAAACTCTTACTTCATTTAGTACACTATATGCAGGTATGGAATTTGGTGAACATAGTAGTCAAGTAATAAGTCTTATTGCTGCATTACTTAATAAAAAAGTTAAAGTGCGTGTGGGAAATAGCATCAAAGAGATTAGTATGTATGATGCTTTAGTTGTAAAGGATGGAACTTTACAATTACAAGATGGGGTAATTAAAGAAGGCTTAAACCTTAGAGATGGGTATTTAGATATTGACTTACAGAATAAAGTACACAGTGTAAATACAAGAATGCAAGGTATTTACAATACATTTGAAGCACCTGATATACAAAGACAGTGGTACGGTAACGGGTTATTATTGTATAAGAAATGGTTACCGCAAGGTTTAAAGTCAAGATTTAAGAAAGAAGGATATGATTATTTTTTAGACGAGTTTACCTATGGTTCTTATACAAGTATGTTTAAACTGCTATACGAATCAATTAAAGAACTTAATAAAGTATTTGAAGGTAACTTTTATGATAAGTATAATCCTGCACAAATAGCAGCTGCTAAAAAAGCATTAGCTGAATTAGGTATGATTATAGGTACTGCTATATTATATAATCTGCTTGATGATGATGATGAAGAACAGTCTAAAGCTAAAAAGTGGACACTATATACATTGTTTAGATTAAACCAAGAACTTGCATTTTTTGGTATGCCTGGTAATCCACTATCAGGTTATGTTCCTAACCCTAAACAGTTATGGATTCAACTTACATCTGTATCAGCATTAACAAAAACTGTTGAGTCTATGATTGATATTATTATTAGCGGTTCTTTAGATGGTTTAGATTTAACGTTTGGTAGAGATATAGATAGATATAAAAGAGATACACCAATGTTTGATAAAGGTACAAGTAAAACACTAGCTAAAATAGCTAAACTGTTTGGTTACAGTAATACTAGATTTTTACTAGATGCAGATGAAGCTATTAGACTATTAGAGTTACAAAGAGGTGCTGTTGGCGGTAAATAAAAAAGGGAGTAAGCCAAAACGGCCTACTCCCAAAAACATTTAAAAACTACTCAAACATGTATTTCTCAGTCTTATCTAACGCATAACCATTGTCTTTTAACCAATGCTTACTTAACAGTAA
>Ga0208645_1002196_pt1 | contig 15867 bp, 15 predicted proteins | sample VirMetDEL_Sep_01_FD_184519 | JGI IMG/M metagenome (GOLD analysis project Ga0208645, IMG submission 184519) | Aqueous microbial communities from the Delaware River and Bay under freshwater to marine salinity gradient to study organic matter... | ecosystem: Environmental > Aquatic > Marine >... | reverse complement strand
GTGTGATAGGGAAGAGTGAGTGAATTTGTCCCAATTCACTAAATCGCCCCCGTAATCACATTTCTTCCACAGCAAAAATAATTCCTCGGCAATATCACTTTTCTTCCACAGCAAAAATAATTCCTCAGCAATATCACATTTCTTCCACAGCAAAAATAATTCCCCGGCAATATCACTTTTCTTCCACAGCAAAAATAATTCCTCAGCAATATCACATTTCTTCCACAGCAAAAATAATTCCTCGGCAATATCACTTTTCTTCCACAGCAAAAATAATTCCTCAGCAATATCACATTTCTTCTACGGCAAAAAATAATTCCTCGGCAATATCACATTTCTTCCACGGCAAAAATAATTCCTCGGTAATATCACATTTCTTCCACGGCAAAAATAATTCCTCGGCTATATCACTTTTACATTTTACAGCTTAAAAAAAAAAAATTTGATTGATATCATAAGGAGAAATGATATAAAAATAAGGGTTGGTGGTTTTGTGGTAATTGCGTTATCATTTGATCGGATTTATTGGATTAAATTCACGACATTATGAATACACAAAATCTAAATTAAAAAATAAATAATGACAAATATTTGAACAGGTATTCCTGTGTGAATTGAAGCGACTTTAAACACCATTAAATGCCAATTTGTAATTACGTTATAAATTGAATAAATAATAGCCGTAGATTTATGACGAAGTTTTTGACCGAATTTATTTTGTATAAATCCTATTCCTCCTTGATGGATCTTAACAACGAAAATATCGTTTAAATGCTATCCAAATTTTGTATAAACTTGAAAATTGTTTTATAGATCCTGATTTTAAAAGATATTCTATATTTTTTGATATTGCTGTTAGTTCATCATCTGATAATTTACCAAAAGCTTCATTATACACTTCTAAAAGCATGTCTTTTTTACTTAAACAGTATTTTTTTTTAACTAAGTTTTCTAACATGTTCATAACAAAGTTTAATAAAGAAATATCCATCTTTCTTTTTCTAAAATCTGGAAGTGAGGTAATTGCATCCTTTATATCTTTATTAATCTTAGTTCTCTTGATATCAACTTTAATGACATCGTCACCTAAAACAAACTCCATATATAATAGAATTATATTATTTTTTACAATATTTGAATTATATTATTTTTTACAATATTTGAATTACGATATTTCATTACCATTCAAATATACTCTACAACTACTGCCGCTATCTGTCCATCCTGCTGGCGTCACAGCCCTCCATTTGCTTGTCGTATTTGTATAATCTAATGAGTTTGTACCACCATAATTTGTATTTGTATAAACTTTTAATTGATAACCAGGTGCAACAATATAATAATTATCGATGTCGTTATAATCCCTTGCAGTTACAGCCGAGCCAACAGTAACCGTTCCAACTCCTGACGCATTATCATACCAATCAGAATAATCAGGAATTGAAACTGTAATAGGATAATAATAATCATTTTTACCGCCTGTTGTATTAACCATATATGCAACTGGAAATAAAACACTTCTTGGAACAATACCTGTCATATCTAACACATCACCTGATGCAACAATATCCCCACTTGTAGCAGTTAAATTTATATCATTACTTGAGGTTGTTATATCAACATCATTATCGCTTGTGATTGTTGTGCTATTGCTTCCTGTAATAGTAGTATCATAACCTTGGATTTTTGTAGTTGAGGCACTACTTCCAACTGTTAAAATGGCTCTTGCACCTGATACATAAGTTATGTTTGTCCCAACATTAAAATTTCCATTTACTATTTGTGCTAAAAAATGATTTCCTTTTACATCATCTGTGCAAGTCAATTGACTATTTATATATACTTGTGCTGATGCAGATGATGAACCTAATCGTAAAAATCCTGTCGTTAAACCTGAGCCTATCACAATATCCCCAGTCGTCACATTATTACCAATATTAACATCTGAACTAACTGCCTCACCTTCAAAAGTATCACAAATTATTTTATTCGTAAATGTATTTTCTCCAGTCCAAGTATTATTAGCACTTAATAAACCGTGGTCATCTGTATCTATACCAACCAGTTCATTGGTATCTGTATCTATACACATCATTTTATGATTACTTGGAGGGGTTGTTAATTTCCTGACTGGATTAACATAAAACCCAGATTCTGATGTTCCAAAATCACTCCCTGATGCATTGAGACATATACTATTGGCTGTATTACTTGAATAACTTGCTCTATAACCGATTGCAATGCTATAATTATTTATACCGTTATAACCTGATTCGTGACCAATAGCAACATTTCTATCCCCATTACTGCTACTATTACCACCAGAAGCGTATCCTAAATAAACTCCGTATTGACCAGCAGATTTATAAGCACTTAATGTTCCAATTGCAACCCCACCATTATCAACATTGCAACCAGAAGCAACATCATTATAACCCATACATTGATTACCAATCGCCACGATATTATACGCTCTGTTAGAATTTGCTACTATATCCGAAAATACACTTGCACCAATCAACACATTTGTGTTTGCGTTTGCATTTGCTGGAAGATTTGCACCAGCATTTGTCCCTATACATATAGAATTAATAGCTGTTGCACTACCACTAGGATTATAACCAGCACGATAACCTAATGACACTTGATTATCACCACTACATTCTGTCTCTCTACCAATGCAAACACGACCATTACTATTTCCTTCAATATGTATATAAGAATCAAAAGTTATAGGACCCGAATTACCAATCACAATTTCACCATCATTTTGAACAGTGAATAACTCAGCGTCAGCATTACTAATTAATTGAAATACATCAGTTGATCCACTTGTTCCTTTGATTTGTAGTGTCCCGCTACCAGTTGTATGATCCAAAGTAATCTGTGGTTGACTTGTACTATTATCATAAGCACTTTGTAAAGTACCTTCTGTAACACCTTGACTAGTAACACCAGCCAACAGACCTGTATTTAATATCGCATTATCAGCACTAGCTAAATCGGTTGTATTGCGTTTTAAAATCAAATAACACAAAGAAGCATAATTCCTATATATCTCTGGAGCTTCAACATGATCTTCAATAAATATTGCTTTTTCGGCTAATGCCTTATTATTATATAAATTCTGACCATATTGTATTAAAATATTCCCTCCTGGTGCCAAATACATTCTTTGAATAGTCCATTTATTATTGGGAACGGTTTGTAACCCACCGTTATCATAATTATCAGGGTCTATATTGTATGGTGGACCGCTAAGATGACTTAATGTTCCATCCTGTAAAACATAGTCAATGTTCAGTCCGGAATCTGTCGTTGTATTAATAGCTGACATCGTTTCTTCGTTTGGGTTTTGTACATCATTGTGAAAATTAATACCGTTACCATATAGAGTGCCTGCACTTTTTGTAAATTGAAGAGTACCACTATTAGCACTGACTTTATTACCACTTGGTTTTAAAATCCCTCCAAATGCCTCTACTAAATCATGTAACTGATTCTCTACATCACCAACATATCCAATCTCTCTATCTTCAACTTCTAGAGCACCACTGATAGCTTGAAAATGACCTAAATACAAATAACTACGTGCATCCATATTAGATGGATGTGTATATGTTTCAACAATTGAACCAGTACTATCAATAGAAATATATATTTCAGGATTGTTAATATCAACGATTGATACATTAGTATATCCTGACCATGAAACAGGGGTTGCAACACGAGTTGTTGTATCATAAACAACACCAGTGCCATCAGTAATAGAGTATGTTGTACTTGAAACAATGGTAATTTTACCGCCAGTAAAAACACCAGTTGAAGGAACATATTTCAAATTATTTTGATCAGCATGATCAATAACCCATGCAGTAGTAGCGATATTTGTAGAATCATCAGCCGAATCAACAGTGGGAGCGGTACCACTAGTATTAATTATTAAATTGTCAACTATTAAATTGTTAGTATCAATATCATCTGCGCTAACGGTATTAATACCGAACATACTTCTAACAAAATTATTATTATTATAAGTTGTCATAATATAAAATTATATTATATTATAATATTTTAAAATATTTTAAATAGGATTAAAATAAATGACCATTACCCAATCTTGAGTAGCTCCAGTGACAGGAGTCCATAATTGATATGTTGATACATCAAAATCCAGGAGTTTTATGTAGAAGATATTATTTGTTGGTAATGTTGTTCTTATTGCCTGATTGTCTAATTTATTGCTGTATAAACTGCTTAAGGTTTCATAAGACGGGGCTCCTACAACACCAATTTGAAGACTATTAAATTGATTACTTGCACCGTCGTAATTGACGACAAAATTACTAGAAGTGTTATAAATGTTACTTTCTATTATGGCGGGTTGCCCTGTAGTAGCTAAATTTGAAGCCATTGATATAAATTGAAAACTTGCATTATATTCTTGGTAAGGATTACCGATTTTTATATGGTTCGCCCAATTATATTCAAATTGTATGTAACTATTTGTATCAAGAACCGTTCCATTTACACTGTTTAAAATAACAGTAAAGGGTCTTGGTTCGCTTTCATTTTGAAAAACTGTTGTATTTAACATATATGTAGGCTGTTTATAGGGGACAAAATTCAACTGTAATACCCAATAAAATTGTTGTGCTGTAATTGCAAACTCAGCATCGCTATTTGAAGCAACAAAGCGTATATTAAAATTATTGTTTGAAGGACGGCTCGGTAAATATACTGGCAAACTGTTCTCGTGTATATTAAATTGAACATTTGCTGTCTCATACATGTTATTAATAGGGCTTCCAATATATTCCATTGTATAATTTTGAACGGTTGCATTTTGACTTGTTGATGTTTTAGCATTTATAGCACTACAATATATCATAGGCAGTGGTAACGCCGTTGAAAAATTAACGCTTCTACTTGTAAAACTCGTAAATAACAAATATTCATTTTCAGGCAATTGATTCCAATCATAAAACCAAGTTCCGTTAAAATTGTCTCCAGTTAATTCATTTTGTGACCGAAAAAATAAACTATATCCCCTATCATTCTTTTTAGTATAAATACTCATTTATATATATTAGCAATATAAAAAAATAATTATTATTATTCTAAATCGTCTATAGCAATAAATTTAAATTGTAAAATGCCGTCTGTATTTTCCCATCGGTTTGGACTTGAATTGACATCTATTGGATTTTGTGAGTTGAAACAAGTCATATAATAAACTTGAAAATTATTAACCCTTGGACGACTTGATATTGTTATTGGATTATCTGCATCTATTCTTATTCGTCTTGATAAATATAAACCAGTTGCATTGTCATCAGGACGCTGAGCAAAAGGAATCCCACACCATTCGCCATATCCAAATAATGCAGATGGAACTGGTTGTCCGCCAATTGATGAGTTCAAAAATTGATAATTATTGCTATATACACCATCAAAAATATTACTTTGCAAATATTGACCTGAGCGGTGACCTATTCCCATTGAAGCATTTGAACATATCCAACTGCAATAAACTTTATAAGGCTTATCGGGAAATTGCTTCCAATCAAAAAAATAATTGGTAGTTGAACTGTCATTTAAGTTTATAGTGACAGTGAAAGATTGCTCAGTTCTATTTTTAACACTATATTTTTCATTATTATTTTTGAATAAATCCATGTATATAATATATATATATATATATTATATAATGAGCAGTAATATTTCAAAACTGAAGAGTATTATACAATTATTCAAAATAAAATTTAATGATTTGAAACATTTGAGATTACAACCAGAAATATTAGATCAAGTAGCAGGAAGATTAAATATAAGATTAAATAAAAAAGATTCATTCAATAAAAAAATGTTAGCAATACTGAGAGCATTTATAAAATATCAAAAAAACAGACAATTATTTGATCAAGATAAAAGTAAAGTGGATCAAGCATTTGAAGCACAAAATAAAGCGAGACATCGTTCAGGAGAAAAGACAGGAGTGCCAGAAGCACAAAAAATAATAATACCATCAGGATTTCAACAACCACAACAAACAAATCAAATATTTTCAGAAAAACAAGTTGAATCATTGAGAGATTTAATAAAGGATAGAACAAGGGAAATTAAAGATTTACAAAAGGCATTAGCGCCAAAAGAAAGATTAGAATTTGAAGAAGAAGTACAAGAAGAAGCAGAAAGATTAAAAGAGAAATTAAGAAATACATTATCAAAACAAGAATTTGAAAAAATTCACAAAGAAGAAGATTTTTTACCTGACCAATATGATGATTTATCAATTGATTTAAAAGCGTATACAGAATGGATAAACAGAGACATAAATGACCATGAATTTTTACAAACAGTCAAAACACATAAAAGCTTACCAGTTGAAACAGAAGATGATTTATCATTAGATTTACAAAGTGAAATAACATCACCAGATTTTGACGAGCCGTCAATTGTAACAGAAAATATTTCAAATTTTGATCAACCATCATTAGGAAATCAATCATTTTTTGGTGAAGATTCTTCAATTTCAGAGTATCCTAGTGAGGCACAGGAAATAGAAAATGTTGATGTAGATTATGATTTTAATGATGAGTCGGTTATTGTTAAAGAACATAAAAATAATATTAATCCCCCATTAGTTGAAAAAATAAAACGAGGTAGAGGGAGACCAAGAAAGAATCCTTAGTATAAAGAATAGAAAAAGATTTTAATTATTAATAATAATAAATAAAATTAATGGAAGGTTATGCCTGAGTTGGAATCTTCTGATTTAGGCTTTGATCTTTGAATACTTGATTTGATATTTTCGGGATCAATTGTCTCACCTACTGATTTTACGGCTTCACCACCTTTTCTAACCCCATGAGATATATTTTTAGCTTGTCCTGCTAAAACAGCACCAGCGGCTAAAGGAACAGCAATTTCTGGAGCGAAAGCCAGAGCGGCACCTTGAACGATAGGATTAGAAGCGACTGTTTGAATAGTACCAAAAGCTTTTTCTCCAAGTCTTCCAGCTTTTTCAATACCTGATCCAGCTTTGCTTATTCCGTGTGAAACTTTTGTTAAACCACCATGAATTTGACGACCTAATTTTTTAAATTGATGTCTTGGTAAATGAAATTTTTTAACCATGTATATATAATAACTTTATATTTATAATTTTTTTAATTTCTTAATTCCACTTCTAATTTTAGATTTACCTTTTTTTTGTAATTTTTTTTTCTCTGCTTGAGCTTTGGCTTTTACTTGAGATAAAACTTTTTTACCTTCTGCCTCTGCTTGTTTTGCCATTTTGTTAGCTTCTTTTCTAACTTCTGCTTTTACAGCTTGAACACCTTTTTTAATATGAGGCATAGCTGCTTTTTTACCTTTTTTAGCTAAATCATTAACTTGATTTTTAGTTGATTGAAAAGCTTTGTTAGAAACATGTTTTAATTTTGCGGTATTAATTCCGAAATCCATCTATATATAATACAGTTATATAAAATTATCATCATCATTAATTTTTAATTCATCAAAACCTTTAAAAAACCTTTGTGAGTCAGTATTAATAAATAACCATTGATAAGGCTTATCATATACTAATTTAGAAATAGACAATAAATATTTATCATAACCTTCAACCAGTTCATCAAAAATTGTTTTTAATTCAGTTTTACTAGTTCTAAAAACAAATACATTAGTAAATAATCTTCTAATTTCTTTAGGAACAGAAAAATATGTTTGTGATAAAAAATATATACTTAATCTTAAATGTCTTCTATTATTTACCAATTCTTTCATAGTTTTTAGTGTGTCATTATTCTTCAATTTAGCCGCCATATCATCAATAATTAAACAGTTATTAAACGCTTTATCTTCATTTCTTACCATATCCATAATAGATTCCATATTTTCAACTGTTAAATCGTCAAAAATTTGGTCAGGGGGTAAACCTTCAAATATATTCTTTTTTAATGATTGAACAGAATCACTTGGCATAATTAAAAATATATTGTGAAAACATTTTCTTAAAATTTTAGGGTTACTAAAAAATGAAACTAACAATGAAGTCTTTCCTGATTTAGGTTTTCCAATTAATAGATTTGTTGAATGAGTATTTAAAAACTTTGTTAATTCATATTGGTTTAATTTTTCATGTATATCGTTATCACATAACATTGTAGGCATATTTAAATTTGGTGCATCATTTTTTATAATAGTAATTGACATATATATATTTATATTAGAAAATTAAAATAAAAGTTAATTAATTATATTCGTAATTAATTAAATACTTTAAAAGTGAAGTAATAGGTATTGAGAGTTTAATTTCTAACTAATACATCTCTGTTGATTAGATCAATTTCAAAAATACTGTCGTGATTTACAACAAGAGTAATATTTGAAGCGGCCGCAGTTGCAGCACCTAAATCAATGTGGTAGGTGATAGGACTGTTTTGGGTGCTAATTCCGGTAAGGAGCGAATCGCTGTTCAGTTTCTCCAGAGAGGTCCCAACATAGAATTTACCAGGGCTTATATAGGTATCTGCTCCATCTACAGCGTCAAAAGATTGTTCAAAAGCATTAATTGCAAAAGAATTATTTCTGTCAAAGATTGATCCAGTAGCGCTTTTAAGTTCCATTAATTGCTGAGATCTATTTAAAGTGGTTGAAATTCTCTTTTGTGGATATTGAACACCTGCAACATTGAAAGAGTAAGCCGATCCCGCGGCTAAATTACAAGAACTAAACTGTTGATTACCAGTAGTCGTAGACATTCCATTAATAGCAAAAATAGACTTACATGATGCATATCTTTGATTAAATACAAGATCTTGTGACCCAGATGTTCCACCAGCGAGAGTTTGAGAACTAACACCGAAAGATTGAGATTTAACAAAGATTTTAGGTCCCATTCCTCTAACAATATTTTCAACTTCATTGCCCATATCAACCACTTTATATCTTAGTTCTACATCAGACAAAGTCCAAGCGGTAGGCACTTTAGTTGTAGTGAATATGTTGGCTATTGTATCAAGAGTTAAGGAAACTCTAATTTGAGGCATTGCGAACAGAGGTAACATTTTTTCACAATTAGAAAGAATTGACATAAGAGGAGCAGAAAAAGAAGCAGTGTCGGCTAAAGCTCCGTTACAAAGATGACCATCAAGATCGTCAATGGCAGTTCCAATAGCGGCAGTAGTAGGACCGTATCCATAAGCGGCCATTAAACCATATTTCTCAGAAACTGAAAGTGTTAGATTAGTTAACATATTCATAAGAACATTATAATTTTGAATTGTGTCAACAGTCTGAGAACCAATTTGAACATCTAAGCGAGTAAACGGCGTATAAACTGGACAACCTCTTAATTCAGCATCTGCCGCAGTTGCTTGTGTAAGGTCATAAGTAAAACTTATATACATGGAATCAGGCACAAGGAAACCCCTTGAGATTAAATCAAATTGTATTTGACTACCAGCGGTAAAACTAGATGCGTTAGTTGGGTTAACAGCAACATTAATTACTTGTGCAGATTCAGGAAGAGCAGGCAATTGCTCGCTATAATTAACAGCGTGTGGTAAAGAAACACTCATTATATATAATAACATTACATAAAATATTTTAATTATTATTTAACAAAATTTCTTCAACTGATAAATCATCTATATCTTTTTTTTCGGGATTAGATCCTGAAATCTTTGGAGTTGATGGAGAACTAATGGTTTTAGGAGGGTGAGGGTCTTTTTGATGAACTAAAGTTTGTTTTTCAACATAATAAATCTTGATCAAAAAAGACATTGTGAAATCTACACCATTAAAATCAATTAAATTATTATTATCATCTGTAATTCTTATATCAATTGAATTTAAATTTTTTGTTTTCATATTAGAATGTATGTTTGAAATATTTGTATATAAAATTAATCCAAAATTTGCCGCAGAAATTGGTAATTCAATTAATGAGTTAACAGTACTACCGTCATTATTTGAATCAATGTTATCCACTGCAATCGCATTTGAGAAAATTTTTAATTTTAACGGTCCTAGCAAATTCACGGGATAATTTGAAGTTAAAACTTGAGATGTACTTGTATGATCTTGTGTTGTTATAAATCCTAATACCTTTAAAATTGTTGATGTAGCATAATGAAAAGTAAAATAACCTGAATCAATTGTAAATGAATATTTTCCTGTTACTGTTGACAAAGTTATTGTTATCGTTGTAATTCCTGCATTTGATAATTGAGTAATTATTTCAGTGTTTAAAGTTGTTGTGTTATAATTTCCTTCTGTAATAGTTAATACATTTTGAGCTCCACCATTTAATGAAATATCCAATTTATTATTATTAGATGTTATATTGTAAAAACTAACTGGAAATTGTGCATTTTCAACCGAAAAATCAATATGAGAAATTCTTTCATCTTCTGAAATTAAATTTTTAAAATTAAACAGTAAATCAGAATTATTTGAACCATTGTTTTTTATTGCATCTACTGAATTTAAGTTTATCTGTCTTACAATTATTGGATTATTAGACATATATTATTTATATAATATATTCCTATAAAATTATTTAATAATATCATTTTTTTCTACTTCATCATTTAATATTCGTCTATAACCATTTTGTGAAAGTGTTAAATCTGACTCAAATAATTCTTTCATTCTTTTTTCATGATATTCTTTTTGTTCAGGCGTTAAATCTTTGTGTTGTGATAACATAATAGCATGTGTTAAATAGTTATTTTCTGTAAGTGATTTATGTAATCTGTTTATTTTATATAAATCTGGATTTTTATTTTCAACAGGGTCCTTATTTGCGTAATCAAAACCATAGTGTCTTCCTCCGATAAAATTCATGTACATATTATATTATTATATAATTTATTTTAGAAAAATTGTATATTTTTTTTAGGTCTTAGTTCTTGTTTTGGTTCTTGTTTTGGTTCTTGTTTTAATATATCTATTGGTTCATCTTTAACTTCAGCTAATTTTCTCTCTCGTTTAAGTTGGTTTTTCTTTATCGCCACTGCTTTCGCTATTACTTTCTCTTGATACAGTTTGTCATATTCTGCTTGTAAAGCTTCTTTTCTAGCTTTATTTTCTGCTCTGTTTTTATCTCTTACTTCACAAGCTTTTTTTATTGCTCTTAATTGCGCCTCTGTTGCGGGTTTCTTTTCTCGTTTTTTTCTTATTTTCTTAATATCTACTTGAGGCTCTACAGGAGAAGGGGTAGACGGTACTGGCGGTGCCGGCGGTGTCGGTGGTGTTGGTATTTCATCAGTTTTTATAATTTCAATTTTCTTTTTAGATGGTGCTCTTTTTTTGGGTGGTTTATTTATTTCTTGTTGAATTAAAGGCGAATTATTTTTAATTAATTCTATCACTTGTTCATAGTTAAGATATTCAGGTTTTTTAGGCTCTGAATTTTGATTGGTTGGTCTTTTTCGTTGAATTTGTGATTTAGGCGCTTGTATTCCATTGTCATCTTCAATCAAAATATTACTTTCATTAATAAGATTATCAGGTTGTTTTTCGTTCATTATATTATAGTATAAGATAAAAAAATATCTTTATATATAATATATGTCAGAAATATCAAGATTACAAGGAGTTGTTAGACAAAAAGAAGAGAAGATAGTAGAAATGGAAAAATGTTTAAAAGACATGATTTCTAAATTACAGAATCAAGATAAATTATTGTTTAATGTTAATAAACTTATAGATGAATTAAATAAAAGATTAGATAATGAAGAGAAAAAAGAATAAGGAATACCCTTTTTATTTCTTTAAAATATTGTTATTAAAATTAACTTAAAGAATATTATATATTATTATTATATAGATGAATAATACTGAAGAAACTATAAAAAGAGGAAGAGGAAGACCTAGAAAACCTATTGAAGAACATGCTAAATTCCATAAAGTATTTAAATCAAAAGAGAAGGAGAATGTTAAGGAGTATAATAAAAAATACTATTCTAAGAGAAAAGAGATGTTGGAATTTGCTAAAGATATTTTATCAAAAATGAAAGAAAAAAATATATAGATTAATTTAAGAATTTTTATTAAAAAATGAAAGAAAAAAATATATAGATTAATTTAAGAATTTTTATTAAAATGGCTTAAAGAAATTTTAATATAATTATTATATATATATAATATATAATGGCTCAATCTTACAGAACAATTCAAAATCAATTAAAAGTTGATAGAAAGTTAGGACGCGTACCAACTAACTTTAAACTTAACCAGAAAAAGAAAGTTTTAGTTAATAGAATAACTAAAGTGTTGAATAAGACTAAAAAAGAGAAACGAATCGTTAATAGAACAATAAGAAATGCCCCTAAAGATGGTACAGTCACAACTATACCTATAAACAAATATGTGTCAGTAAAACATGTTATTGAAAAAATGAGACCCACACAAACTCATATACCTGTAATTAAATTTACATTTGGAAATACAATTAAATATTATGCTTTATCCAATGTTAACAGAAGACGATTATTAGCAACCTTTGGACAAGATGATAATGAAATATTTCAAAATGTTCTTAATGTTGTTGGTGGTGTCGGTTCTGATCTTGAATTTACAACCACCTTTACTAATAAAGTCGTTGATAATGTAGATGTTTATTATATGGAAAGAAAGAAAAGAAAGAAAGATGGTGCATTTTTTCCTTACACACATAACATGGACCTTGATTTATCAAGATATCAAATATATAAAGAAGATAAAGAAGATAATTATAAGCATAATTGTTTTATTCATTGTTTAATTAAATGGGGTGAGTTAAAAGATGAAGAATTACAATATATTAAATCCTTTTGTAAAAACGATCATATTCCACAAACATCTTTCAAAGAAATTTGCAAGGAAATTGATATTGGAATAATTGTTAAAAGACCTGAAGAAAGTAGAAATAATGTCAGAACAGTTAAATTTAACGCAAATGCTAAAAGAGTTATAACTATTTGTTTAATAGCTGAACATTATTTTTTAATGGAAAAAGTTAAAGTTACAAGTTACGCTATTAAAAACTATGATGAAATTAAAGATAAAAAAGAATGGTATAGAATTATTGATAATACAAATAAAAAGAAAGATAGATTTATAAGTTCTTATGATGTTGTAAGATTATTATTAGAAAACAAAGATAAAAGATTAACTGAGATAAAGTCAACTGGACCTGTCATGAAAACTTCTTCATATGTTCATGTTGATAAAAATATTGAATCATTAGAATATACAACAAGTAATTATAGAAAAGTAGAATTTAAAGATAAAACCGATGAAAAAAAATCTAAAAAAGATATTGTATATTTTGATTTTGAAACAACTACTGATGTGTCTGAACACCAACCTTATTTATGTTCGGCTATATATGATGATGATAGTGTAAAAACATTTCATGGTATTGAATGCGGTTTAAGTTTCTTATCATCTTTAAAAAATGATTCAATTATAATTATTCATAATCTAGGTTATGATTTTAGATTTCTACTTAAATATTTAATTGATGTTTCCGTTGTTCAACCAACAAATACTACAATGTTTGGGGCTACTGCTAAATTTAAAAATAATAAAAAAAATATTAATTTAACATTTAAATGTTCTTACGCTATGATTGGTTCACCTTTAAAAGATTTCGCTAAGATGTTTAATTTAAAAGATGTAAAAAAAGAAATAATGCCATATGGTGCTTATACAAGAAAATCAGTTAAACAAGATAAATATAATATTGATGAAGCTAAGAAATTGCTAAAAGAAAATGAACAAGAAGATTTTATAAAGAATATCAATGAATGGCATTTAATTGATGGAGATGATTTTAATCATATTAAATATTCACAATACTATTGTGAGGCTGATGTTAAAACAACAAAAAGAGGTTATGAACAATTTAGAACATGGATGAAAGAAATCACTGGTTTAGACATTATTGATTATTTAACAATTGCAAGTATTGCAGATGCTTATTTAAAAAAAGATGGTTGTTATGATGGATGTTATGAGTTTTCCGGAGTTCCTCAACAATATTTACAAGAGTTTGTAGTTGGTGGTCGTACAATGTGTAGAGATAATAATAAATTCCATTTAACAGAAGAATTAAATGATTTTGATGCTGTTAGTTTATACCCTAGTGCAATGCATAGAATGGATGGTTTTGTAATGGGACAACCAAAAATATTAAAAAATTTAACTTATGCTTTCCTTAAAAAACAAGATGCTTATTTTGTTGATATTGAAGTTACTAAAGTAGGAAAAAAACGACATTTTCCTTTATTAAATAAAAAAACTGAAGAAGGTATTAGATTATTTGATAGTGAATTGTTGGGTGTACATAAAGTTGATAAAACTACACTTGAGGACTTAATTGAATTTCACGACATTAAGTTTAAAGTATTAAGAGGTTATTTCTTTGATGAAGGTAGAAATGAAAAAATCAATAGAACAATTGAATATTTGTTTAAACAACGATTAGCGATGAAAAAAGCTAAAAATCCCATAGAGAAAGTTTATAAATTATTAATGAATTCAAGTTATGGTAAATCAATTATGAAACCTATAGACACTGAGAGAAAAATAATAAAAACCGATGATCTTGATGGTCATTTACGAAATAATTATAATTATAATATTGAATCAACTGTTATTACAGGAACAAATAAAACTGTCGTAAAATTAATCAAACCGATTAATAATCACTTCAATTGTGGACATATTGGTTCAGAAATTCTAAGTATGAGTAAACGAATTATGAATGAAGTAATGTGTCTTGCTGAAGATAATGGACATATGATATATTATCAAGATACTGATTCAATGCATATTAATAAAGATAGTGTAAATAAATTAGCTTCGGAATTTAAACAAAAATATCATAGAGATTTAATCGGCAAAGGTATGGGTCAGTTCCATTGTGATTTTGAAATGGGACAAGATTCAGGAACTGAACCTTATGCTGTTGAATCAATATTTTTAGGTAAGAAATGTTATATTGATAAAGTTAAATATGTTAAAGATGGAAAAGAAATGTTTGGATATCATGTTAGAATGAAAGGTGTACCTAATGAAATCGTTAATATCACATCTAAGAAAAACCATAATGGAAGTTTAATGGATTTGTTTAAATATATGTTTACAGGTAAAAGCGTTATTTTCGATCTCCTAGCCGGAACCAAGAAGTTCTTTGTAGGTGGGTCTGATTATTCTATAAAAAATAGAGAAAACCTCTCATCTGCTAATGGATTTATTAGAAAATTACAATTCAAATAAAGTAAGAAAAATCCGAGCCCACCCTGGATTTTGTGTATTCATAATGTCGTGAATTTAATCCAATAAATCCGATCAAATGATAACGCAATTACCACAAAACCACCAACCCTTATTTTTATATCATTTCTCCTTATGATATCAATCAAATTTTTTTTTTTTAAGCTGTAAAATGTAAAAGTGATATAGCCGAGGAATTATTTTTGCCGTGGAAGAAATGTGATATTACCGAGGAATTATTTTTGCCGTGGAAGAAATGTGATATTGCCGAGGAATTATTTTTTGCCGTAGAAGAAATGTGATATTGCTGAGGAATTATTTTTGCTGTGGAAGAAAAGTGATATTGCCGAGGAATTATTTTTGCTGTGGAAGAAATGTGATATTGCTGAGGAATTATTTTTGCTGTGGAAGAAAAGTGATATTGCCGGGGAATTATTTTTGCTGTGGAAGAAATGTGATATTGCTGAGGAATTATTTTTGCTGTGGAAGAAAAGTGATATTGCCGAGGAATTATTTTTGCTGTGGAAGAAATGTGATTACGGGGGCGATTTAGTGAATTGGGACAAATTCACTCACTCTTCCCTATCACAC
>Ga0208645_1002195_pt1 | contig 15869 bp, 13 predicted proteins | sample VirMetDEL_Sep_01_FD_184519 | JGI IMG/M metagenome (GOLD analysis project Ga0208645, IMG submission 184519) | Aqueous microbial communities from the Delaware River and Bay under freshwater to marine salinity gradient to study organic matter... | ecosystem: Environmental > Aquatic > Marine >... | reverse complement strand
TACCTTTTCCCGAAGCTCCACCAATCGCTCCCAACAGCCTAGCGGCCTCTTTAACTCTGTCTGCGCGGTCATAGACCTTGCATAGGATTGGCTTTCCACAGACGCTAATAATTTTACCATGCCACTCATTCTGACTGACTTGATCTAAATGATCGAGATTCAAGTTTGCCCATAGATACCAGGTTCTCCGAATGGCATCAGGCGCTCTTTGCTTCAAATGGTCCCAATCTCGTGCGAAACACTTACGGGTTTTGCCTTTGTAGTATAAAACGCAGGCAAACTTATTCTGCTTAGTAATTTTTCTATTCATATCGCTAGTGGTTGCGTTAAAATCTACGAGATTTCCTACAACATAGCAACATTTACCTACGGAAAACTACGGAAATCTACATAATTCAACGCAAGGGGTTGTGCGGAATATTCTTGGTATTTTTAGCGATTTGTCTTAGATTAATTTAATGACTACCCCTGAGTATACTGAAGATGTAAACACTAAGGTTGACGAGTGGTTAACACTTGCATCACAAAGCAATATTCAGCCAAACACTAAAGAGTATCGAAACTTGCTCTCTTTGATGGCTGACGAAGAACAGATCGTCATTAATACTGTCGTTAATACCCTAAACGCTTCAGTAGAGCATCATCAATCTTAGTGGTTCTTACACCCATTCGTGCTGTATAAGCATCGTTTGCGTGTACATAATCTCTATTAGATTTTTTAAATATATCGGGTAAGAAGTCTTGCATTGTAGGTTGAAAACTTGCGGGAATTTTTAATACCCCAAGTCCTTTTCCTTGCATGGCCGCATTGTATGTATCGTGAAATGATTTTGTATTTCCACCTGTAATCAAACCAACATTATTCGTTTGCATAAGACTACTTTGATTAAACATATCAGGGTCTGAGATTGCGGCTCTCATTTCAAAATTAGATAATGCTCCATCTATTTGTTTTACGCCTTTTTTCTTTTGTGCAGGACTCGGACGATTAACCATATCAAATACATTATTTATAGTCTTTCTTTGTGGTCCTGATAAACCGCCTAAGAATTTATCAATATTCTCCATATCGATATCGAAGCCCGGTACTTTGACGGGATCTTGGCTTTTGGTAAGATAACCTCCTCCGCCACTTCTTACCAGTTTACTGACATATTTTTTATCTTTTGGCTTCATTGCTACCTGAGCATATCTAATATGCAATGCAGGAGCCATTGTTGGAAAATCCACAGAGGTTGGAGCCATTTCAAAGGGTATAACTAACATATCCTGATCGCCTAAATCTTTCTTGCGATTCAACATTGCTGACATAGCTCCTTTCTCGTTCGCCCATACAGCGCCAGGAGATCCCTTGTCATCGAACATATAGTCCCGTCCTCCACCCAGTCTCAATGGTGTTTTAAACTGCACATCATTTACCCCGTAAATCGTATGAGCAGTTGGAGTCCTGTCAGCCATTGTCATTAGAATATTTTTCCCGTAATGATCAGCCAAATTAATTTCAGGTTTTTCGTACTTAGTCCTTTGTACATCTACTTTAAGATCACCCAACACTTTGCTTACAAAATTAGGGGCTTTAATGTTCTCAGTAGAAAATCCAGTCTCAATACCTCGCGGTTCAATTATAGCTTTTGGGATGAACGCCTTATTGATTTTATCGTAATCGATGAATCGGGTACCTGATAGTTGCTCCATCTTACCGATCCGCTCGATCCGCCTGGATCGGTAGACATCTCGTGGGTTCTTCTTTCCGAGGCTTTGTCTCCAAGGGTTTGAACCTGCTTGATCTTTTGTACCTGTGCCGAAGGCAGAGTTTATAAAGTCTGCTTTGGACTTAGCGATGTCCTGATTGGCATCCAATCCCGTTCTGCCAGGTAGGCCGTCTGCATGATTGCGGTGATATTGATCTAGGTCTTGCAGGAGCTTTACTTTTGCCTGTGCGATATCTGCTCCATATAGGCGGGTAAGTTCTCCCTGTTGTTGCCTAGCTAATTGATCGATATTCTTGACTAGCTGGTTAACGGATACGGTACGCAGAATGATGTTGTTCTTCTGCGTTATTTCAAACCCGTAGGGGACTTCGATATGATTCTCTACCTTGGCATTTACATACCTTCCACCACCCTGCCCTGCGGCTTTAAAGTAGGTCATTAAATACTCGTTTCCGCCTTTGTTGCGGATGTTTGAGTTTACATCTCTAAGGGTTTGAATTTGTTCCTTATTCCAGTTGCCTGATTTTTCGAGCTTATCAATTACAGAGTCATCCAGGTATCGGCCAACAAAGCGGATATTGCCAGTCTTGGGATTGACTTCGGGGCGTACATGACCTTCCGGCAATCCCTCATTTTTCTCCTTGTCCTCAATTGCTTCTTTTAGTTTCTCAGCAAATGAGCGATTGTATTTACCCTGCTCTCTTGCGGTCATTGCAAGGTTGGGTATTACATTTCCATCCTTGTCTATTTGTAGGAGTGTTCCTGCTCTTAGAAGTTCTGCAAGCTGTGGGCTTTTAGCGAGTTCTGTAGACTTTATATCAACCACTACCTCCTTGGTGGATCTTCCGCTGGACTTAATCTCTCTGCCCTGAATGTCGCCCTTTTGCTCGAGGGATTCTTTCTTTTGTGGACTCATTCCCTCGATCTCTCTGTTGTATTTTCGTACAAGCTCGGTGATTTGTGGGTATCTTTTAAGATTTGAGAATAATTTATTATCGGTGATTAGACGACCATCGGGGCGGAAGGTTCCGCCTAGCATGGCGATTGATTGACGAAGAAGTGGGATATTTTGCACGAGTTCAGTATCAAGTATACCGCCCATGATCTTGCCGATTGTTCCCCGTCTTTTATCTCTGTACCTTCTTGGATCGTTGAGGAGGAAGTCTGTACCATGCTCGGCCACAATCTCGCTGACTGTTTGTTCATCAGTCATAATTTTTGCGAGGTCAGCATCGGACATTTTATTACCCTCTGAATCCAGTAGTGTGTCCTGTAGCTTCTTGCCGTATTCTGTACGGGCTTGTTCAAACTCATCGCTGAGTAGAAATTTACGATTCGCCCCCTCCCCGACCATAATCGGATCTCCTACCTTTAGGTCAGGGTACTTAGATTGGTTCTCTTTGGTTACCCGTTGGACAAATATACCAGGCTTGCCAGTGATCGGATTACCGATGAGTAGGTCGATAAATTTACGCTTTCCGCCTGTCTGCTCCAGGTAATGTGTAAACTCGTGGGCAAGTAATGGTTCAATCGCTCGGGGTGAGTCTGTATTGATTACGATGTCACCTGTTACTCGGTCGAAGTATCCACCCTCTGCGTTTTTACCATTGCTGACATATTCAATCGATAGGCTTGGGTTAGCTACTATCTTATTAGCCACAGCCATTTGAACATCTCGGTTCAGTTTATTAAATGCGTCTTTTTGATTAGCAGGTAAATAGTTCTCTGTGTAATGCGACCAATCCCCGTATCGAGCTTCCATGTGATTGATCGGGCCACTAAACCCGACAACCTCTGCACCTAATGCACCGGCAGAGCCAAGGAGCATCCCTGTGCCTATGCCTCCATATATAGCTTCAGGCATATCTCCACCACCACTTGCCGCGAGGCCGAAGGCTCCGCCCACCGCGCCTCCCACTCCAGCACCTTTGGCGAGTCTGCCGGCAGTCTCCACATATCTCCCAAGTCCTGTGCGGTCTAAAAAGTTTACAGCGGCCTGTCCGCCTTGTGACATATTACCGAATGCCTCCTTGCCTGCCATTCTGCTCATTACCTTACCCTCTGCCGCTCCTGTTACTTTACGGGCAACGGAGGAGGCTGGAATAATTGCAGTACGATCAATTAACTGGGTGGTCAGTTTTTCAGCATCCTTGGATGCGAGCCTGGAAAAGAATGCCATGTCGCTGGTTGGCTTCATTATTTCTCTTCCGAGGATTGCAGTATTTCTGCCAAATCGGGAGAGGAATTGTGGACCGAGTAGGAAGGATAAAGCTCCTCCAAGTTTACCAACCTCGCTGTCTGTAAACTGCTCAGAGAACTGATAGCCTCCGTAACCTACTCCACCAACAACTCCGCTTTTAATAAGAAGATTAGCCTGTTGCTCGGTTACTTCCACACCAGCCTTTTCCCCTGCTTTCATTAACATATTGATAGCAGTCTCCTGGGGAAGTGTTCTAATGAACTGCAATGCGTTGCCTAAAAACTCAACAGGTTTTGCCAAGCCGATTAGTGTGGCCCCTCCTGCCTTGTTTAGTAGGTTAAGCGGTTGCTTTACGGGAACATCTTTGAGGGATTCGTTAAGGAACTCTTTTAGCGGGTGATTGGCTGGCAGTTTTGATGCAATATCGGTAAGTGCCATATCCCGCTTGGCCGCTAGTGGTTTTAGCTTTGCTTTGTTTTCTGCAATCTTCTCGGTGACTTCGGCTAATCCTTTTTCCAACCTAGCTCTTGCCGGTGCTTGTTTTATTGCGAGCCTTCTACTCTTAACAGTATTGTCCCCAATTCTATTGAGAGCCTGTTTCATGTTCACCTGCAACTTGGCGAGATCCATTGTCTCATTAAGTAAGGCTTTTTCGGCTCCTCTTAATACTTGTCTACCTGTACCTGTTGCTAGTCTAAATGCAGAACCTAATGGCAAAAGCCCAACAGGATCTCCCGTCATGGTTGCACCTCGAGCGGCGGCCATGTCCGGCATAACTTGCTGTGTGCGAATTTGTTCTCTTTCCTCTTCGGGCATACCGAGAGTTAAAAACTCAGGAGACATACCAAGGAAACCTTCGGTTACCATTTCGGCGGCCTTACCTTGGCGTTGATGCTCGAGTTCAGCCTGAGTCCGAAAAAACTCATAGGACGACTTTAAATCTTCTTCAGACTCGTCTTCAAGGAAGGGTTTTTGGACTCCCCTAACAATCGCTGAAGTTAGTTGTTTATAATCTAACTCAAGATTTCCGTAGGTTTGTAATGATGTAGCTTTGGCTTGTGTTCTTACCTTGCCGAGTGGTTTGTAGATATCATTTATTTTATCTAAAAACAAAAAGTTGGAAGCAAACCTCACAGGTAATGTTTTAGCAGACTGCCAAAAATCAGATAACATACCTGCACCTGATTCTATTATGGATTCACCGATTGATTTTTGAGAGTCGAAAGCTCCAGCCTTACGGAATGCTTTAAATGTCTCAAAGTCAGCCGTCATATCGAGCATGGTCGGCTGTTGAAGAACGGGCGTTATATACTGAAGATCCTCCTGGCTTGCCGGTACGAGGTTAATCGGTTGAGGTTCGGGATTCAGGTACTGCAAATCCTCCTCGCTTGCAGGAATAAGGCTAAGTGTTTGCTCGTCCATTATTGAGCAGGTTGAACAAATATCTGTCCGTTTACTTTAATTAATTTATCGCCATTAGGTTTTGTTCCGACAACCTCTCCCAGCACATTTTGACCATTTAGATTAAATGTGTTTTGTGGAGTCTGCTCACTCGGCTGACCGGCAATGGGTGAAAGAACTTCGGATAAATCGTTTTCAATCATATAATCCTCCAAACGATTTCTTTGCTCTACAATACTAACTCCTTTGCGGCGCATATCTTGTATGAATTTCACTCTGTCTTTATCCCGCTCGGCTTTCTTAATGACATATTGAAGTAGTACCTTATTGGCTTCGGGTGTCATCTGTAAGCCTGGTGATATCTTAGCAAATATATCCATTTCTTTTTCAGATATAGAGCCTTTTGTATTACTGATATTCTCGAAAAGAAACTTACCAACCTCTGCACGAAAGTTTTGAGTATTGGCAACTTTATCCATTGTTTCTTTGTCGATTGGTATCCCCAAGCTATCAAGCATCGCAATGGTATTTGTTTTTAATTCTGCAATACCACCAGTATCCAAATCTCCTTTTTCGAGTAATGTTAATGCTCGAGTGGCGGGTCTTATAGACTTCGCTGACTCTAATGAGTTTTCACGAGTTTTATTTACGAAGTCATTAGCATTCTCAACTGATAAGATATCCTCTTTTCCTTTAGCCTGTTCTTCAGGAGTTGGATACATCCCTGAAGGCTTAGGTGGACCAAAGTCTCTTACAGGATTACCTGCTTCATCTACTCCTATTTGAGTGAACCCTCCTTGACCATCTTCCACGGTAATCGTTCGTGCTATTTTCTGTGGCTTTTGATTCTCCCTCCTCTTCTCTATAAACGCTAAAGCTCTTTTGATTTGTTGCGGATCATCTTTGAACTGATTAAGAAAGTCTCGGTCGTTTAAATTCATAACCGGTACTTGGTTTCTAGGATTTTCTAGCTGTGACTGCAGGAATCGATTACGGGTATCGGCATTACCAAGTGCTGGCAGTCCAGGTCGAGCGATGTCCGCTTGGCGCTGTGCCTGTGGGCTAGTAATTAGAGACGGCAAAGTTTGTAAGAATTGATTCTCGGCCATAAGTTCCTCCCCTTTCAACTGGTCAGCACTTTCCTGCCTCTCCATGTTCCGCATAATCTGTTGCCTCTGCAAATCGCGAAGCTCACCCGCTTGGTTGAACTTTTCCATTTCCAAGCTGTAATTCCGATCAGCATTCATTTTATTGATGAACTGATTGGCTAAGTCTTTGTCATTCTTGGCGGCATCAGCAACCTCCTCGGGCATACCTAATTTTAAGTATGCTTGCTTGAGTTGTTCTTTCTCAGCTTTTTCTTTTTTCTTTTGATAGAATTTATCTATCACTCCACCGATAGCATCTCCAAACGCCTGGTTCGCCCGTGCTTGTGCCTCCCCCGCTCTAGCTATTGGTGAGAAATCGACTCGCATGAGTCCCGCATTTACTGTGTCTCCTATTGCCATGATATTAAAATAATTTGTATCCGCCTGAACTCATAGTGTTTCCACCACCGCCTCGATATGTGCTTATTCCCTGTCCGAAATTTTGGTTTTGACTAATTCCCGATTGTCCCAGCTAAGAACCGCCTTTGCCTCCGGCCATAGCCGATCCAATACTACCCATCATACTTCCAAATGCTTTAGCCGCACCGGCCGCCCCAGCTTCCTTAGCCGCATAGGTGTTTGCTAGATAGTTCGCCCGATTTGCATATTCTGCCATACCGATATTAACTCCAGCATCGGGATTGATTCGAGTGACTGATTCCTGTGGCAATCCAAATAAGGCGGCTCGTTGGCCATATCCTTGCTGGACAAAGTTATGTCCACCACCGGCGAGTCGGAGTGGGTCGTATGAGGTTGCTTGGTTGCCTCGCATGGCATAACTGCCAAGTGATTGTGCCTGGTTTCTGCTGTCCCGAAGTACATCTCTTAAATAATCCTCACGGCTCATCGCTTCAGCGGCAATGCCCACATTGTCCATTTCCCGACCACGAGCGACTAATCCCTCACGGGCTGACTGTGTTGCTCTGCGTCTCATCTCAGGAGATAGGTCGGTCATCTGACTCTCGCGGTATGCATCGGCGGCCATCTTGTTTGCTTGCTCGACTCGTGCTTGCATGAGTGGATCGGATGCACGAACAGCGGCAGTAGCATCTGCACCGTACAAGTTCATGATACCGATATCTGCCTCTGCCTGACGGCCCGCCATCTTTGTGCCAAACTCCTGGGAACGCATGGCTTGGTCCTCGGCAAGCTGTGCCATAGGATCAGCCGCTCTTCGAGCCAAGCTAAGTTGTAAGTCCTGGTACTGCGGATCGTAGCGCTGGCGGGTTTGCAGTAGTTTATTCTGCAAGGCTGGATCGGACATCGCATTTACATACTCTCTAGCTGATCCTCCCACATCAAACTTTTCTAAGGCTGGTGCATCCTTACCACCGCCAAATAGTTTATTTAGGAAGTATGATTTTACGCCCGATGAGTTTACAGGCACACCCGCTCCGCCTTTAGATTTTAATAGCTCGGCTTCTTCGTTATTAATATAAGCAAGTTCCTCACCTTCCGGTGCGGCCATATTAAGGACTGTGGCGGCTTGCTTTAATGGATCTTCAGGGGCATAGGACATTATACCTGAGTCAGTCATCTGACCGCTTGCGCCCGAACGATTTAATATTTCTCGTTCGATTGGATTTATATAGGCCAATGATTCTCCTTCCGGTGCTTGGTTATTAAATTCATTCATCGCCTGATCGAAACCTGGGTCTGTATAAGTAGTAGATGTAAAAAGAATACCATCCGAAGATACACTTTGACCTCGATCATTTATCCAGGTTTTTTCCTTCCCTCCATTTAAGATTCTCTCAATTAAACCGTACTCATCGTAATCGGTGTAAAGCGGTACAAAATTCCATAAATTCATAATTCGATTAGGTTTTAATAATGTAGTTAAGGATGATGGTAGGCTGAACATTGTTGTGTGCTTGGCCGCCGCCTGTGGAACTTGTTTGGACTGTTTGGTTACCGGTTTTTGCACCCGAGCCACCTGAGGCTTGTTCCGAAGTATTTTCATTGTCATTATATCCGTGACTATGACTAGGCATCTCAGCGACTGTAAGGGTGTGTTCCTGCGATCCGTTTGTTCCTCTACCTGTGTCACCAGGGTTGCCGTTATTTGATCCTAATACTTGACCATTTATATTCGCTGCTGATCCAGTTGTTAAACGATCAGCAAAACCTCCTGTATTAATATCTAAACCAGCGATGACTCGTCCTCGAAGGTCGGGTAGATTGAAAGATGTTCCACTACCTCCATAGGTGTATCCAATTACAGTATGAAGCTCACCATAGTCGGTTACTGACACAGATTGACCAGCACAAACTAAATAACCTAAAGGAGCGGTCGATGCGGCATAAGAGAGAACAGTCCCTGTCGGCATAAGTACACTTACAGCCGCACTATCGAGCTTGGCCGCTGTAACCGAACCGTCCTTTATGTGGTCGGTGTCAACTGCTCGATTGGCATCTACTGAAGCATCACTCGCCAACTCGTTTGAGCCGATTCCATTGCTTGGCACTTTAAGTTTACCTGTGCCTGTGTCTTTAACGATGGTCGATTCATCTGCCGGATCATCAAAAGTCGCAAGGTCTACAATGTCTTGCAATTTTTGTGCGGTTACTTGATCGCCTGATGCGAAGGTTTGTCCTCGTGATAATATTGCCATAATAATTACTCCCTATGAAATAGATGTGGTTGATCGGTTGGTTATTCTTGCATCTACTTTAACCGCCCGAATGTAGGGTCTGCCCAAAGATGGTTGGATGTCTGCCTGTACGCCAAATCCGCGTTTATTGATGCGGGTACGAAGGGATGCCTCTTCGGAGTCCGGCAAGGTGTTTCCAAGCAAAGATGAAAAGCTGGTGGTGTCGGATACGGAGTCAGGATCTTCGGTGATGAATTGTATGTTTGCGTTGGTTTGCGAACCACTATTGCTTTTCACATGAATCTCGGATCGGCTGAATACTTTGCGATCAATGGCATCGGCATCGAATTGGCGAGTGGTTAGCTGGCTAATCACAGGAATGGTTTCGGAAGATGCCTGACCAGGTGTAACTGATACAACATCTCCACCCTCAACTGCATCCACCTTATGCACCCCACCTTCTTCGGTGGTGATATAGAGTGCATTCTGTGCGCCTTCACGAGCTACCAATAATTCACGAATCGCAAAGTCTACAGAATTTACTGAGTCTATGCTTTCAAACCCGCCATTGATAAAGTTGTAGATAAGAATGGTGTTTAGATTTCTGCCATTACCCGCACCAGGTGCAGAGTCTAATGGAACTGCCAGCCAATATCTGTTATTAAAATACACACCGCATGAGAGGTGAGCATAGTCCTGATTTATGCGATCTATGTAGGGCTGAATTGTTTCGGATATGGGTGTGCCTGTTCCACGCAAGTGATACTGGTCATAAAATTCCACCGAGTAGATACCTTGGTCGGATAGGAATAAAATCTTGTTGGCCACCTGGACGATTGATTTGCGGGCAGATGCACCGATCTCACTCGTAACCACATTGGTGGATACATCGGAAAGAGATCCACTCACGCCTGTAAGGAGGTGGATGGATTTTCGGTTGAATGCGACAATGCTGTCTTGCGTAAAAGGTTGGAGGCCAACCAGGTAATCGCTCTTACCCGCAGATGCTCGGAATTGATTACCGATAATATCGAATGTATCTGAATCGAAGATATCCGAGGCCGCCAACTCATCCCTAATTTCTCGGTCCACAGGGATAGTATCTCCTGTATACCAATATGGAACCCATAATCTACGCTGGTGAAATTCACCCCACGGAGCGGCTGGCATATGCTCGTAACCTTTGCCGATAGCTAATGGTTTACTTACGGTGAGTGATGCTCCGAGGGATACATTTGCGACCCCAAGGTTAAAGGTAAATCGATCATTCACATTGTCGCTATCCTCATCCGATACAGATGTGACTACAGCTTTTTGATTTACAAATAAATCGTAGGGGGATGCTCCAGCACGGATGGTAACCTCGTCACCTTTTTGGAGGTTATGCCCCGCCCCAATATCCATCGTGACCACACCATCGGTTGCCGAGGCAGTAGTGTCAGTAAAGTATTGTGGCGTAGTATATGCGCCATTACTCACCCTGGTAAAGTCCTCAAAGTATTCGACCTGTGCGCCACTCACATTGTAGCTGGCAACAGTTTGCGAGTCTGCCATCTCTACGGTGAAAGATGTGGAGGTGGGTGCAGTCTTTATTTGATAGCAGTTGTTAGGATCGTAAGTTGGCCAGCCTGTGAAGTTCGTGAGGGTGACAAAGTCACCTACTGATCGGCCATGATCTGCTGTGGTGTTTACAGTTATTACCTGACCACTTTGAGACGCTGAACTGACTGATCGATAAATAAGTTTTGGGGAGGCAGAAAGAGTGGTCTTGCGGGAACGAAAGATAAACATCTTATCAAACCCCTGTGCCATACCTACTGGGTTATCTACAGTCTCCCCACCCGCCTCGTATCGGCATTTAAAAAGTGCTGAGTCTTTTAAACGAATGATTACGCATAGGTTATTGGTGGCCGAGAATATATAGTCATCATTATTGGATGACGCATCGGAATATACTGCCGAACCATACACCGCATTTACACCTTCATCATTGATGATAAAGTTTAGTTTGGTCGCTATAGAGTTGCCTATGCTTGCAACCGAGGTTGCCCCTACATTATTTCCAGCAATAGTAAATGCTTCCTGTTCCCCCGAAGACCCATCCGAATAAGTGATCGTCTTGGTGGTGAAGTTCACCGAGGCTAATAAGAATGTACCATTAGGATCGGTGGCATTTGTGTAGCCTAACCCCTCGATGGTTATGTTCTCACCAGGTATAAATGCAAGACTTGGAATATCGTCTAATACAAGGGTGACATTTCCGCTATTATCGCGCTGTCCGGCAGTTATTAAATAAGGAATCCGCACAGCATCTTCACCCGATGTGATTGATCCGAATAGAGTTGATAAACCTTTGCGGGGTTGCCATGTGCCATCATCATTCATCCGGCCATTCTTCGATAGTGCGACCTCCCCAGGCTTTAGCTGGTTTGGACGCAAACGCGCATTCATACGCAGAAAGAAGGTGTCTCCTTCCGAGATGAATGGATCGTCTAAGTTTCCGTATGATCGGTATCGGCTCATCTATTTCTTGCGAAACTCTTGCGTGATCTTGATCAGCATAAAAGTAATGGTCGCCAATCCCGCAAATATGCCGACTAGCTCATTGATTGTGCCTAAGCCAAAGGTTGCCCCTGTCCCAACCATGCCAGCGACTGAAATGCGGTCGATCATTTGCAAGCGTCTAACAGGATTAGGATAACGATTACTCCTACAAAGATAGTAAGCATCTTGCCTCGTTTGGATAGAGAGTGAAACTTGTCGGTGAGTAGTTTGATATTCTTCATTTAATTGGAAATGGTGGACGGGTTTGGTTTTTAATCGCTTCGGTCTTACTGCACTTTCGGGCAACAAAAATTGGGATCGCTAGGTAGCACCCCAGCCCAATAGCCGCCCAGGTAAGCCACCGCTTGATGGAGCTAGTAAATTGATCAAACCCTGATTGATGCTCTGCCATACCTTGGGCAACGAGTGCGGAAACATCCCCGTGGGATAAGGCTACGATCTTTTCCTCTGCCTCGACTAAGGCATCGGCATTTTTCAATGCCTCGCCAGCCAAGGCTCCCGTACCCGCACCAAGTGCGGCTCCTCCAGGTCCGCCCAAGCTACCTACCCCACCACCAGCGATTGCTCCAAGCGTTGGGTAGGTGGATCGCAATGAGCAACCAGCGAGCAAAAGGGTCGCAATGGAGATGACATAGAGCATCAGATAATCTCGTCAGACGACCACTCAGGAGTACGTAATATCTCCCTCATCTCATCGTTGTTGTATGTTGTTTTACCTAGTAATGATATAGGTGTTTCTCCGTAGAACTTCACAAAAGTCTTAGTGCCGTCTAATGAATAACGAAGTGTATCTACTGAACCTTCAACTACATCTGAAAAGTCTAAACTAGATGCTTCGGTGCTAGAAATTATGCAATAGTTCATATCTCAAAAAATTCTAATTCACTAAAGATTAAGTAAGTGCCGTGACCTCCGTTAGCTGTAACATTTATACGGTAGTAGCGATACGCTGTGTTATTCGTAAATGTATACTCGTTCCAAGCTGATCCGTAATTACTTGTCGTAGGTGTAGTCCAACTTGTTTGCCCCGTCCTAGAATCTAATGTCGTCCAAGTAGTACCATCATTTGATCCATCAATAGTCCAATCTTTAGGATAATAACCACCTGATGTGCCGTAAGAAGTTATTATACGATAAGCATTAATTGTTTTTGTCACACCGCTTCCAAAGTCTTGCCCTACCCAACCTGTAGTATTGAAGCTACCTGTATGAGCATACCAAGACCCGGTTGCGGTTCCGTCAAATATCGAACCATCAAAAGCTGCTTCCCTATAAGTTTCGTTAGCTGGTATAGCGTAAGATGAAGAAGCAATATTGGATGCGTTAGCAAATACCGCACCGTTAGATAGTGTACCCGTGTTAGAGTTGGTTGAATCATCCGTTAACGATGTGCCTGTTCCGCTATCACTTTCGCCCATTTTCCACCAACCAACAGGAGAGTAAGAACTTAGATCACCTTGTCTTCCAGCTGAGTAAATACTAGATACATCTGAACTTGATAATACTGAATTAAATAACGCCGCATTATCTATCAAACCTCCAAAGTACCCATAAGTACCTCTACCAAAATAATTGTAAGCTCCGACACCAGCAGAACCTGTCGAGTAAGATTCAGAGGTAGCGTCCACATAAATAGTAACTGTACCTGAAGAAACTGTAGCTACTAAAAAATGCCACTCACTATCATTTAACCCCGAACCTGCGTTATAATACCAACCGGGGGTTCCAGTTCCATAACCAAAACTTACTTTATCTACGCCAGCATTACTTAAACCAAGACCTAAATAAATCTTATTAGTAAAAGAACCTATGGTTAGCATTCCGTCCGTTGTCGATTGAGAAGTAGTACTATGCCTAAACCAAAGGGCTACGGAAAAATCAGACCCCGCAACATCAAGCGAAGTATCTGTTCCTATATTTACAAAGTCATTAGTACCGTCAAAAACCACAGCGTAATCATTTGGTATTTCTAATGGTAAACTTCCGATAAACTGACTCAAGGTCGCATCACTCAAACCCGCAGTAGTCTCCGCCACATACAAGTTCTTGGAGTCCGTAGCGAAATACATCTCGCCTTGTACAGCCTCCTTCTTGAACTTCGATTTGTTCGCATCTGTGCCTGTCTTAAAGGCGATGCTAAAATCTTTCTTGTGAAGTTTATTCATACACCCGTATTGGCGGGATTAAATTGCATGAGGGTTGCATCCGAAGCTCCAGCGGTAGTCTCTGCCATGTACAACTTCTTCGTATCCGTAGCAAAGTACCACTCGCCTTGCACACACTCCTTAGCAAACTTCGTCTTGTTCGCGTCTGTTCCCGTCTTCACCGCAATGGTAAAGCTTTTCTTGTGCAATTTATTGAGTGCCATGACTACTTAGCTTGCGGTTCCAGCACCGATACAAGGAGAGGACGGGCGGAGGCGATAGTCGCCAGTTGTGGAGTCTACGAATTGCGGGTCGTCTACGATGATGTTATTTGCGGGGTCGGCAGACTGATTTACATTGTAGTAACAGTTGTAGCTTTCAGTCAGTGAAGAAAAACTTCCTAAACTGATACCGCTATTGCCCCCATAAAGTATGGTGTTCTTAATTACAGTCGTTCCTGTTCTGTCAAATATGTTACTTGTACCTCCTGTGCTGTGCTTGAGTGTACAACCATTAAGCGTTAAGGACGCTAAATCAGCACTTGTTGCGTTTTGATCCCGAAATGCTTCCGCCCCACCCGCAGTCGATGATATATCTAAAACGCATTGGTTAAAAACCACATTCATGTGTTCAGCAGTAGTTGCTTTACCGATTATTCCACCAGCCGCTGCACTTGTTTGATTCTCAATAAGGCAACGATTAAAAGTAACGGTGTTGTTTATATCCATTTTTATGAAAAAGGCGTGGTTATTTCCGTTAGCAAAATCGATAAAATCAAAACCACTTAATGAAAAATCTACAGTTGCTCCGACAGTATCAGAGACTCCAAAAACAAAGTGATTGCCGTTAGCGTCAAAGATTACACCTCCGTCCGACTCCGCTTGGTAGCTTATACCAGCACCTCCACTAAAAGTTCTATCAGCACCTAAAGCGTATGTACCGTCTTTAAAAATAAAAACATCTCCTGACGATGATGCAGATTCTTGAGTAGCTAAACTGCTAAGATCGTAGGGGTCTGCATAAGAACCATCTGCGGTTCCGCTTTGTGTGCCGTTAAAAAAGTATACTGTTGCCATGATATTTAGTTAGTTAAGATTGGGTTAAGCGATTGTACCGCCTGAGATTAAGATGGGTGCTGGATTTGCCCCTATGTCGGGAAGGTTAAAACCTTGGCGGATTGGTAAACCATTGGCTCCTTTTGTGTCGGAGTCTCCGCTGATTACTGAGTAAGTTTCACTACCACTCACCACTTCAATGTCCGGCTCGACTCCGTCTTCAACGACTGAGAATCCAACAGCGATATTGTTTACACCAAGGCTATTGAGTAGCTTCAAGTTACCCGCTTCATCCGCCACAACCATGACTGATTTATACGGGTTATCGATAACCTTAAATGATTGGTTAGGATACGCTCCGATGTGTGGGTTGGTTGTTCCACGAAGTGAGGTATTAAGTGGGGTGTCTACATCGACCGAGACAGTACCGGGTACGAAGTTTGATCCGTCCCACTTAAGTAAGTCATCGGTGGTTGGAGCAACTGTGCTGGTGTCTACATCACTAAGTTCGTCAATCGCATGTGTGTGTGTCGCACTTGCGTAGTCGGCTGAATTAAATGCTTTTACTTGTGCAAGGTTAGTAACCTCGGAATCCATTAATGCACCAGCCGCTTCGACATTGGTTGCATCCGTTACATCGGCTGATGCCTCAATCCCATCCAACTTCGTCTTGTCTCCATCTGCGAATGCTCCTTCGGTTGGTTGCAACTGATAGCTACTCAAGTCTTGGTCGCCTGTGTTCGTACCACTCAGGTTACCAAGATTCGTAATGTCGGATGAGGTGACAAACTTGTGCGAGGTTGAAGTATCATCAATGTCGTCTGCGTCTAGTACCACAGCGCCTGTTGCTGTGTTTACGGATTGGACGGGGGCTTGGCCCATCAGGTTTGCGATGGTCGTTTTGTTTGATACGGGGGTTGCTCCGCCTGGATCAACTGTAACCGCTAGTATGTCTGTGCCTGTAAGGCTAGGTAAGGCATCTGCGGGTAATAAGTCTGTGAATTTTTTATTAGCCATAATCTTAAATAGTTGGCGCGCCTAGCGCGTATG
>Ga0208645_1002192_pt1 | contig 15879 bp, 10 predicted proteins | sample VirMetDEL_Sep_01_FD_184519 | JGI IMG/M metagenome (GOLD analysis project Ga0208645, IMG submission 184519) | Aqueous microbial communities from the Delaware River and Bay under freshwater to marine salinity gradient to study organic matter... | ecosystem: Environmental > Aquatic > Marine >... | reverse complement strand
GGCGTTGGTATCTTCAATGCCTGCACGTACGTCGTAGTAGTTCTTGCTGTAGCTCGAAGCGGCCCAAGCGTAGCCCTGCTGCAGCAGCCATGGCCGGATCGGTGGCGGCCCAACAGTGAGCTCCGGTCCTGTGCCACGGTAGCCATGCGCGTACATGATCAGCATGCCGTTCCAGTTGGGTGGCACTTCGATCTGGTACGACGCCCCTTCGTGGATACCGGTCCAGCGTTCGCTGGGCAGACCGGGGAATGCTGCCAAAGGCGATACGACCGGGACGAAAACGCGCGAGTCCTGTTCGCGGGACTCGCTGTGGGATACGGGCGGCTTGATCGGTTTGGAGCGAGCCTGAACATCGGCAGCGATGCCGACACCGCCAACCAGCATGACACCGACGATGGCACGCGCGCAGGCTGAAGCCAACTTGCTTGGGAGCATGGGAGTTTCCTCGATTATTGTTTTTGTTTTACAGGCCTTGCTAGCGATACGAGCTTTGCCGGGCTTGCCGACCACAAGCGGTACACGCATTTCCACTAACCGTGGCAGAAAGCTTGGACCTGTCAAATTGACGGAATATCGGAGGGATGAGCGGTAGCGTCGTCACGTGAATAGCAGGACTGGCGCCTCGCTTATTCACGCGCAAGATTCATTGATGTGCGCTAAAGCATGACTAATGCGGAGCAGCAAGGAGGAGGGAGACGGGGATAAAGCGGACCGAATGGCATGTGCCATCCAGTCCCGGGAAAACCCTGTGAAGTCAGCAGTTTCCTTTCTTCGCCTGGCCCGGCGGACAATGAGTTCCGCCATGACCACCATGCCCACCACCGTCGCCGATATCGATACCGACGCCTGGCAAGCGCAGGCTGCAGCCAGTCATCAATACAGAAGCCAATACAACGGCCATGGCCCGGATCATCATCGTAGATTGCGCTTTCATTGGAATACTCCTGAATTTCCTGACGTGCGCCACTCAACGGCGCCCGGCGCACAGTATCCAATGCTGCATCAATGGGCGACAGCCCATTCTTGCGGCGGCGCGCGCCAATCACGAATGACGGTTTCAAGGCTTGCTGCGCTGATCGCTCAGCAGGCCCTGATCCCCACACGGCCCCTTCCTAGCCCGCGTGATATTCCGCGTCAGCCACTTCGAAACGCTGCTGAATGGAAGCCGCAGGCTCCTTGCCCATGATGCTCACCACATAGATGGCGATGCTGGCGAGAATGAAGCCCGGGATGATTTCGTACAGGCCGAGACCGATGAATTGCTTCCAGACCACCACGGTAATCGCGCCGACCAACATGCCGGTGAGCGCGCCGTTGCGGGTCATGCGCTTCCACACCAGAGAGATCAACACCACCGGACCAAAGGCTGCGCCAAAGCCGGCCCATGCGTAGGACACGAGGCCCAGCACCTTGCTGTCCGGATTCGACGCGATGCCGATTGCGATCAACGCGATCAGCAGCACCATGGCCCGACCTACCCAGACCAGTTCGGTCTGCGACGCGCCCTTGCGCAGGAACGCCTTGTAGAAGTCCTGGGTCAGTGCGCTGGAGCTGACCAGCAGCTGCGCGCTGAGCGTACTCATGACGGCGGCTAGCACGCCGGAGAGGATGATGCCGGCCACCCAGGGGTTAAACATCAGCTTGACCAGTTCCATGAACACACGCTCGCCGTTCTCGGTGACCGGGCCGGCCAGCGCGGGGTTATCGGCGAAGTAGGCAATGCCGAGGAAGCCTACGGTTACAGCGCCTGCGAGGGTCAGGATCATCCAGGCCATGCCGATGCGGCGGGCGTTGGGGATGGTCTTCACCGAGTCGGCAGCCATGAAGCGCACCAGGATGTGCGGCTGGCCGAAGTAACCAAGGCCCCAGCCAAGCAGCGAGATGATCGCGATAAAGGACAGCCCCTTGAACATGTCGAAATTCGACGGGTCCTGGGCCGCGATGGTGTCCATGGCGGTGCCCATGTCGCCCAAGGCTAGGATGACGAACACCGGCGTGATCAACAGCGCAAAGATCATCAGCGTGGCCTGCACGGTATCGGTCCAGCTCACCGCCAGGAAACCGCCGATGAACACGTAGAGGATGGTCGCTGCCGCACCGACCCACAGCGCCGTACCGTAATCCATGCCGAAGGTCGATTCGAACAAACGCGCACCGGCCACTACCCCGGACGCGCAGTAAATGGTGAAGAACACCAGAATCACCAGCGCCGAGAAGATCCGCAGCAGGCGGCTGGTGTCCTCGAAACGATGGGAGAAATAGTCCGGCAGGGTCAGCGCATTGTGGTTGTGCTCGGTGTGCACACGCAGCCGCCCCGCGACGAATATCCAGTTAAGCCAGGCGCCGGCGATGAGGCCAATAGCGATCCAGCTCTCGGACAGGCCGGCAACGAAAATCGCGCCGGGCAAGCCCATCAGCAACCAGCCGCTCATGTCCGAAGCGCCCGCAGAAAGAGCGGTGACAAAACTGCCGAGGCTGCGCCCGCCGAGGATGTAGTCGTCGAAATTCTTGGTGGCGCGGTAGGCGGTGAAACCGATGAGAATCATCGCCGCGATATAGATCACGAAAGTGATCAGGGTGGGGGTGCTCACATTCATTAGTCTTGTATTCCTTGTGCTGCGGGGACCTAGCCCCCGCCTCCACTGACTAGACGCGAACGCTTGTGGCGCAGCGCTGGCAACGGACGGTCGGGTTAGAACGAAAGCATAGCGTCTCGAAGCGCTCTTCGCTCGCGACCGGACAGTTTTGGCGGGTAAAGGTGCGAGCGGAGCGATCGAAAGATCGATCCAGGAACGCTCAGGGCAGCAGGCCAATAACGCAGCGGTTCGCTTCGGTCTCACCGCTCGCGCACTCAGCGCTCGATGACTTGCCCGCGCATGGGCGCCAGGCGCGCCAGCAAACGGTTCTGCACAGGGATCGGCACGCCCTCGGCGGTCATCGCCGCCTGCAGGTTTTCCACCAGCGCGTTGAAATCGCTGGGTGTCAACGCCAGGCCTTTGTGGCTTTCTTCCATGCTGTCGCCGGTGTAGACGCAGGGACCGCCCGCCTCGGCGCAGACCTGCTCGAATCAGCTGTCGCGCAGGCGTTGGATGTCGATGTCCTGAAAATGCTCGACGATGCGGGGATCTCCAGCGATGCGCAGCAGCATGCCTTCGACAATCCGAGTCACACCGGGCTCGCCACCGAGCTGCCGATACAGGCTGTCATCCTTCGGCGCTTGCCCAGCACAAGCACCGAGCAACAGGCAAAACAGCAGGCCAAACCAGCGCATCAGAAGCTCCCCTGGACGGACAGGTACAGGCCATCCTGGTTGTCCAACGTGGCGATTTCACCCAGCCGCGCATAAGCCAGGACCACGGCAAGGCGCTTGTTGGGGAAGTAGCCGAGGAACAGATCGGCCCAGTCGCTTTCGCCCGCAAAGGACAGGTTATCCGGCTTTTCACGGTACTCAACGCCCAGCGCCCAGCTTGGGTTGAACAACACTGCAGCCGAGCCCTCCTTGAGCAGGCTGCGGCTGTCGCGACGGTCGCCGCCGAATCCAAGCAGGCCCAGCTCATTGGCGCGGCTGTAGCGCACGCCGCCATTGAGCAGGAGGTTGTAGCCAAAGGCACCCGCGAGGATCAGGCGGCTGGCGGTGAGGTAGGCCTCGGTGTCTTCATCGCGCTGCGCGCCGATCAGCGATGGGATCAGGAAATCCTTCTGGCGCTTATGCTGCACACCTAGCGACACCTGGGGCAGCCGGTCGTAGACCAGATCGCCGAACAGCCGCAGTTTGGCGCCGAAGATGTCCTGGCTGAGGCTGTTCTCGGGGAGCGAAAGGTCGCGCGCCAATGTGCCGAGATCAAAGCGCTGCCGCGCAAAGGACAACTCAAGGCGGTTATCGAAGGCCACCGCCACGCCAGCGACGTCCAGTCGGTAGTCGCCAGTCTCGACACGGGTAGCGAAGACGTCGCCGCCCCACTCACCGCGCTCACCGTAGCCCGCCAGCACGGCCCAGGGTGTGATCCCGCCGCCCGCTGCGCCTTCCAGACTGGTCGCCCCGCCGGTGGCCAACAGACGGCCTGCATCGGCACTGGCCAACATCGGCGCCCAGCACACCGCCAGCAGCAGCGTTCGCCAACCTCTCATGAATGCTCCTTGCGCGGCCGCGCGGGCAGATGAGGTTGTTGCTTCAACCAAGTTTCGAAGACGTCGGCCGGCAACGGGCGGCTGAAGAAATAACCTTGCAGTGTGTCGCAACCCCAGGCCCGCAACAGGTCGCGTGTTTCACCATGCTCGACGCCTTCGGCCACGACCTTCAGGCCCAGCGCGTGGCTCATGTCGATGGTCGAACGGACGATCACCGCATCACCGCAGGTGTCATCCAGCTCACGAATGAAGGATTGGTCAATCTTCAGCTCCTGCACCGGCATGCGCCGCAGCTGAGCAAGTGACGAGTAGCCGGTTCCGAAATCATCGACCGACAGCCGAATGCCCAGCGAGCGCAGCCGATGAAGCATCGCCAGGGCGCGATCCGGGTCGCGCATCATCGCGCTTTCGGTAATCTCGAATACCAGCTGGTCGCCAGGGATGACATAGCGCTGCAGCAACTCCCCGACCCGCTGTTCCAGAGTCAGGCTGGAGAGGTCTTCGGCGGAGATGTTCAACGACACTTCCATGTACAGGCCGCGACCGTTCCAGAGATGCAGCTGCCGCAGCACCGCCTCGATCACCCAGGCGGTCAGCAATTGGATGCTGCCAGTGCGCTCAGCCAATGGAATGAATTCGCCGGGCGACACCATGCCGTGGACCGGGTGATTCCAGCGCAGCAGCGCCTCGGCCTGATAAACCCGACCGTGCTCCAGATCGACCTTCGGCTGAAAATGCAGGTGCAGGCCGCCGGCCTGGGCGGCGTGGCGCAAGTCACGAATGAGGGTGATCTGCCGCTGATGGGCATCGTCACGGCCGTGCTGATAGAGCTGCAGGCCGTCCGGCAGCTGCGCGGCGTCCTGCATGGCGATCCGTGCGCGGCGCAGCAATTCGTCGACGCTGCCGGCATCGTCCGGGTAACCGGCCACGCCGATGTGCGCCTCGATGCGCATCTCCAGCTCGGCGACGCGTACCGGCAAGGCCAGCGCCTGCTGGACCGCCACCGCGGCGCTGAAGGCGTTGTCCGCCGAGGTATCACTGACGATCAGCAGGAATTCGTCGCTTAGCATCCGCGCCAGGTGGTCACCAGGTTGCAAACCGGCCTGTAGGCGTTGGGTCAGCTCACGCAGCGCCTGATCAACCCCTTCGGGGCCGCCGCTGTCCTGCACGCCAGCCAGATTGCCGATGCCGATGTGCAGCACCGCGGTGGTTCGCCCGGCGCCAATGGCATTTGAGAGCAGCTCGCCAACCAGCGAGCGGTTCGGCAGCCCGGTCACATCATCGTGGAGCATGTTGTGGGCGATCAGCTGTTCGCGCTCAGCGATGCCACTCTGCATCTGGTTAAGGGCGCTGGCCAGCGCGCCCAGTTCGTCACCACGATCCAGCTCGATTGGCGTCTGGTAATCGCCGCGCCCGACCCGCTCGGCCGCCCGGGCCAGCGCATTGACCGGCTCGGACAGGCTGCGCGCCAGCAGCAGCGCTCCAAGCAGCGAGGCGATCAGCCCGACAAAGGCGATCAGCAGAATTCTTGAATCGAGCTGATGGAAGCCGGCCAAGGCGTCATCCAGCGACCGATGCACGAGCGCGATGACACTGAAGTTCTCGCCCTCCGACAGCACGATGTCCTCGTTGAGATAGCGTTCACCGTTGAGCAGCAATTCTTCGATTCCACCGGCATGGTCATGCCGGCTCCATCCATCAATCAAATCGTCGCGTGTTTCTTGAGCGAGCGTCGTGACCAGCTCGCCCTTACTTTCGCCCTCTCGGGTCAGGAACGACACGTCCAGGCTAGTCAGCTCTTTGAGTTCATCCGCCAGCGCCTGATCCATGGCGAAGCCCATCACCACACGGGCGATGGGCAGTGGCGCCCGGACCTCGGCCTCGACCATCAGGTGCGCCTGCCCATCCAGTGAAACCACCAGCATCGACTGCCCTTGCTGACGCGCCGCGCGCAACTCGTCAGCGTATCGGAAGGTATCGCCCGGCCTGACATTCGACAGGCTCGACGCCAGCACCTTGCCGTTGAGATCCAGCAGCATTGCCTCACTGGCGCTGATACGGGCCGCCTGATTAGTCATGGCTGATTGCAAGGTAAGCGTGTCGCCGCTGGCGACAGCTTCCTTGAAGCCGAAGTCGGCAACCAGCACCTGAACGCCGTCGCGCAACTGGCGGCCACGCATGTCCAGCAAGCGCTCGAATACCCGTAGACCAGACTCCAGCCGCTCAGCAGCCTGGCTGCTCACGGCCGACTCGGTGACCAGGCGCACAGAGAAATACAACGCGGCGATCACCACCAGCAGAAAGGCGGCGAGGATCCACGACAGTCGCGCGTGGAAGCTAAGGCTGCGCGTCACGGGTGGCCTTCCTGAAAGCATCGGCGAACGCCGTGGCGGCCGGAGCCGAAGGTTGCAGCGCGGCAGTGACCACAACCGGCAGCTTCAGCTCGACGGGCGCCTCGCCCAGCCGCAGCGTGCCCGCATTGATTGGTTGCATATCCACCAGGGCCGGGTGCCAGAGAGTCGCTGGATACTGGCCGGCAGGCGCGTCCAGCTGGACGCGGCCTTCTGCGTCGCTGACGCCAAACCAGGGATCATCGGTGATGTAGACGTAACCCAGCATCCAGTCGTGAATGTTGCAGCCCAGTATCACCAGGCCTGGTTGGTCGAAGGTTACTGGTGCGCTCGGCGTGCCCTCGTAGAGGCGCAGTTCGAACCGCTTGGCAGGGGAAAAGGAATAGACCTGATGACGGATGTCATCACGATTGGGGAAGCTCACCGCTGTGCCGGTCGCTACGGCGAGCACCGCCGGCACGAACTGTTTGTCGATCTGATCCATGACCGCTGCGGCGCTTGGCTTGACCTGTGCCGTGCCCGTCAGGCTGAGTACGGCGCCCGCAACCGGCTGCCCCTGGGCGTCGACGACAAGCGCGCTAAAAGGCTGGGCCTGCGCTGACGCCGCAAATGCGCAACACAGCATAAATAAACTGGACCGCAAAACACCGTTGAACATCTGGCTGGCTCCGCCATCGTGATTACCGTTGGGACTACCGCCTTCCTTGGCAACCTGCTGGCCGCATCAGGCTAGCCTATCGCCATCACTTGATCAGCATAATTTTCATGTTCCGGCGTGCTTCCATCAGGCTCGATTAGCGCTGCACGCCAAACGGATCCTCTTGGCCACGGTCTCACTCTCAGTAGCTGCACTTTTCTGTGCGGTTTCACCGCAACCCAAGGAGCCCGCTATGACAGTCCATCTCGATACCGATAACGGCACCTGTTCAACCACACTCGAAAACGCCACCCATACCAGCGCAATCAAGGACGTCCGTGTCTCGACAGATCCTGCGGCCCGCATGTCCATGGCGCATATCAGCGGTCATAGCGTTCACGTGACCGAAGACATGGCCGAGCACCTGATCGCCGCTGGTGCAAAGGACGATCGCAGGAACCTTGTTGTCGACGATTGAGCCCGCCGCATGAGCCACTGCCGACCAGCGGTAGGCGGTAGTGCATAAAAGAAAACCCCGCTGCCGGAACGCCGGCAGCGGGGTCTTTGGGTGGGCCGATGAATCAGCGACCCTGGTATTCGCTCTCGGCGTCTTCGAAGCGCTTGAGCATGCTCGGTGAAGCACCGGCGCCGACTTTGCTGAAGATCACGATAGCCAGGCTGGCGAGGATGAAGCCCGGAATGATCTCGTAAAGACCCATGCCGATGAATTCCTTCCACACCACGACAGTGACCGCACCGACGACCATGCCCGCCAGCGCGCCATTGCGGGTCATGTGCTTCCACAGCAGCGAGATCAGCACCACCGGGCCAAAGGCGGCACCGAAGCCGGCCCAGGCGTAGGACACCAGGCCCAGCACCTTGCTGTCAGGGTTCGAAGCGATGCCCAGGGCGATGAAGGCGATCAGCAGGACCATTGCACGGCCAACCCAGACCAGCTCAGTCTGCGAGGCGTTCTTGCGCAGCATGGCCTTGTAGAAGTCCTGGGTCAGGGCGCTGGAGCTCACCAGCAGCTGGGCACTGAGCGTACTCATCACAGCAGCCAGTACGCCGGAAAGGATGATGCCGGCAACCCAGGGGTTGAACAGTATCTTCACCAGTTCCATGAACACGCGTTCACCATTTTCGGACACCGGGCCAGCCAGTTCCGGATGGCCTGCAAAATAGGCGATACCGAAGAAGCCCACCGCCACCGCACCGGCCAGGGTCAGGATCATCCACGCCATGCCGATGCGGCGAGCGTTAGGGATGGTCTTCACCGAGTCGGCGGCCATGAAGCGCACCAGGATGTGCGGCTGTCCGAAGTAGCCAAGGCCCCACGCCAGCAACGAGATGATGGCAACAAAGGACAGCCCGTTGAACATGTCGAAGGCGGCTGGGTTCTGGGTCGCGATGGTGTCCATCGCAGCGCCCATGTCGCCCAGCGCCAGGATCACGAACACCGGGGTGATCAACAGCGCGAAGATCATCAGGGTGGCCTGCACGGTGTCAGTCCAGCTGACCGCGAGGAAGCCGCCGATGAACACGTAAAGAATGGTGGCTGCTGCACCGATCCACAACGCGACGTCGTACGGCACCCCGAAGCTGCTTTCGAACAGCCGCGCACCAGCCACGACACCCGAGGCGCAGTAGATGGTGAAGAACACCAGCACGACCAGCGCCGAGAAGATGCGCAGCATGCGGCTTTCATCTTCGAAACGGTGCGAGAAATAGTCCGGCAGGGTCAGCGCATTCTTGTTGCGCTCGGTGTGTACACGCAGGCGTCCGGCTACGAACAGCCAGTTCAGCCAGGCACCGGCGATCAGGCCGATGGCGATCCAGCTTTCCGAAAGACCGGCGACGAAAATTGCGCCCGGCAAACCCATCAGCAGCCAGCCGCTCATGTCCGAAGCGCCGGCAGACAGCGCCGTGACAAAACTGCCCAGGCTACGTCCCCCGAGGATGTAGTCGTCGAAGTTCTTGGTTGCACGGTAGGCGATAAAGCCGATCAACAGCATCGCGCCGATGTAGATCACGAACGTGATCAAAGTTGGAGTACTGATGCTCATTTTGTTCCCTCGTTAGTTGTTGTTGATGGGCGCGAGGGTATTCCCGATCCCACCTGGCAGAGGGCGATGGCGGTTCGCGCCATCACCGGGACGGGCTCAAATGAGCCCATCAGAGGCGGAAGAGCGATCCGCCAACTGTTCTGGTTGTTTTGATGAGCTGGCGGTCTCTGAACCGAGCCGCCAGCCATTTCCTGCCGAGTCGACGATCAGTCGTCACCCAGCGACAGCAAGGACGCGTTACCGCCGACAGCCGTGGTGTTGGTCGAGGTGGTGCGCTCGTTGACGAAGCGCAACAGGTAGCTCGGACCACCCGCCTTCGGACCGGTACCGGACAGGCCACAGCCACCGAAGGGCTGCACGCCGACCACCGCGCCGACCTGGTTGCGGTTGACGTAGAGGTTGCCGACCCGCGCCAGGGCTTCTATGCGCTCAGCGGTTTCCTCGTTGCGGCTGTGCACGCCAAGCGTCAGGCCATAACCGGTGGCATTGATGTCGGCGACGACCTTCTCCAGATCGGCCGCATCGAAACGCACCACGTGCAAAACTGGACCGAACTGCTCCTTCTTCAGCTCGAGAATGCTGCCGATCTCGAACGCTACCGGCGCCACGAAATGGCCGTTGAGGCTACCAGGCAGCCCTGCTTCGGCGATCAGCTTGCCTTCGGCCTTGAGCTGCTGAATGTGCGCCAGCAGGCCCTCGCGCGCTTCGGCATCGATCACCGGGCCCAGGTCGTTTTCGCGCAGGTGGGTCGGGCCGACCTTCAGCTCGGCCATGGCGCCCTTGAGCAGTTCGATCACACGGTCGGCGATGTCGCGCTGGACGTAGAGCACGCGCAGGGCCGAGCAACGCTGACCGGCGCTGGTAAAGGCCGAACCGACGGCATCCTTGACCACCTGCTCAGGCAGCGCGGTGGAATCGACGATCATCGCGTTCTGGCCACCGGTCTCAGCGATCAGCGCGGCAATGGCGCCCTCCTTCTCGGCCAGCTGGCGGTTGATGATACGTGCCGTGTCAGTGGAGCCGGTGAAGCACACGCCCACCACGCGCGGATCGCGGCAGAACACGCCGCCGAGCGTGGCGCCGTCGCCTGGCAGGAAGGCAATCGCCTCCTTTGGCAGGCCGGCTTCGAACATCAGCTCCAGCGCACGGGCAGCGATCAGGCTGGTCTGTTCGGCTGGTTTGGCCAGTACGGTATTGCCGGCCACCAGCGCCGCGGTGATCTGACCGAGGTAGATCGCCAGCGGGAAGTTCCAGGGGCTGATGCAGACAAACACGCCGCGGCCTTCATGGAACAGCTCGTTGCGCTCGCCGGTCGGACCCTTGAGCTCTTCACGGCCGAGCTTCAGGCGTGCCTGCAGAGCGTAGTAACGGCAGAAATCCACCGCTTCGCGGACTTCGTCGATGCCGTCCTGCAGGGTCTTGCCTGCTTCCAGCGTGCACATGGCCATCAGCTCGGCACGGTTGGCTTCGAGCAGGTCACCAAGGCGCTCGAGGATTTGTGCGCGCTGTTCGATCGGCGTGGCGTTCCAGCGCGGCCAGAAAGCGGCCAGACCGTCGATAGCCTGCTTGGCCTGCTCGGCGGTGGCGAACTGAGCGGTGCCTACCTCCTGGCTGAGCTGATACGGGCAGTGCACCTTGTGCGGCGCACCGGTGAGCTTTTGTCCGGCGATTACCGGGGCGGCCTGCCACTGGCGGCCAAGGAACTTCTGATAGGCGCTGGACAGTTCGTTCCACTGGGTCTGGATGTTCATGTTGATGCCTTGCGAGTTGGTCCGGTTGCCGTACAGCGCCGGCGGAAGCGGAATGCGATGGTTGCCGAGGGTCTTGAATTGACGCAGCTGGGTCACCGGGTGGTCGATCAGAGAATCGACCGGTACGCGCGGGTCGACCAGCTGGTGGACGAACGAGGAGTTCGCGCCGTTTTCCAGCAGACGACGAACCAGGTACGGCAGCAGGTCTTTATGCGCACCGACCGGCGCGTAGATGCGCACGTTCTTGCGGTACTTCTCGATCACGGTGTCGTAGAGCGCGTCGCCCATACCGTGTAGACGCTGGAACTCGAATTCACGCGGCGTCTTCAGCGCGCCGACCATCGACAGGATGCAGCTGACGGTGTGCGCGTTGTGGCTGGCGAACTGCGGGTAGATCACGCCGCGTGTCTGTTCGGACAACAGGTAGCGAGCGCAGGCCAGATAGGCGGTGTCGGTGCCTTCCTTGCGGGTGTAGACCGGATAGCCGTCGAGGCCCTGGACCTGGCACTGCTTGATCTCGCTGTCCCAGTAGGCACCCTTCACCAGACGCAATGGGATCCGTGCATTCAGCTCCTTGCCCAGCAGGGTCAGCCAGACCAGCACCGGCAGGCAGCGCTTGGAATACGCCTGAATGACCAGGCCAAACTCGCCCCAGCCGGCGATGGCTGGGTCACGCATCAGCTTTTCATAGAGCTCCAGCGACAGCTCGAGGCGATCGGCCTCTTCAGCGTCGATGGTGATACCGACATCCAGGCGGCGCGCCAGGATCGCCAGTTCGCGGACGCTGGCGAACAGCTCGGTCAGTACGCGTTCACGCTGAGCCACTTCATAACGCGGATGCAGCGCCGACAGCTTGATCGACACCGACGGACGTGGACCGAGGCCTACCTGGGGCTCTGCGCCTACGGTTTCCACGGCCTGACGGTAGTCGGCCATGTACTTGCGCGCGTCCTCGACAGTCAGTGCCGCTTCGCCAAGCATGTCGAAGGAATAGGTGTAGCCCTTTTCGCGCTCGGGACGGCCGTTCTTCAGCGCCTCGGAGATGGTGCGGCCCAGCACGAACTGCTTACCCATCAGCTTCATCGCCTGGTTCATCGCAGCGCGGATGACGGGTTCGCCGGAGCGTTTGACCAGTCGACCGATAACGTTCTTTGGGCGGCCGTCGGCGTTTTCCGGATCGACCACCTTGCCGGTCATCACCAGGCCCCACGCGGCGAAGTTGACCAGCACGTTGTCGCTCTGGCCGAGGTGGCGTTCCCACTCGGCGGCATTGAGCTTGTCGCGGATCAAAGCGTCAGCGGTGGCCGAGTCCGGCACGCGCAACAGCGCTTCGGCCAGGCACATCAGCATCAGGCCTTCGTGGGTGTCCAAACTGTACTGGCGCAGCAGCGCGTCGAGGGTGTCAACGGCGTTATCACGGCCGCGTACGGCCTCGATCAGGCCGCGTGCTTCGCGGCGAATGGCTTCGATGCCCGCCTCGCCGGGGTCGGCGAGTTGCAACAGCTCGTTCAGGTAGGCCGCCTCGTCAACGCTGTAATTCGCGCTGATGGCGGGGAAGAATTCGGCGGCTTTCAGATTGGCGAAATCGCCCTGCAAGACTTGACCGGCTTTGAACATCGCGCCGCTCCTCTCGTGGAGTGTTGTTGTGATGAATCAGGCCCGGCGGGTCGCCCACACCAATGATGGCGCAGCGGTGGCCGCCAAACGGGTAGGGGAATCTACGGCGAGAGAGTTTTGCGTTGTTGCAGATATCTACTGAACTTTTACAAAAACCTACGGCTTTACGTGGCCGTCGAAATACGGTCATAAAAGCTCACTAGAGCGGTGCAAAAAGTTAGCTGAAAAATGAAAAACGCACCGATGCGGTGCGTTTTATAGTTCTAGCCGTCGCTGTGTCGCAGCTTTTTAGGCGTCAGCCCCAGATAACGGCGTGTCGCCGTCGTCAAGGCACTCTGGCTTGAGAAACCGCACTCCTCAGCAATCCGAACCAAGGGCAGCGGACTCTCGCGTAGCAGCCGTGCGGCACGGTTGAGGCGACTTTTGAGCAGGTATTGATGCGGTGTTAGGCCGACGCTGTCCTTGAATTGCGCGTGAAAATGGCTGGGGCTCAGGCAGACGACCTGCGCCAACTCGGCAACAGTAATCCGTCGAGCAAGATTGCTTTCGATGTGTGCATCCAGCCGGGCAACGTCCAGTGGGCCAATCGGCTGGCGCGTGCCTTCCCCGAACACCCGCAGGTGCAACGCACGCAACAACACGCCACCCAGCGCCCGCGCCAGCAACGGGTCACTGCCATAACGGGCCAGTTCGGCACCGGCATAGTTCAACAGGTTGTGGAAGTCAGCGTCGAGCGCGGGGTAACGCGGGGTTTCGAACAATTGCGCCAGCAGGCGTGGGTCGTCGGCACTCAGGTCATTCTCATCGAGGTCAATGATGAGCATGCGGTTGTCGCCCTTGCCGGCGAACTCGTGCTCGGCGTATCCCGGCACAAGGCAGGCACGCATACGGCACACCTCTCCACCCGTCCCGTCCACTTCAAATTCGGCACAGCCCGACAGCGACATGACCAACTGGTGGTAGTCGTGAGCGTGTTCGTGAGCCTGGTCATCGAGGCGAAGCAGACGTGCGTTGAGCATGGGGGATACCTGACGTATTGCCGCACTCTACCGGAGGCAAACCCGTTTTTACAGCCAGCCCCCACGGTCGATGACGGGATTGGATTGAAATCATTTGTCGGATACCCATCTAAAGAGCACGTACTCGCCACAGGTGCCGCATGAACGACGACATCCATCAGGACCTCGAGCAGGACCATTCATCTACCGGGCTGGTGTTGCCGGACCAGGAGCAGCCCGACAAGCTGTACATCATCCCGATCCACAACCGGCCGTTCTTCCCGGCCCAGGTGCTGCCGGTCATTGTCAACGAAGAGCCCTGGGCCGAAACCCTGGACTTGGTCTCCAAAACGCCGCATCAGCGCCTGGCCCTCTTCTTTATGGACTCGCCGGCGCAGGATGCTGCCAGCTTCGACCCGGACAGCCTGCCCGAGCACGGCACCATGGTTCGCGTGCATCACGCATCGAAAGAAGGCGGCAAACTGCAATTCGTAGCCCAGGGCCTGGCGCGGGTGCGAATCCGCGGCTGGCTGAGGCGCAAGCCGCCGTATCTGGTGGAAGTGGACTACCCGCAAAGCGACGAAGACCCGCGTGATGAGGTGAAGGCCTACGGCATGGCGCTGATCAACGCGATCAAAGAGCTGCTGCCGCTCAACCCGCTGTATAGCGAAGAGTTGAAGAACTACCTCAACCGTTTCAGCCCGAACGCGCCCTCGCCCCTGACCGATTTCGCCGCCGCGCTGACCACTGCGCCAGGCCCGGAACTGCAGGAAGTGCTCGACACCGTGCCGGTACTCAAGCGCATGGAAAAGGTCCTCCCGCTGCTGCGCAAGGAGGTCGAGGTCGCCAAGTTGCAGAAGGAGCTGACCGGCGAAGTGAACCGCAAGATCGGCGAACGCCAGCGCGAGTTCTTCCTCAAGGAACAGCTAAAGATCATCCAGCAGGAACTCGGCATCACCAAGGATGACCGCAGCGCCGACGCCGATGAATTTCGCTCGCGACTGGAGGGCAAGGTCGTGCCACCCGCGGCACAGAAACGCATCGACGACGAATTGCAAAAGCTATCAGTGCTGGAGACCGGATCCCCGGAATACGCCGTCACCCGAAACTATCTGGACTGGGCCACCTCCATGCCCTGGGGCCTGTACAGCGAGGACAAGCTGGACCTCGAACATGCGCGCAAGGTGCTCAATGCTCACCACGCCGGGCTCGACGACATCAAGAGCCGGATCATCGAGTTTCTCGCCGTCGGCGCCTTCCGTGGCGAAATTTCCGGCTCCATCGTGCTGCTGGTGGGCCCGCCCGGCGTGGGCAAAACCAGCATCGGCAAGTCCATCGCCGAGTCACTCGGGCGCCGCTTCTATCGCTTCAGCGTCGGCGGCATGCGTGACGAGGCCGAGATCAAAGGCCATCGACGCACTTACATCGGCGCCTTGCCCGGCAAGCTGGTCCAGGCATTGAAAGAAGTCGAAGTGATGAATCCGGTGATCATGCTCGACGAGGTCGACAAGCTCGGCAACAGCCATCAGGGCGACCCGGCGTCGGCGCTGCTGGAGACCCTCGACCCCGAGCAGAACGTCGGCTTTCTCGACCATTACCTCGACCTGCGCGTGGACCTGTCCAAGGTGCTGTTCGTCTGCACCGCCAACAGCCTTTACTCGATCCCCGGCCCACTGCTCGACCGCATGGAAATCATCCGGCTGTCCGGCTACATCACCGAGGAAAAGCTGGCGATCGCCAAGCGTCATCTCTGGCCGCGACAGTTGGAGCGTGCCGGCGTGCCCAAGGCTCGTCTGGCGATCAGCGACAGCGCGTTGCGCAGTCTGATCGAAGGCTATGCACGAGAAGCGGGTGTACGCCAGCTGGATAAGCAACTCGGCAAAGTGGTGCGCAAGGCGGTGGTCAAGCTGCTCGACGAGCCCGAGAGCAAGATCAAGATTGGCCCGAAAGATATCGAAAGCTACCTGGGCATGCCGTTCTGGCATCCCGAGCAGTTGCTCACCGGGGTTGGCGTGGTCACCGGTCTGGCCTGGAATAGCATGGGAGGCGCCACGCTGCCCATCGAGGCAACGCGTATCCATACGCTCAACCGCGGTTTCAAGCTCACCGGCAAGCTCGGCGATGTGATGAAAGAGTCGGCCGAAATCGCCTTCAGCTACGTGAACTCACACCTGAAGGAGTTCAAGGGCGACCCGAAATTCTTCGACCAGGCTTTTGTGCACATGCACGTGCCGGAAGGCGCCACGCCTAAGGACGGTCCCAGCGCCGGCATCAGCATGGCCAGCGCCCTGCTCTCGCTGGCACGCAACCAGGCGCCCAAGAAAGGCGTGG
>Ga0208645_1002189_pt1 | contig 15892 bp, 28 predicted proteins | sample VirMetDEL_Sep_01_FD_184519 | JGI IMG/M metagenome (GOLD analysis project Ga0208645, IMG submission 184519) | Aqueous microbial communities from the Delaware River and Bay under freshwater to marine salinity gradient to study organic matter... | ecosystem: Environmental > Aquatic > Marine >... | reverse complement strand
AATCCAGCAATCGATAGTATCCCCATCGATAACTCGGTCAACTGAAATTCGATACTCATACATTTTTTAAATCACCATTCTTATCTACTTCTTCGTTGTAGTGTGTACAGATATCATTATCGCACACAAGAGGTGATATATCAGTATTTATAGATTTTGCACAGTAGTTGCAAAAAATAAAAGGATGTTCTTTTGATATCTTCATGTGATTTTTTTTGGAGCTAGTGGCGACACTAATGCCGCCATAATTAGCCCGTTGCGTACCTCTTCAGTACTTTTATACCGAAGTCTTTAACCTTTCGGAATCTTTGACATGAACGCAAATGGTGCGTCCTCTAAGAAATTTTGAACTGCAGTAACTATTGCAGTAATAAAAACTAAACCAGCAGCCATTGCTACTTCTAAATCTAGTCCTGTTGTTGCGTTTGCTGTAAATACAGCTATAGCGGCTTGAACACCAGTTCTAGCCCCTTTTACAATTGCAGACTTTGCGGCTGCTTTGTATTGTTCATTCATTCTTTTACTCCTTCGTAAGCGAATATTGTATCCCAAGTTAATTTGTCAACAATTCCATTTACTGTTATTTTATGCTCTAATTGAGCTTTCTTAACAGCACCTGCTGAACCGTTGCCATATATTCCATCAGCTCCTATACCTAACTTCTCTTGAAGTTGTTTAATATAGTCTGATTTCATCATTGGGCTAGTAACTTTTATTTCATTACCATCCCAACTTGGAACCTTTGAAAAATCGTATATTTGAGTTGGTTGAGGACCCATGTTATTTTGTATCATTTTCATAAACAGAATCCAATCGAAGTTTTTACCTGGGTCTGTTCTTCTTGTAGGGTCGTTCTCTGCATGTGATATAAAACCCTTGACACCAGCATCCCACTCATTTTTTGTTACTTTTCTAACTGGAATATCAAATTTTTTACACTTATCAGCACACCATTTAGCAGATAATTCCATAACTGCTTTTTCATATTCTGGGTCTTTACCCCAATCTGCTGCGTGATAAGCTATTTCTAATCCTAAAGATTTACTATTTGAGCCACGGCAGTGAAATGCTGTGTATTCATCAGGTAGTAAATCAACTATATCTATGTCATTAATAACAACATGAGCTGACGCTGGTCTAGGTGTCTTTGCGAGATATTTTGCTATGTTAATAGCATTCCTACCACCTTCGGCGGTATGTACTACAATACCTTGAACTGGGTGCTTCATACTCGTATAGTACCAACCACGTTTACCGTTAGGTCGTTCTTTGGCTTGTAAATTTTCGTTATCTATTAGATAGAAACTCATAAAGCCATTTTAGTAAAAGTTGTTTAAGGTAGTGGTATTAGATAACTTTTAAATTGTCCCATGGCAATTGAGTTTGCCCAGGTGTTATAGAAAAAGTTAATGTACCAGCATACGAACTTCTACCTGTAATATTTTCAAACCAGTCTGAACCACCATCGACAGAAGGACACTGCATAAGTGTTCTTTTGCCTTCATTAACTACAAACAAGTGGTGAAAATGACCAGATATCAAAATATCTACGTCACCCATCTCTGTCATACCAAATGCTTGACCTGATAACCAGTTGATTGCTTTTTGATGAGAATATTTACCACCAGTACGGAATTGATGTCCATGTGCTAAACCAACTATAGTTCCAGATACATCTAGTGTTAACCACAAATCGTTTTCAGGAATAACAAAGCTTACATGTTTGAATGCAGGATTCTCAGCTAATATTTCCTGTGCTTCATCAAAAATAGATACATCAAAGTTGTCACCAAAGGTAGTAAAAGATTTACCTTTCTGATTTCTATTTTCACCATGATTTCCAGGAACACACGCTACAACTACGTGATTAAACATAGGAGCCCATGTTTTAATAGCTTTAACTAATAATCTTCTAGCTATCATTTTTTGGCGACGTAGGTCGTATTCGACTGAAAAAGTTTGCATGTCATAATGACCTTCACAGCCTTCAACTATGTCACCTAACCCTACAATATATAGGTTTGATAACTCTACTCCATTTTTTCTCAACTGCTTAATTCTTTCAGTTGTATCAGGTATCATTTGTTCAATCCTCTCAACAATACCTTTAGTACCATCTCCATCACGTTTTCCCATCTGCCAGTCACTTAGGCAGACTACAAACGAATCATCACCGACTATTTTTTGTGGTTTTATCTTTGCAGACTTTATTTCTTTTAATAATTGCTTATAATCAAAGTCTTTATCAGATATTGGATTTTTTGAAATAATTTTTGCTTTGTAGTAGTAAAATTGTTCTGTTTCACCACCACCCATATTTGCAGTCCAAGTTCGAACTTCAAATGGTTCTATTATTTCAAACTCATCAGGATTAAATCCTAATTCTTCTAAGTATTTATCCCATTTATGGTCTTCAGGTTTAGAAGCTTTTGGCATTGGTTTTGATATAATCTCACCTTTTGCAGTATCTAATCCCGGTTCCCATCCTTTAGGATGTTGTTGTCTTAGTCTTTTTACATTAGAAAATGCTCTTGCAGATTTTGAATATTGCTCTAAGCTACTCATCTTCTGTTTTTAGCTGGTTTCTAATAGTGTTTTCAGTTAAAGGACAATCTTTTTCATCTTTTAACCATCTTGCAATTACTGAAGGTGAAAGACCATTTCTGTATCCTTCAAGCGCTTCAGCCCAAGCTTCTTTATTTTCAGGAGATTTTTCTCTCCAAGCTTGGTACCCTGTTTTGGAAGGGTTAGCCTTAGCAAAGCTAAGTAAGTCCACTATTCCTCCTCTTTTTTTGCCTGTTGTGCTTGACCAGTAATTTGATTAACTACTGCTCTTAAATTAGAGTTTTCAACTTCTCTAGCTGCAATCTTACTACTAAGGTCTTGTATAACAGCATTAGCTTGTTTTACTTGATTTTGTAGTTGATTAGCAATATTTACTAATTGCTCAGTTGTTAACTCTACTTTTTTGTCTTCTTCTGACATAATTCCTCCATAGAATTTTACAAAAAAATTATATCATAGAATACTCAAAGAGTGTGTATTTTAATTAATGTTTTTATTATCCTATTCAGGAAACTTTTTAGCAATCTTTAAATAAAGGTTAACTAAATCGTCTGCATCTTGAACTAAATTAATTCCGTTAATTCTCATGTAATTGAACTGTTTTAATACAATCTCTCTTACATCATCATGGTCAATTAATTCGTCAATTACTTCACTTCGTTTCGTTCCTTCTGGGAAATTATTTAATTTATCTTCCATAATGTCATTTTAGAACTAAAAAACGAAAGGCGGGGTAATTGGTGGCTCCCCGCCTCTCTCCATAAATGGTGGTTTATGGTTGATTGTTAAACTTTTCTGGATAAGTTTTATAGTTTATTCTATCATTTTCAGCTTGAAATAATTCTTTTTTGCTGTTTTCATATTCTTCATCAGTACCATTCCTTACTACTAAATCTAATTTATCAGACTCTCTTTTATAAGGTATTGCTTGTATAAGAGGCGTTCCAGCTTCAAGTACAAACTCTGGTTCTTCTATACTAAAAGGAAATGTAACATATCCCCATTTATCTGCTTCTACTAATCCCGGAAGAACTTTTATTTCTCTTCTAAAGTGATAAAAAGGGTCTATGTACATTAAGTTATATCCTTCTGGTAAAATTATTTTATAAGGACTTTCTACTTTAAGTATTCTTTGAGCGTTTCCTACTTTTGCCAGTCCAACATCCATACTTCCTACTTGTTTTTCAAAATGACTACCAAAGAAATCATATCTCAATGCGTGGCTAGATGTCATACCATAATGAGTTTGAATTGGATTTCCTTCATCATCATATTCGTGTCCCATGTACATTTTTCCCCATAAAGGAATTATGAAACCCTCAAACATTAAATCTCTTATAGCTGGACATTTTCTCGCACCGTAAGCATTATCAGAAAATACTCCATGAAACTCTTCTAAGAATGAAGCTAACTCTGTACCGGGTTTCATAGATTTGTACCACTCTGGTATAAACTTGTTAGCTCTAACTGGTGGGTGTGCTTCCACAAGTTTTTCAAATGATTTAAATCTAGGAATTATTTCTATATTCATATCTTATAATAATAGTCTGGTATTTTCATTTCGCCGACAATAGTATTAGTAAATAAACCATCTTCTCTTAAACCAAAAAAATCTTTACAAAAGTATCTTTTTTGTAAGTACCTTTGTGCTTTAACATTCCACAATCCATTGTCTAATATTATTTTGCAAGTTGTTTTTGCATATTTACAAGAAAAATAAGTTACTATTTCTCTTTTTATAAACTGTGGGTCATTGTCTATGTATATATAGTCAGCTTTTTTAATAAATTCTTTTATATCGTTATATTGAGATTTGTAATCATTAATAAATCTGTACTCAACATTTTGAAAATTATCTAAAGTTTTCATATAATCCAAATTATTTTCATAAGAAATTACTGACTTAAAGTTTTCAGAAAATAATTTAGTACTTATACCAGAGCCAAACTCTAACATAAACTTGTCTTCTGTTTTGCAATTATTTATGTAATCAGAAAAACTTTTAAGAATCATTTCTGGCATATCCAGATTTAAACTTGTTAGCTACTTTATAATGTCCAGCTCTAATTTTCTGCATAAGTTTTTTTGTTATTGGCTTTATAGACATTTTAAAATCTTCTCTTTTGTAAGGAACTATGTAGCATAAAGGCTCACCTTGTTTTATCAATATTTCATTTTTTTCTGCTGTGTAAAATATTTGTACAGATACTTCGTGTAATTTATCCGTATGTACTACGCCATAATTTGCTTGCCAGTCTTTATTAAAATGATACATCAAAGGTAAATACCTTATTCCGTATCCTTTAGGTGTAATACAGAACCATCCAGTATTTATATTTACTGTTGCTCTTATACCTGTATTTTCTGGTATATAATCTAAAAATTGTTCTTTTGCATGTGTCCTAACAACGAACTCTTCATTAGAAGGATTCATGAAGAACTCTCCATTTTCAAAAAACATGTGTATATCACAAGGTGCTACTAATACATATCCTTCTCTAAATACTTCAACAAAGCTTGGACAATGCCTAGCTCCTTTAAAATTTGGAATTAATTTAGATACAAAGTTGTGATTATTTGGTATAGGTAAAGACATGGGCATATCTTTGAACCACTTCGGTATAAAATCTTTTGCAGGTTTAGGTTGTGTAAACTTAATATCTGCAAAACCTGTTTTTTCTGTTGTAAAAATAATTTCTTTCATACAGTCATTATAATGGATATTATGGATATAGAAATCATTGGTAATGGATTACCTGCACATTTAGCTTTATCTAAAATATACAAAGACAATAACATTAAATGGGCTTATGAAGAAAGCAACTTTGAGCTACCAATGTCATCTACTTTAGACTTGATACCTTTTCTTATGGATAATATTAAATTTGAGTGGACAGATTTAGAAAATTTTAATGGGAATATCAAGACTGGTGTAAAAAAAGTAAATTTTAATAACAATACTTTTTATTCAAACTTTCAAGCTCCTTATGTTGCTCTGCATTTTGACAGCTTAAGTATGTCTAATTACTTATATAATAAGTGTAATTACACACCAACTAATAGTTCTAGTTTCACAATCAATACTAATAAGCCTAATAGTTTTGACACTTATAAGCTATTAGAGCATGTACCAACTAATTGTGCTGTAGGTTACAAGTTTAAAGAAAACAATGCAATTACACATACAACAATAGAAGCTTCAGAATTTGGTTGGATACAAACAATTCCTACTAAAGATTACTTGTATGTTTATTACATATTTAATAAAGACATCAACTCACCAGAAGAAATAGCAGATAGGTTACCTTTAAAAAACTATCCCTATAAAATTGTTGATTTTGACAGCTTTTATTACCAAGACCCTTTCCAAGAAAATGAACTTAAGTTAGGTTTAAATTGCTTCTTTATAGAACCATTTGATGCTACATCTATATCTGGAAACTTACGATTACTTGATTTATATGAAGACTTGTCTAAAAAACTTATGTCTAAAGATTATGCTTTGTATTTGTATTATGACTATATAAAAGAATGTATGGAAGTATTAATGATGCACTATATATCAGATGTTCCTTTTAATACAGATTTTTGGAAACATGCTAAAGAAAAAGCAGAAGATTATTTTAATAGCAAAGGTTTAACTAAAAGAGATATAAGTAATTTTTATTCAGATAAAGGTTACGAAAAGCTATATAAGAATTTAGGTATTTCTAGTTATATTCAATCACTTCAGTGTAATTGAAAGTTGTGTTACCAGTTGGTTGTGCATATCCATCACTAGCACTTCTAACAGTAGTTGCATCTTCTAAATAAGCGTGAACCCTTCTTTGTCCACCTTGAAACGCAGTAGAAGTTGCAGCTTGATAAAGAACTGTTCTATCTGGGTCAACTGCTGATATTGTATTAGTTCTATTGTAAGCATTGTTGCTTTGTGCAATAACTTGCTTAGACCTTATAGCACCTCTACCGTTACTTATGCTTCTACCCATTAGTAATACTCCATAACATAAACATACATTCTTCCAAGACCCAAGCTATTGTAATTGTGACCAACAAAGTTAACATTTGTTGAGCTAGTTAATCTAGCGGCTGGAGAGTTACTTTCTCTTCTATTGTTACCATCTTGTGCAGTAGTGTAAAGAACAGTTTTGTTCATATCTACTTCTGAAATAGTTACATTTGTATTTGTTGCATTACTTACTGCTTCAACAACTTGTCTACTTTTTACAACGGAGTTTCTCATTCCTCTGCCCATTAGTAGTACTCCACAACTTGAACTTCAGTATAAACATTTCTTCTATTTTGGTTATTAGGATTATATCTAGCTACTTGAACATTTGTAGGAGATTGTAAAAATGCACCATTTTGCATACTTCCACTTACCATATAATAGTAATTTTCCCAAGCACCAGTTCCTCTATAGTGACCATTACTAGAGTTATGAACAACTACTGATTTATCAACATCAACAGATGATATAGTGTTATTTACTAACGCATAACTTGAAGTAGAGTTAGTAAAAGAAATTCTTTGTATAGATTTTATCGTTGAACGATTTGATGCTCTACCCATTACATGTGCTCCACTGCTGTCCAGCCAATCCATTGCTGTTCTGATTGACCATAAGAAGAAATTCTATATCTAACTCTTACAGTGTTTTCATCTAAAAGATAAGCTGCTGCTTGTGGGTGTGGATAAGTTCTGTTATCAGTAACACCACTACCTTCGTTTGTTACAGGAAAACTACCAGATTCACATACAGCCATATATGTTTTGTTAGCATTTACAGTATTAATGGTAGTGTCATCGTTTATTTGAGCTGTAGAGCCACCAGCGTTACCACTGTATTGACCACGCTGAATTGATTTAATACCAGCAACAGGTGCTATGTTTACTCCATATCTACCCATTGTTACTCCGTTACTTCTGCTGAACCTACAATGTTTTCGTCTTCGTCATATACATTTTCGTATAAAACTCCATCAAACCAAAATCTATCATTTCCTAGAGAATCTACTCCAGCAGAGGTCCATTCACCATCTACTAACTTTTGACCGATTTTACTTTCATCCCACTCAGTTAATTCTTCATGGTCTGATAGGTCTGAGAATAATTGTTCTACACCGTCTACAACATTAATTACATTAGATGTAACTTGCTTTACGGCAAAACAAACATTATGTTCATCTAAAACTGCGAAAAACTTCATTTACTCTCCTATACTGCTTCTTCTACGCCCCACACATTAGCTACTGTTCCAGCACTTGCATTAACTGCAATGAAGGAACCAGCGTCTAAAACGATATTAGTTCTTTCAAGAACATTTTCACCGCTTAAGCTAAGAACTTCAACTTTGTGTTCAGTTCCTAATGTAGCTCCAGATGGTGCAACATAAACTGTTACAGCATCAGCAGATGTGGTTGTATTGGCTATGTTCAAGTTTACGACTGCAATATTACTTGCTGGGCAAGTATACACTGTACCATCAGTATCATCGCCGTCTCTTCTTGCTAACAATCCTGTCGCCATTATATATCTCCTATACTATCCGTTTGCGGCAAAAAATATAGTTGCCGAATTTAACTTAGTTGGTGTTGCTATTTGTCCTGTTTGAACTTTTTTAACAGCACCTGCGTCTGCATCATAAAGTAATACTAAATCAGCAGAGCTATCTACTGTGATACCTGTACCATCAGTAGCTCCGTTAATATCTATTACTAAATCAACAGTTTGGTCTTCACTAGCTGATGAAGTTTTTGATAAACCATTACCAGCAGTTACATCTCCAACATAGTTACCTACTGTATCAGTAGATAAATCAATTGGGTCATTAACCCAAACTGAACCATCATACTTTAAAAAATCTCCAGAAGATGCTGATGTAATAGTTACATCGTTAATATCGTCAATACTGCTGACTTCTCCTAATGTAACCCAAGCGTCAGAACCTGTAGTGTATTCTAAAGCAGTTGTTGATGTGTTATATCTTACTGTACCCTCTGTAGCACTAGACTCTCTCTGAGCTGTTGTACCTTGAGGCATAATAAGACCAGAATCTGCACCGTTTGCAAATTCTCTTAAGCCTGTAGTATCACCTGCTGTTTCAACTACATGTATTGCTCTTTTTCCCATATTATTTTCTCCTAGGGTTATTTATAGAATATAAAAATTCTATCATACTTATACTAAATCTGTGTTTTTTCATTATGTTACCTCACAAAACCAAGCTATTTGATTATCGCTATTTACACTGTGTATATATGAAGAACACTCTTCTTCTGTATCGAATATCATTGAAAACTCTGTATCATCTTCTCTGGTTAGTATCCAACTCATTACGCCACATACCCTTTGTCATAAAACCAATTATATAAATTAGTTATTTCACTAGAAGTTAAATTATCTGAATAAGCACCCATAGCTCTCAAACTACCACTGTCAAATACGAAACTACCATATTGATTAAACTGATAATTAACAAAAGCAGTTGAGTCAAAGTCGCAGTCAGTTATTGTTATTAATATCCAAGTTCCTGTCCTTATAACATCATAAAGATTTCCATAGTTAGTAGTATTTCTATAAAGAGTTCGACCACCACCAACATTTGCGTGGTAATATGCGTTACCACTTCTATATGCACCTAAAAATGAACCACCACCTTGATGAGCCATTAAAGATTGTGCATCTGTTGTATTAATAACCCAAAACAATGTCATATTACTTTGACCTAGTACACCATTTCTAGTTACTTGAGTTGCACTAGCAGATAAATTAAAATGTCCACTTGCGTTCCAAGAAGGGTTTGCAACTGTAAAATCATTGTTATTACCACTCAAATCCGTCCAAGTAGTTCCAGTACCGGGATATGAATTAATATTACCTGCATCTAAGTAAAAATGTAAATTATCTCCGGGTGGTATTGGGAGATAAAATTGATTTTGTTTTTTTAAATGTGTATGTTCTGTTAAGTCTATATTTCCAGAGTTTCCAATAACAGAAGACTGTGTAAACCCTTCTCCTTTGTATCCGTATATTCCTCTAGTCATTTATATACTTATGTAATTTCTAAATAACTTATATTTATTTCTAAATCATCAACATCAGAAGCCCAAGCTCTTAATTGGTCTCCAGATTCTAATACTAATTTTCCACCAATTGGATTAAAAGATGTATCTGCTGGAACAGATATTTCGTGTGCTAAGGCTTTTGCACTAGTAGCACTACTGTCATATGCATCCATAAATAAATTTGAAGAGTTTGTTCCGTCAATATTTGCTACTTGGCATAATATAATAATATATTTACCACTACCACTGTTTGTTAAAACTGCTGTATCAGCTGTAGTTCCTAGTGATGCGTTTACTGTAAAAAAATCTTCTGCCATTTATATCTCCTAGCTTAGTGCAATAATCATTCCGATACCTGCTTTTGTAGCAACTTGGGTATCAACATATGCTTTTACTGATTGTTGGGAAGGTACAGAACTTGCACTATCTGAAGCCATATTGTCTTCATCTACAATAGTTAGGAATGTATCTATCCCTGCCCATGCACTTCCATTATAAAACTCAATTATCTGATTGTCGGTATTATATATTATGTCACCAGCATTAGCTGATAATGCGTTACGCTCATTTGTAGTTTTAGAAGCAAGTCTTAATGCGTCTGGTATTAATGCACCAGTAAATGAAACACCATTACCACTGGTTCTTTCTTCTATTGAATCTACTTTTAAAATACTTGTCATATATCTATATTACCTTAATTATTCCTCATAATTGTTTAATAGTTCCCATCCTGCTGTATTGTCTGCTAAATGAGCATTTTCATTCCAAATATACGCTTCTCCATCATCTGGATATTCTAGTGGTGGTTCCCAAAGCCAAATTTCTTCATTTAGTATCCAACTTGACCAAGGCTTCGGTGCAATAAAAACATCATTTTCTTCATCGTATGTAAAATGTTTTCCAGCAAAATTTCCTCTAAATGGAGTACCGCCTAATAAATGTTGATTACCATAAGTATTGTAAGAAGTTCTTTTACAAGTCATCCCTTTATAATCAGAATAAAACTCTTCCCAAGATGAAAATTCTTCTGGTAAATTTTCCAAATCATTTTCATTTCTACCCGGTATTACTTTTACTACTTTGTTGTCTTGATTTAAAAATGCGTAATGGCTCATGCTGTACTCCAATAAACTGTTCCAGTTCCACTTAATATTTCTATGTATTTTTCACTTGCACCAACAGATTGTTCTCCACCATTAGTTACAGTTAAACCATTTGAGTAAGTAATACTATAACTATTTGGGTATCTAAGTATAACTATTCCTTTTCCTCCTGCACCTGAATATATACCAGAAGCATAAGTAGAAGAACCACCACCACCAGAACCTGTATTTTCTGTACCGCTGGTAGCAGATAAAAATGTATTTTGACCACCGTTGTTAACCATACCGTCACCACCACCACCACTTCCGCCTAGACCTCTCCAAGCACTATTACCAGCACCAGCAGTGTATACACCACCACCACCGCCACCAGCACGAACATTTGGTGTTCCTGTTATAGAAGAACTTAATCCATCTCCACCATTTCCAGCTTTAGCGTCAACACCTGTTACACCATTAGCTCCAGCACCGCCACCGCCGCCAGCATAGTGACCACTAGCATTCGAACCAGCTCCACCGTCTCCACCTTGACTTCCTATTCCTCCAGAACCACTATGAGTAGCACCACCACCACCGCATCCACCAGCTAGCCCCACATGGTTTTGCCAGTTACCACCAGAGCCACCACCTACAGCTGTGTAAGAACCAAAAATTGTATCGTTTCCAGAATTACCACTTGAAGCAAATTCAGAAGTACCACCACCATTTTGAGCAGCACCACCTGCACCTATTTCTACTGCATAACTAGTACCAGCACTTACTGTTATAGTTGAAGCTGTAGCAGTATTATCTCCACTTGATTCAGTACTGTAAGAATTAATATAACCTCCAGCACCACCACCGCCACCATGTTGAGAGCCTCCACCAGCACCTCCACCTATTATTAAATACTGTAAATCAAAACTAAAAGTATTAGGACTCATAGCACCCCAAGATGAACCATTATATACAAAAATAGTTCCCTCGTTTGTATTATAAACAGCATCTCCTTCACCCATACCTGTTAATGCGTTCATTGCTGAAGTTGAAACATTTCTAAGTTTTATGTTTTCGTTAAGTACGACTTTATCATTAAAAGATACACCACTACCAGCAGTTCTTTCTTCTATGTTATTAACATTTAATGTGCTCATTATTCAATCAAATCCCATTGTTGTTCTTCTTCGTTCCAATTGTAATTATTAATATCGTCTGGTCTAGGTATTGGAGGTTCCCACAACCAATTAGTTTCTTCAGAAATAGTCCAACTAGGAAATGGTTGTTTAGAATAGAATACATCATTTTCTTCATCATAAATAAAACCTTTACCAGCAAAATTTCCTCTTAATGGCGTACCACCAAGTTTGTGTGTGTTGCCCCATGTATTATAAGAAGTTTGAATCCATCTACCCGGACTATCATCAACAAATGTATCAAAAAATTCTGGTTCAGCAGAAATTACTTTTTCTACAATACCGTCTACTACTTTTGCGTATGAACCCATAATTACACCTGATACCTTATTACTACTACACCTTTTCCACCGTTTGAACCAACATTTCCTGTGTGAGTACCACCAGCACCACCACCACCAGTGTTAGCAGTTCCATCTGAAGGTGTTCCGTCTTGACCGGGGCTTGAAGCACCACCACCATTACCTCCAGCAACATCAGTATTTACACTATTTTCATTTCCGCCAGCACCACCACCAGCATAATAAGTGTTAGTTCCATCAGCGTAACTATTTTGTAAACCAACACCACCTGTTCCACCTACAGTACCAGTAACGGTTTGTCCAGCAGCACCAGCACCACCGCCGCCGCCACCACCACCACTTCCAGATGAGCCTCCACCATCATTTCCTTGTCCATTTGTTCCAGAACCAGCAGTTCCAGATTGTTCAGCACCTTGTAATCCGCCACCACTACCACCATCTCCAGCGTTGTTAGCTGAACCAGCAGAACCACCTTGTCCACCACCAATTGCTGTATACCCAAAAGCTGTTGTATCATCTCCAGCTGTTGCAGCAGCACCATTACCATCAGTAGATGTACTTTTGGCACCACCATTACCAATAACTATTGAATAATTTTGTTGACTAACAGCAAGAGCTGCTTGTACAATCATTCCACCTGCACCACCGCCACCAGCGTTATCAGCACCTCCAGCACCGCCACCTGCAACTAATAATATATCTACAGTTGAACCAGCAGTAGCTGATGTAACTTGAAAAGTACCAGAAGATGTAAATATATGTGATTTATACTCTACGCCTCCATCAGTGTATGTCTGTGTAGTATCTCCTCCAGTTGCTTCAACACCCGCAGTAGCTACTACAGCAAGAAAATCAGAGCCATTATAAATTTTAATTTGATTTGCATCAGTATCATATACCATTTCTCCTACAGTCACACCTGTTAGTGCATCAATTTGTGCAGAGGTATATTGTTTTAATTTAAATGAAGCATTCATATTTAAATTATCATTTACAATAATTCCGTTAGCATTTGTATATTCTTCTAAGTTATCTACTCTTAATGTGCTCATTATTTTTTCATCCCAAATATTTGTATATTACCAGAAATGGTTGGAGGACCAGAAGTAAATGTATATATTTCTATACCATCAAACTGTGTGTTATCTGATTGAAAGCCATATATTTGCTGACTGTAAAAACTACTAGAATAAAATCCTTGACCATTTGCTAAATACTTTGTTGGAGCAGCAAGATTTGGTGCAAATAAAGTTATATCTGAACAAGTTGCATCTGTTGAACCACTATCTGTATCTGCTAAATAAAAATATGTTGTTCCAGTAGAGCTGCCGTGTGTTGCAGTCCCACCTGTAGAAACATAGTTTCTGTGACCACCATAATTTGTAGTTGTAGAAGTTGAACTTGCTCTAAGTCTAACTGCACATTGTGCTGTTGTTGAAGACCCATCAGTTATGTTTACAAATATTTTATAGTTATCGTAAGTAGAACTAAATACATTATCTCGTGTAATAGAAGATTGTGTACTAAAACTATGATTATCAATTAAAACTAAGCCTGGTGCAGTAATACTACTAACATCTACGCCATCTACTTCGCCATCTTTAATTAACACACCATCAATAGTTACACCATTATTTGTGCTTGATTCTGCTATAACACCAACTTTTAAAGTATTTCCAGATATAACTTCAATATTACTTGTAGTTTGTCCGCCTAGTTGGTCTACATTTAATCTACTCATACTATCGCTAAGTTTCCTCCGTCAGCTATTGTTACAGTTCCTGTAATGTTTATTGGACCAGCTAACATTGCTCTGTCAGTTGCTCCAATAGACATTGAGGCTACACTATCGCCATTGACTATAAAACCATTTTCCATTCTTACACTTTCAATTGTAACACCAGAATCTGTAGTTTTTTCGCTAATAGTATCAGTAGTAATAGAAGCACCAACACCTGCTGGTCTCCAAGAAGTAGCATTACTGTCATAGTATTTGACTTCTTTGTTATCTGAATCGTATATTAAATCTCCATCAGCCATACCACTTAGTGCTGATATTTGTGCAGCAGTATATGACTTAATCTTTATAGGACTAAGTAATTCAATAGAACTTGAAGATTCTATTTCTATTTGGTCTACTTTTAATTTACCCATTATTCAAGCACATCCCATTCTTGATTTTCTTCGTTCCAATTATAAAAATTATCATCAGTTGGATAAGGAACTGGTGGGTCCCATAAATATGTGGTTGTGTTTAAAGTCCAGCTATCAAAAGGTTTAGGTGCATAAAAACAATCGTTATTTTTATCATAATTAAAATTTATACCAGCATAATTATATCTTAAAGCTAATGACTGGTCTTCAGAAGGCAAACCTGTTTCTGGATTATAATGGACTCCTCCATAAGTGTTATATGATGTTTGAATCCATTCGCCTGGACCATCTGGGTCTATGAAGGTATCAAAAAATTCTGGTTCAGCAACAATTACTTTTTCTACTATGTTATCTACTACTTTTGCAAAATGTGCCATTATGACCACCTTATTATTACTATACCAGAACCGCCACCTGTAGCGCCACCAGTGTATTGCCATGAATTACCGCCACCACCAGAACCTGTATTTAAACCACCTGCACCACCCATAACACCACCACCAGCTGCACCATTACCACCACTATTTAATGCTGAACCTCCACCTTGACCTGCTGAGTAACCAGATTGAACAGAGCCACCGCCTCCGCCGCCAATACCGCCGTCACCACCACTACTACTATGACCACCGCCGCCTCCGCCAGCTGCCCAGTAATTATTATTACCGTCTATAGTATTTAGTGTGCCTGGACCACCGTCACCATTAGCATTAGAATTTCGATTACCACCTGCACTAGCAGAGCCTCCGCCACCGCCACCACCACGGTTAGCATCACTATAATTGCCTGTACCATTTCCACCAGCATTTCCTTGACCTGTTGTAAAACCGCCTGGTCCATAACTGTTATTGTTATCAGAACCTCCGCCACCAGAACCACCACCTGCACCAGCAACTGATTGACTACCACCTACATGATATCCACCTCTACCGCCTCCATAAGCTGTAAAACCAAGAGCTGTTGTGTTAAGACCGTTAGTTGCATTGGTTGTTCCAGATGCACCTCCGGCACCTATTACTATAGTATATGAGGTTGAACCTTGAGCAGAGAATGCACCAGATAAATATCCTCCAGCACCGCCGCCGCCACCTAATGAGCCGCCACCGCCGCCGCCACCTATAATCATATAGTCGATAGACTTTGTCTCACTTATTTCAAATGTACCAGATGTTGTAAAAACATGAAGGTTGTAAGTAGTACCACCCGACTCATAAGTGCTTATAGTACCTCCAGTAGCAACCACTGATGCTGTTGTATCTGATTTTAACCATTCAGAACCATTATAAATTCTTATTTTTTTCTCTTGAGTATCGTATACCATCTCGCCTGCAGTCATGCCTGTAAGTGCATCAATTTGTGCAGTAGTTAATTGATTTAATTTTAATGAACCAGAAAGACTTATACCTCTTGAATCAGAAGTAATTGTTTGGTCGCCTAAATTTATAGAACTACCACTTAAATATAAATCTCTAAATTTATATGTAGTAGAACCTAAATCGTATGTCACATCTGTATCTGGAATAATTGATTGG
>Ga0208645_1002187_pt1 | contig 15899 bp, 27 predicted proteins | sample VirMetDEL_Sep_01_FD_184519 | JGI IMG/M metagenome (GOLD analysis project Ga0208645, IMG submission 184519) | Aqueous microbial communities from the Delaware River and Bay under freshwater to marine salinity gradient to study organic matter... | ecosystem: Environmental > Aquatic > Marine >... | reverse complement strand
AGAGCGTAGCCGATTGAACAAACCTGAAAACCCTTGGTCTAGATCGTCACCGAATTTTTCGGGTCTTATAATGCCTTGTCTATTATGTATAGCGTGACCATATTCGTGATATAAGACCCTAGAACCCCCATTATTAGCCTGCCTTATCCTTGACGCATTTGTTATGTTTATCTTGCTTTCTGATGCGTTGTAGGTAGAGCCTTTCCCCTCGTGTGTTACGTTGCTTATCCCGAAGAAATTCCCCTCTCTATTACTCTTCTTGGGTGGTATGGATAGCAACTTTTGAAACTTCTCGTCTAGCTTGGGGACTTTTATCCCGTTGGCCTTGTACCACTTAAACACCTTGTCTAGTGAGTTGGTCACTTCCTTAGAGATACCGAAGCCCGTGGGCTTAACATCTTCAGGAATTATAGGCGTTGGGATGTTCGCTTGTGGTGGTGGGGGTGCTGGTGTTTCCTCTTCGATTCTTCGCCAACCTAACGCACAACGGCAGTTTATTACTTGGCTTGGCCCTCCTCTTCGGTCACCTGGAAACTGCATTTTAGAGCCGCCAACCTCGAAATCCTCTTCTGCTCCTATGGTTTCGCTCCGTTTCATCTCGTTGTGAGAATTACGGGTTCTAGCATCCTTCTTAGCGATCCAATATTTCCCCATTGTGACCCCGTACTTCTGAAACAATTCCTGAGAGCCTAGATACTCACCGTAAGAAGCGGCACTAAGGGTTTCAGTTCGGGCTATTCGTTCGGCTTGGAAGCGTGAAGTTCTCTTCAGGTTCCTTAGAAACTTATCTTTTTTGAGCGCATCGGTTACCGCCCTTATCCCTTTTCCGTCTTGAATAGCATCGTAGACAACCGAATTAAGTAGCCTTTGCGCCCCAATCTCAGAAGTTAGGCTAATGGTCTTTATTTGGTTTAGGTTGCTCCGAAAATATTTACCAATAGCCTCGGTCTTCCATTGCACCTTTGGGATACCCTCGCTTAGATCACTCTTAAACTTGCCTTGTGCGAAGTCCTTAACGAACTGGTCAGAGAACAAATAGCCAGCATCGAAATAAAGGTCTTCAACTAGCTTCTCTACATCAGTAGAAGGGTAGTTTACGGGGTAAATGACGTTCTCTAGGTTACTTAGGTCGGCCCCCTTTATATACTTTAGATTGGCCTTGTAGATTTCTTCCGTGAGTTCACGAGCGTAACGCCTAGAAATCTTGTCCCTACGTCTGTTAACGTCTAAATATCGCTTGTCTGCTGGACTCATTCTTCACCTTCAAAGCCGCTTAGATCAATTGGCGTAAGGCTAGAAGGTACATAGACTTGGTTCATATCAGCGTCCTCAATAGCCGCCAGCCCCATCATTTCCCTTTTCTCGTTCGGGGTCATCCAGTAAGCACCACTAAGGGCAGAAACTTGCTCCTTACGGTCGGCTTGTAGTTCGGGAATCTCACTAGTGTCAAACTTGAAATAAACCCCCTCATCATTCATAAACAAACGATTGAAGGAATATTCAAACTTATTCAGCGTAGGTAAAATAGAGTCCGTGTAAGCTTGCTTTCTGTACTGCTCCTGATTTGAGAACGTGCTAGAATCGTTGTTATTGAACAGACCAACGGGCAAGTTGTAGGCGTTGCAAACGTCACTAAGGGAAAGGTCTAGAACCTCCATTATCCCCATATCGACTGGAGTAATACCGAAGTTGATATAACCCAAGTCACCGACACCAACACCAATAGAATTAGAATTTGAGTTCTTTCGGACTTCCTTAATGCTCTGACGCATCTCGTTAATCTCGTCTTGTGTCCAAGCATCTTTACCACCAGCGAAGTCAATTCCTTTGTTATAGAGAATACCAGCGGCTCCTTGGTTATCCATAGACGCCTTTTGCGAATCATAGCCACTATTTGAAGTCTGAATTGATTTAAAGGCCGCTTGTAAGGGGCTTTGTCCGTAAAGGTGTTCGCCGCTACCGAAAGCCATTTGCACGTTTTTGATGTGGATCACATTGTCAGCGTCCATCTTCGTGTTTATATAACCCTCGGTGAATCTGTATTCAGCTACCCCTCTTCCGCTCTTACCTGAGATGGCCTCTATGTATACGCTAGGCAAAGCTTCCACGAGCAGGATTCGACCCTCGGTAATTGCGGTTTCGCCCTTCTGACAATATATGTAACCGTTACCCGTTAAAAGGTAATTGGAATACAAGTTAGCTAGGAAGTCGTTAAAACTTTGGTAGCTATTGGGCTGGTCTTTGACCCTCTCTAGTGGTTCGTATTCAATCTTATTCCCCTCGGAGTCATACGCACACAGAGGCACGTTAGACATCTTCTTACTAAGGAAATTAATAACGGAGTAAACGTCAGGGTTCTTCTGATAGGCTTGCTCTAGTAAACTCTCAAAGTTGAACGGTTGCCAGATTGCTGAGTTCGCCCCCAAGTGGGTTAGCTGGGCCGTGAGTAGTTTGCTTAACTGCTCTTGTATTTTCGACTCTTTGCGGTCGTACTTGAGGAAATCTAATAACGCCATAGCACAAAAGTAATTTAGCCCTTTAACCCCGTTTATATAAAAACCCCACGCTATACCTCAGAGCGTCAAGAAGGTGATTAAATGAATCGATGGGCTTTTCCGTGGGTCGCTCGTTTTTGTCTAAGTGCCATACATAAGAACCTAGTTCCCTCTCTAAGTCCTTGCTTCGTCTTGTGTAAAGAACCTCCTTGGATTGGAGTAACTTAATACCATTCCTAATAGAGTCAGGCCCCTTAATTGCTCCTATTGCGTTTAGTCCCCCTCGTCTTAGTTCGGCTATGCTCTTAGGTTCTGCACTATCACAAATGACCCGTAACCCCTCACATTCGTGTTTTATCTTCTCAACTAACTCAGTATTAGTAAGATGAGTTTCATACACGAGTTCATCGACATAGACCCGATCGTTATGCTTACCGACCTTTAGGACTGCCGTGGGGTCTTGGCTAAAACCGAAGTCGATACCAACGCAAACATCTGAACACTCCGAAAAGTCTAGTTCTTCTACCTTGGTGAAGTTCCTATAAATTCTGCCCTTCTTGCCTCTGCCTCGTTCACCTAAACCAAACACCGCCCAATCTTCAGGGCTTGACGTTTTAAGGCTTTCGATTTCCGCAATGATTGATTTAGGTAAGTGTGGGTTGTCCTTATAAGTGGTGACAATTAAAGCCGCATCTTCCCTAGACTCCACTTCGTACCACCAGCCGTCAAGGTCACTAGGGTTATAACTCAGCACAATAAACCCCGTGGTTCTGTAAGATAGTTGTCTAAATGACTCAGCGGTTATTTCGTTGCATTCGTCTAAAAAAAGCGCATCCCGTTTCCTACCCCGTAGCTTTTGGGGTTGATCCAAGCTAATAAATTCAACCGTATTCCCTCTAAGCTTATAGATTCCCTCGGTCTTATTATGGTCTTCTTCAACGTATGCCTCAAAGGATTGCAGTATTTCAACGAAGTCCCGAAGGGTTGAAGCCTTTAAGGCTGGTAGCGTTTGCCTAGCAATGGTGATAACCATCCCAGCATTGGGGTACTTGTAGCAAAGTTCAATAAGGAACTGAACGGCACTATATGACTTTCCCGACCTTGTGCCCCCTCTTAGGCTTATAAGCCTTTTAGACTCGTGGTTTTCTCTTAAAAATTTAAGGTTCGGGTTCGTCATCCTCAATAGCCTCCTTAATCATCCAAGGGGGTAGGGTTATTTGCGTGCCGCTTTCATCTCTTACTAGAGCCTCCACACTTACCGCCTTGAGTTCAGGAATAACGAATTTACTTATTTTTAGGAAAATGTCAACCGCACGGGCTGGGTCAGGAGCGTTAGACCACACAACGGCCCCACGTTCGTCCCTAATTACGTTCCCTCCCTCATCTCTTTGGGGTACACCCTCAGCCGTGTCAAGTAGGAACTTGTGAATTCGTGGTTGCACACCGTCAGCCATCTTAGCGAAGATTCTTCTTATCTCCTCTATCTCCCTTTTAGAAGACTTGTGCCGCTTACTAGCCGACTTCTTCCGATCCTCTTCGGTGAATCTATGCCGAACTTTAGCCAGGTGCTTCCCTTGCTTGGTATTAGCTAGGTTCTCCCTCGCTTTTTCTTCCTCGTTCATAGTCTAAAACTGCTTTCACAACGTCATAAACGCTAACAATGTCCCCATATTCGGTAATGCAAAAGGTGTTTTTGCTAATACCCATCTCCCTAAGTTTGTTCAAAGTATGTCGTAAATACTCAATTGCTCGTTATCCTTGGGCAAAAATAGTTCAGATATAGCATCATAGGCCCTAATTTCCATAAGGTCTTCAATCATCTGAAGCTGGTAGCTAGTGGTTTCGTGGGAAAGGATGAAATCCTTGAGCCATTCAATGAACTCATCATACAGAAGAACGTGGCTAGCCGAAAGGTCTAGGTAGTCTTCAGGGGTCAGGTCGATTAGTTTGATCAACCGCATAGCCTCCAAGTAGTCTTCTACCTCCATAGCCTAAATATAGCTACTTAAAAGGGTGGGTCTTTTCCTTCGTTGAAAGTTTTTCCACTCCAAGACTGGTAGCGTCCATCGAAATAACTCCCCTTAATTCTTCCAGTTTCCCCGTTTCTGTTCTTGGTCACCTTAATTAAGTCGAAGTATTCCCCATCCTCTTGAATACCGTAAACTACTGACCTATAAAGCATTATAATAACCGAAGCATCTTGTTCTATACTGCCCGAATCTCTCAAATGGTGGCTATCGGGTTCCTTCGTTTCGGTGCTTTCTACCGCTCTGCTCAGTTGGGATAAGAGTAAAACGGGAAGGTTGTTCTTTTTAGCGATCATCTTGAACGCCCAAGACATTTCCCCTACCTCCCTTTCTCTGTTGTTGGTCTTCTGACGGGTCTTGGCTAGTTGTAAGTAGTCCACCACCACGAGCGAAACATCTCCCCTCCTATTTTCCTTGGCTACCTTACTAGCTATGTCCTCAACGTAAACGTAATCTTCTAGAACTTCGATTTTATAGCCTTCGCTTTTGATCATTGCCTTCTGAAGCTTGCTAACGTCAGGGCTAGAACTAAAAACATCTTTCATTTCAACCTCCCTAGTGTTGGCCCATAGCCTTTTAATGAGTTGGTCGCTAGGCATCTCTAAAGAGAAGAACAGAACACGGCCCTTTGACTGAGAGGCTACGGCAGTTTCAATAGCGAAAGCAGTCTTACCCATCGCTGGACGTGCCGCCAAAACACTCAAATCACCACCTTTCAAGCCATTTAACACCCCATCTAGAACGCTATTCCCCGTGGGTGCGCCCATAGAAGTGTCTTTTATCCGTTCTAACGCCCCGTTCATTAGTTCTAAGAGCGTCTTAGTGGTTTGGGGTGTGCTACCCTCAAGGAGTTGGTTAATGTCGTTAGAAGCCTTAAAAACCCCCTCTATGTCTTGGGTCTGAATTAAGTCTTGTCCTACCCGTTGGGCTTGCCTTTTAATGAATTCCTCTTGGACTAGGGTAGCATAGGGAATAACATCGACCCGAAACGGTGCATTTTTGGAAATTTCTACTAAGGTGGCTACCTGGTCGGGGAACCTCTGACCCAATGTAACCAAGTCTTCATAGCTTCCCTTTGCCCTAGTGTCTTTACACGCCTTGACAATCTTGAAATAAGTAGGGTCTTCGAACCATTCGGGTTCTATCCTAACGCTATCTATTGCCGCTGGGTCGTTAATTAACAGACCAACTAAAGAGGCTTCTAGGTTCATAGATCAAACCCGTTAGTCTTTTTAAGTCGGTGTTCGGGAGTCATCCAAACATTTTGAGCCTTGTTCTTCCAGTTTACTACGGGCTTCCCCTTTGCGCTACACCAATTGGTTAATTCGTAATAGTCCCACATCTCAGCACCACGCCAAGCCGTGTAGCCTTGTTCTACGAAGTAGGTGGTTACCTCTTCCTTGGTGGGCTTGGTGAATCTGTTAGGCTTTCTTAGGGTGCTTAATGTGCCCCCAAATAGGTCGGTCTGCCCCTCGTCTAAAAGCCGTTCCATTATTAGGATAGCTTCCCTTAAGGTCTTTTTTTCTTTTTCTGTCATAGCGTCAAAGCTAGAACAAAAAGAGTAAACAAATAAAAAGAAGTTCTAACTAGCTGGCAGTTAGGTTCATACGAAGGTTGAAGTCCATTAGATAGCGGACAATATACCGACCGTCATCGCTTCGGGTCTGCTCCTTACTTGCTCCAAGGTCGCTAACGCTCTCAAGTTCCAAGTCTAGGGTTCTAGCCTCGTTGTGGATTTCGCCCGTTAAGGTGGTGTCCTGAAAAGCCTTATAGACCAGGTCAATCAAAGTATTATGGTTGGTGACTGAGTACGCTGGGCTTTGTTCGTAGAAGATCACTCCCGTGGTAATCGTATAATCATAACTCAGGTCAGTCTGTGAACCCGTTCTATCTGCGCCACCTATATCTATATAAACGTACTTGTCAAGGTCGCTCACGTTGGTTCTGCTATACTGAATAGCTATTGAACTTTGCCCATTGGCGTTTAAGACGGTTCTTATTGAATTGTGAACGAGCCGCATTATATCGGTAGTCTGTCGCATAGGGCAAAAGTACGCCCACGAGCGCAAGCCGTTTAAGGGGTTCTTGACTTGTTTCATACGTTTGCGTACCTTTGTGGACATAAGAAGCTAGTAGAAGGCGGCAACGAATCGTTTAACTAGCAGACACCGAAGAGGTTAGGGGGTTGGTACTCCGTGAAAGCATAAGTCATCCAGTACCGTTATCCCGAAAGGTAGCAGCCGTAAGGTGGATGACCGAAGGGGTGCAAGTGATCTCTAAAGCGACAAACTCAAGCCGTACCGAAGCAAGATTTATTTCCTCTCTAACGGGGGGAAGGGGGGCAGTACTTGCTTTGGGTGGCTTAGATTTAGAGCGAAAGAATTAAAATTAATTTACTACATTTGTCCTATGGCTCAAACACAACCACGGGGGTTAATGCCTCAGACACTTGCCGAATACTTGTTTTATCAAGGGTATAGGTACATTGAAACCAATAGAGATAGTGGTGCTATCGTTGCCTATAATGGTTCTGAGTTAATTAGAGCGGTAGCGTTTAAGACATACCAGGTTGAACTATTCCTTAGAGATAAGGGGGTACTAGGTGCAACCTTTCACGCATTGGAACGAGAATGGAAGTTCTACGATCACGATGCTTGTCTAGACTATATAGAAAATAACGGGACACAAAGCCAACTGAATTCACTTATAGAGAGTGGACGGGCTGAATTTAACCCTAATGATATTGAACTCTAATCCACAAAAACAAAAACAAATGGATTTAATTGCAAAGCTGACACAGATTCAGCACGACCTAAAAGCCCCAAAGTCTAACTTCAATTCTTTCGGGAAGTACAAATATCGCTCTATTGAGGACATCCAAGAAGCGGTAAAGCCACACCTTAAAAAACACGGATGCGTGTTAAACTTCTCGGACGAAGTTGTCGAGGTAGCTGGTAGGGTGGTTATTCAGGCAACCGCTTGCATTCAAGACGGTAAAGATGATTTAAGCGTTACGGCATATGCTGAAGTGGATCAAATTAAAGGGATGAATATGGCCCAAGCGTTTGGCTCTGCTAGTTCTTACGCCCGAAAGTATGCCGCTGGTGGTCTTCTGCTTCTTGACGATACAAAGGACGCTGACGGAACCAACGACCACGGTAAGAAGAAAGAAAACGACTTTGAGAAGGCTTTGATGTGGCTGACTGCTAACCCAACTCAGAACAATTACGACAAACTTGCCGTAAAAATGGGTTCGGTGTTTACAGATGACGAATTTAAGAAGCTTCAGGCTATTGTTGAACTTGCAGAAGGACTCAGCAAATGAAGACGGAAGAACAAAAGAAAGACCTGGAATGGTTCGATAATGGAGGCAGCGACTTTGACAAAAGGTACGGTAATAACCTCGCTTACGTAGAAACTAAGCCCGTTTGGATGCAATGGAGGGAAATAAGATTAAATGGTGAAGTGGATTGGAAAACGGGTATAGGGAAGTTTGGTTTAATAACCGACATTGACACCGAAGAAGCGGAAGAGGCAATAACCATATTTGATGGGTTTGACAATGACTATCCCTATTGGGATGAACTATCCGTAGAATACCAAAATTTAGAATGGTGTGAACTTTCAGAATTAAACAAGCTATGAAAATAAGAGCAAGCGCATTAGGTCAGATAATGACCAACGGAAGAGGGTCGAATACTATCGGTGCTACCGCACTAACTGCCCTCAAGGAAACGTATCTTTTTCACAAGTACGGACGTACTAGGGAGATCAACACCGCACAAATAGCCAAAGGGTTAGCCGTGGAAGAGAAGTCCATTGCTCTGCTGGGTATGGTAGACGGTGAACTTTACGAGAAGAACACGGAGCGGAAGTCCAATGACTATATAACTGGTGAGGCTGACATCTACACGGGAGATAAGGTCATCGATGTTAAGAGTTCCTTCGACATCTACACCTTTCACAAGGGTGAGGGGCCAGTTAATAAGTCGGGAAAGCTTACACCTTATGGCTGGCAGTTAACCGCCTACGCTTGGCTTTGGGAAGTGGAAGACTTGCAACTTAGTTACTGCCTTTCTAATACGCCTGAAGACATTGTCGAGGGTCTTATTTATAGGGAGGCTCTTAAATTGGAGGGTGGGGATTCTAATCCACTTTATACCAAGATTCAAGAAGAGGTAACGAGAAACCATACGTTTGATGACATCGAAATACACGAGCGTGTTAGGTCTTTCAACTTCAAGGTTGATCCAAACAACTTCCGACTTATTAAGGCTAGAGTGCAAGAATGTCAAGAAATAGTAAAGCGTTGGGACTCGGAAGGTCTTGACTAGTGTTAACTTAGCAAAAAAATAAAAAGATGCTAAATCTGAATTGTGCTGGTAACTCAGCAACACACAAGTTCACGGAAGCGATTGGGGATAAGCCGTGCCGTTTGTCTTTCTCAGTAGCCGTTAAGACGGGTAAGGACTCAACTGCTTGGGTTTCTTGTTCGATGTACGGGGTAAGAGCAGAAAAGCTATGGCCCTTCTTTAAGGATGTCAAGTCAATTAAGGTAGCCGTAAGCGGAAAGCCTTGGGTAAGTGCGAAAGGTGATAAGGGTTATTTAAACCTAGCCGTTGACACACTGACCTTTATGGGTTCCGAAAGCAAAGGGGATGCGCCCGAATCCTCAGACGGACTACCGTTCTAAGCACCTGGGTACGATCGACTATCCCGTTAAGGGTGCTTTATAGGGGGGCTTCGGCCCCCTTTTATATTTGTGGTAATCAAAAAGACTGCAAATGGCTAAGATGGATGGGCTTTACGTCCGCGTACAAACTGACTCAGCAACACCTGGAACGGATGCGGCAATCGCTGGGGTGGTTAGTTCGGCAATGAACATCACTACTAACGAGATTGACACCACTTCTTACGAAGGTAATGGGGACTATACGGGTATAGCTGGAACTCGTTCCGCTGACTTTTCCGCTGACTTTCACCTTGAGGCTGACGGATCAAACCTCACCACGCTGATGGCTGACCAAAAGTCTGGGACTATCCTTGATTTTGTTTATGGTGGTACTACTGCGGGGGACTTCCAAATCTCAGGAACTTGCTACATTACTGCTATGAACATTACTGCTAGTATTGATTCAGCCGTTAACGTATCAATGTCTTTCCGTGTTACTGGTGCTCTCACTCTTGGGGTTGCTCCTTAATTAGTTTTCTCTATTTGTTTAAGGGAGGCTTCGGCCTCCTTTTTTTTATTCAATTATTTACATTAGCTTTGTTGTAAACAATAAAAACAATGAAGCAAAGAATAACCGTTTACGACATTTACGGGCTGACCGAAATGCAAGAAGTAAACTCCGTAGAAGTAGACTACAAGGTTGAAATAATACCCAACTCAAAAGAGGGGTTCAGATTTTCATTTAGCGGAGAGGCTACCGTTAGCATAACGGAATACAAAACCGAAGAGGCATTTAGTGACGGGTGGACGAACCACGTTAATAGGATTGACAATGAGTATGATGTTACCCTAGAGATAGAAGACTTCTACTTTAAGGACGCTCCAGGTACTGAGTTGAAAGATTTCGATCCCGTCCTTTACATTGAGGACTTCAATGATAGCCCCGTTGTTTACCTAGAATTTGAACTAAGATGAAAAACCTATTTGAAAGACTAGAACGCCACGGGGTGACGTTTGAGAAAGACGTTATCCGAACCCTCAAGGTCAACCTTTACCCCTCTATGCTTCCGCTTTACACCGCTGCTGGTGTGTGGTTTGCGATGCGTAACGCTGGGGTTGTTGAAGGCCGTTTCTCCTTTACTAAATTCATTGAACTTTTCGAGGATGCTGAAGCTTAGAGATGTACTCCTTTTTGCGTGTGACTATATGGGAACGGACGTTAGTGAGGTGATGTCCAGCACTAGAACAACGCCACTAGTTAAGACGCGTGTAATTTATGCTAGTATAGCTAGGGCACTAACCAACAAAACCCTTGGAGAAATAGCCTCTTTGATTGGTAGGGATCATGCCACAATCATCCATTATACGGATAGGAAGCCTTCTGAGGTTTACCGCGATTTAATCTTAAACGCCACTAAAGCCTTCACCGATAAACACGGGCACGAGTTAGAGGCTTTCACCGACCAAGAACTTTCCATCTTTGACCTGAACGATAAGCTTAAACTTCGGGTCTTTAAGGAGCGAAAGAGGTCACTAGAGAACCTACGAATAATTAAGGGGAATCTTGACGAGGTTAAAGAGAAGTGGGTTAAAGCCAAGTTGTTACCTTTGTTAAATGAGGAAATCTCACGGCTCAACACTTTGCTGGAGTTGCGGGACAATGTTCCTGAAGAACAAAAAAGAGCAAATGGTTTGCTCCGTGGAGTGCGCCATAAATCTCCAAAGTGGAGTAATGTCTAAGAAGTCTACTTGGACACATTCACGTTGGCTAGAGGAACTTCAGAAGGACGTGAATAAAGCCGTTCGGTTAATTGACCAAGGTCACCCTTGTATAAGTAATGGTTCAGCCTTCAAGGAGGGTATTATGGACGCTGGGCATTACTATGCTAGATCAACTCACCCCGTTCTAAGATTCCACCTTTTGAATATTTGGGGACAATCTAAGTACGACAATAGATTTATGGAAGGAAATCGTCAGGGCTTCTCTAAGGGACTTTCTTTGGTGGGTGGGGATATCCTACTAGAAGAGATAGAAACGCTCCCACAAGTCTTTAAAACGGGTAAATGGAGTATTCCTGAGTTGGCTACCGCTCGTGAAGTGGTTCGGTCGTTCGTTCTTGACTTTGAGAAAAAAAGCTACTACCTTGAGAATGAGGACAGAATAAAACTGAAGAGGGAGTTAACCGAATTAACTGGGCTTTATGATGGTCAAAAGGTTCATTAACATCCAATAGGGGTCACAATGATGCATATTAACACCAAATAGGATGACAAGCGTTAGGATAGCTAGGGTTACTGAACTTGAGCCTATAAAGGTTGAGCATACAGATGCTATTGACCAGGTTCTAGATGGCTTCGCTTTTAGTGTTAAGACGCTTTTGACTATCTTTATTTTCACCGTTGTTCTGTTGTTTAGCATTTGGGCCACTTGGAACCTGAAGAATAAGCTAAAGATAGACATAGTTAACGGGCCGCACCACGAAACGATTGACGAATTAAACAACGCTTTTGGTATATGACACGAGCCGAACAGATTTCAAGGGTCTACGACCAACTAAAGGAACTCCAGCTTTCCAAGAATGCGGACTACGGTAATAGTGCCTTTGATGATGTGGAGGTGTTTGGTGAAGTGATCCCAGCGAAGAACGGCATTCTAGCACGGATAGCAGACAAGCTAAAGAGGTTGGAAAGTGAGGCGCTGGAAGTGAGCGAAAGTAAGGCAGACACTATAAAAGATTTAATTGGTTATCTTGTCATCCTATTAATACTAGATGAAACACGGTAGCTTATTTAGTGGAATTGGAGGCTTTGACCTGGCGGCTGAATGGATGGGGTGGGAAAACGTGTTTCATTGTGAATGGAACGAGTTCGGGCAGAGAGTTCTTAAACACCACTTTCCTAAAGCTTTATCTTATGCAGACATCACGAAGACAGATTTCAATGTTCACAGAGGAAGAATTTCAGTCTTGTCAGGCGGCTTCCCTTGTCAACCCTACTCAAGTGCTGGAAAGCGACTTGGAAAAGAGGACGAACGCCACTTGTGGCCCGAAATGCTTAGAGCAATTAGAGAAATTCAGCCACGTTGGGTCGTGGGCGAAAATGTTCTCGGCCTTACTAATTGGAATGGGGGGCTGGTATTCGAAGAGGTGCAAGCTGACTTGGAGGTTGAAGGGTACGAAGTCCAACCGTTTATACTTCCAGCTGCAAGCGTCAACGCTCCCCACCGAAGGGACAGAGTTTGGTTCTGCGCCTATTCTACCAACTCCGAACAAGGTGGATTATATATCAGCGAGGACACCCGAAACATTCGAGAAGACCAAAGCCAGGTGGGCAGAGAAGGGTGTAAATCTACAGATGCCGCTGAAACAAATGGCGAGAAACGGAATGCTCCCGACTCCCAGTTCAATGATCGATCGGAGTCACCCAGAAACTTGGGACAAAAGAGCGGAGCGCAAGGCGAAGGAGGGAATAAACTTGCAGATGGGCTTAACAACTATGGCGAGAAAGGGAATGCTCCCGACACCGATGGCTCAAGAAGCGGACAAGATCACGGGCAAGGAAAATCAGAACTCGGTCACAAAGGTGATACGCTCCCAAACTGGGACAACTTCCCAACTGAATCCCCCATTTGTAGCGGAGATGATGGGCTTTCCAACAGATTGGACAATATTACCTTTCCTAAGTGGCGAAACGAATCAATCAAAGCCTACGGGAACGCAATAGTACCCCAAGTGGCACACCAAATTTTTAAAGCAATTCAAGAATATGAAGAGTCCTTATTACACTGACCCCAAGGTTAAGGAGTTAATTGACGAAGCATTGCACCAGTGTGCTATTATCTTTGCTAATCTAGGTTGTACCGATACAAAGGAAGCCTATGACGAGGCCAAGGAACAAGAGCAAAGGATTCTAACGAAGTTGATGAACCACGACCCTGAGGTTATAATGCGCCTTCTCAATGACTAAAAAGCAGTTAATTACCCAATACATCGAAGAGAACCAGCTTCACAATGAACCTAAACGCACTATTGCTAGAATGGTTGTAAGAGCCTTCCCCGAAGTGTTTGAGCAGACAGATGAGCAAATAAATAGCGTTAGGCGGCAAGTGACCAGCATTCTTCCTTGTAATAAGATCACAAAGGAGAACAGAAAGAGGGTAGAGCGTGGAATTGAGGCGTTAATACCTAAAGCGTTAAAGAAGGGTTCTAAGACGTTTAATCTTCCTGAAGGTACTTGGATAATACTTAACGACATTCACTTTCCCTATCACGATGAAAAGGCCCTTAAAACGGCTTTAATGTACGCCAAAGAAAGGGACGTTGATGGTATTCTTTTGAATGGGGACTTGTGCGACTTTTATAGTATTTCTAGCCACGCTAAGAAGTGGGACGGTGTCGACCTGATAGGTGAAATAGAAATAGCACAAGAGTTCTTTCAGGGTCTAAGAGAAGAATTCCCTAGGGTTAAGATCGTTTGGAAGTTGGGGAACCACGAGAATAGGCTATTCAGGGACTTGAATAAGAACGCTCCTTACATCGCTGGTTTGCTTTCTATGAACTTTGGAATGAATATGGGTATTGAGCAGTTTTTCAAAACCAAAGAATACGGGATAGAAGTCTTGCACGACCAAACAATAATAGACGCTAACGGGCTTCTAGTTCTTCACGGTCACGAGTACGGAATAGGTGGGGTTAACCCTTCTAGGAAGATGGCCCAAGAACTGAAAACGTCAGCCATACAAGGACACCTTCACCGCTCGGAGAGTTACAATATTAAGAACGGCCTAGGTCAGGACATTATGTGTGCTACTATGGGATGTTTGTGTAACTTGAACGCGGACTATTACGGTAAGGCTAAGCTTGTTTGGGTTCACGGCTTTGGTATGCTGGAGGTTAATGACGGCTGGGCCTTCGAAAATAAAATAATCATAAAAGGTAACATCTATGGAAACTAAGTGCGAATTATTAGCAAAGGGGTGCGATTGCGGCCCTACTGAAATGCGTAAATGCTTCACAGAGAGCCAACTAGGAAAGAAGGTAATTAGCCGAACGAAGGCTTTTGTTATGATCGCTTGGTTAGCCGTGTTAATGATGGTTCTTAGTGCTGGCTTTGTTATCTCAGTTGTTACGCTCGTGAAGTGGTTTGGTTGTGCCTAGTGGGGTAAGAACTGCTTACTACGCTTTAAAGGACTTCCGACAAAGAGGGAGGGTAATTCAGAAGGGGCAACGAGTGACCAGCATAGATTCGAAGCTTATTAAGTACTACCTTGAAAGGGGTTTCATTGAAAAGAAAGTTGAACGCTTAAACAAATCAAATGGCTAAACAAGTAGATTTAACAACGGGCCAAGAAGTACCGTTAGACCCTAAAGTGGTTAAGATAATTAAGGATGAACCCGTTAGTATGGATGACTTCGTTAAGTCACTTGACGAGGACGAGGAAACAACGTGCAACCTAGACAACGAGGATTGCGAAGCTTGTGGGTCTTAGTGTGGGATAGAATCAACCCTTACGCTATCGCTGACAATGTAAACGGTGTCGTGGGGTAGGTGTTCCACTATGTCCTTTTCTAAGGTGGGTAGGAAAAACTTAACTTCGATCCACGCAAACAAGGAGAACGCAAGGAGCGCAATGATAGCAAACTGAAGACCTTCCCAAAGTAGCTTGTTCATCCTATCTTATTAAAGAATTTGTCGTAGAACGCTTCTACCACTTTGAGTCCTCCAAACCCTACGATAAAGGCCGTACCGTACTGAGAAGACCCCGTTAGGTTGAACCACTCAATAAGGACGGGAGAAAGGTAGTTAGCGGCCATAGTTCCAGTAACCACGGCTAGAAGCTGCTCCTTTACACATCTCTTTTTCTTGACGGTTATAAGCGATCCAAAGAATCCCCCAATCATCAAACCTATATTTATTCCAAGTTCACTTAGGCTCATTAGTACAACCAAATTACGTCAGGTGATTTATCTAGGTCAATGTCCAAATGAATGAAGGTCTTGGCTACTCCGATTCTGTCAAAGCCCAGCCTTAACGCTTCGTCAAGTATTGTGAATCTCTTAGCGGACTCAGTACAATGAATGTCCACCGCTAGGCCCTTTAGGTGGCTTGAGTTAGGTGACCCGCCAACCGCCTTATTCCTTGCCTCTGTTCTTACGCCTGAATTGATCTTCAGCGGAAACCCACAATTAGCCCTTAACTCGTCTAGCATAGTCAAAAGACTTTCATCCATCAACTCACCGCTACCAGGTTTGTCGGGGCTATCGAATTCCTCTAGCTTAAAGTATCTCACTTGGTGTCCAGTCTTCTGTTAGTTCTTCAACTAATGTTAGGCGGCTCTCTTCATCGGGTTCCGTGCTATGTGCAACAATTGCCCACTTGCTCCCGTCAGGGTGTTGGCGTGGGTTCGCCCAGTTGGAAGTAATGCCGCCCGTGTATTGCTTTGCCTCGTTTACCTTCGCATTATATGCGTTGCACTCTTCTAATGTTCCGATATACCAACTCATGGCGTGTAGATGTCAAAGTGGTCGTTGATGTTCGTCTCCATGCCCGTGCGGTTGGCTTTTTGGTCGGAGTCGAAGATGATGATTTCTTGAACTTTTTTTGAATAGTAGCCCCCTCCTCCACGGCTCAAAAGATGACCGCTATTGGTGTTTAAGTTTAAAGACCTTGGGTTGTTAGTTGCAGCCGTTCCATTTCTAAATGCGT
>Ga0208645_1002185_pt1 | contig 15921 bp, 20 predicted proteins | sample VirMetDEL_Sep_01_FD_184519 | JGI IMG/M metagenome (GOLD analysis project Ga0208645, IMG submission 184519) | Aqueous microbial communities from the Delaware River and Bay under freshwater to marine salinity gradient to study organic matter... | ecosystem: Environmental > Aquatic > Marine >... | reverse complement strand
GCATCCAGATAATAGGCCCAGAAAAAACTTATGTTTGTCAGTTGTAAATGACTGGATCAACAGAGATTGGTGTTGCGGCTTTGGATTGTGGGGCGCTACAGTGTTAGCTAATACTCCACATCAATTGCCTATTGCAGTATACGGCAAAACCCCCGGACTGTCTGAGCCTGCAAGAGATACAAACCATCTAAGAGATATATACAGAGAGTCTTCCGTTTTTCTAAACACTTCTTTAGTCTCGCCTGTCCCAACAGTTTTAATGGAGGCTATGTCGTGCGGATGTGCAATTGTCTCTACTAAAAACTGCATGATACCAGAAATTATAGAACACGGCGTAAACGGATATATGGCGAATGATCCAAACGAGCTAAGAAACTACTGTACAAAATTGCTTGATAACCCTACTCTAGCAAGAAAAATGGGGGATGCGGCAAGAGAAACAATTGTGTCAAAATTTAGCTTGCCTAGATTTGTTGAAAACTGGAACAACTTATTATATAATACAATAGGAGAATACAATGAGGGTTTACTTAGGCGCTGACGAAAGGCAAGGCTACAAGCCATGTGCGAATGTTGCAGCATTAAGCCAACAAATTTTAGATGCAGAAGCTACAGAAATTTATTGTGATAAATTTTTATCTAGGCATGAATTACAAGATGTCCCAAAAGTTATAGAGTTAATCTGCAAGAAAATTCGCATGAACGGTCTTTTAATTATACACGATAATGATTTTGGATTAATTTCTCGTCAAATTTTCAGGGACGAAGTTGAGTTAGATATTATGAACTCTCATATTTTTCCATCGGGGTCTAAAGAGCTTATTAAATGCATGTTAGATTTACAATATGTGCAAAAATTATTACCGCCTAATTTCGAACTCAGCAAAGCAAATTATAGCTCACACACATTTTTATTAGAATTAAGGAGAGTAAAATGAGCGATCAAATGGTAACACATTGCAAAGACTGTTTATTTGCTAAAGTTTCAGACGAAGAGCAAAACGGCTGCGCTCTTGGTCGCGACAAATTATTGGGAGTCAAGACAGTTCAAGATAACTATTTCGTGTTAGATAGATTCTGCGCAACTTACAGGCCCGAAGAATGGGTGGAAGATTTATCTTTTGAAGAGCAGTGTAAAATCAACGAAGTTGTGCTAAAAGAAGTTTATCCTCGCATGGGGTATTTTGTTAGATTTAACACATCGGAAAGTGATGCAATTGAGCAGCTCAAGAAAACAATTGAGTCTATCTCGAAAGCGTCTCATGTCACAAATGGAATGCCTACCTTTGTTGTAGTAATAAATGACAAGGTTGAATACAATGAAGAAATCTGGACTATGTTCTTAGCATATTTTGGAGACAAAAGTGAAACAGACTATCATATTGTTCAGATCAATGAAAAACCAGAAAAAGATATATTCCTAATGGATGAGGCATTTATTCATGCGAAAAACGCATGGATTCATACAGTAACTTCTGGACAAGAAGTGCCTGTAGATATCAACGATAGGCTTCATAGGATTACAAACATTGAACTAAAACCTATGGTAGTTGTAGAACCTTACAACGAATTTGATGGATTTATTTTTCCAGCCTACCTTTTCAAGTTCCTTAATGGCAACAGAGCTAAAGTCTATCGAGATGAGCTAGTCGATAAAGGCACATTCCTTGAAAAAATCCACACTGCCGAAGAAAGATCCGATGTTAAAACAGTGTATAGTTGGGAGGAGTTTAATGCTGCCTAAAGTAGCCATCATTTGTGCTAATTATAACTATAGCGACTACATTTTAGCCGCTATGGAGAGCATTCTCAACCAGACCTACCAAGGCGAGCTTCGTTTGTATGTTGTAGACGATGGATCGTCTGATGATTCTTGGAAAAAGATTAAAGGTTTCAAAATAACTTACGGTGTGCAAAACTTGCATGATGTGGAGAAAATCAACGTAAAAAAAATCAAAAACTCCGGTGCTAGTGTCGCCCGCAATGTAGCGATTGAAATGTGTTGGGACTGGGCCGATATTATTGGCGTTCTTGATGCTGATGACGCTTACTTTCCCACAAAGGTGGAAAAACTAGTAGAGAAACTTGTCGAACACGAAGAAGTAGGAGTGGCATACGCTGATTACGAAAATATAAACCCTGATTTTACAAAACGTGAATTTAAACCTGCTTATAGTAAGGAGAGATTGTTACGACAATGTATGGTTCATAGTAACGCGCTAATCAAAAAAGAATATCTAGAAATGGTGAGACTTCCTAATGGTGAGTTCTATGACAGTAAATTACATGGACCCGCTAGTCAGGGCTTCATAGGTTGTACTGAAGATTACGATTTATGGTTAAGACTCTCAAATGTTTGCGTGATAACTCACGTCCCTGAATGTCTTGCAATTGCAAATATCCACGGCAATAATCAGTCGTCTAAAATGACACCTGAAATTTTTAATGAAAATGCAAAGATAATGAGAAGATAATGAAACGACACACAGTTGATATTAAAAAGCCAAAAACGCAACCCAGCAAACAAAGTAGAATATCTGTAGCTATCTTAGCAGCTGGTCTTGGCAAGAAAATAAAATCTTATGAGCCAAGGAGCTTGATTAAAATAGATAAAAAATGCTTGCTGCAACATCAACTGGATGTAATTAATAAATATTTTGACCATCCTGAAATAATTACTGTTGTTGGCTGTCACTCCAATAAGATTATCAAAAAGCTCAGGGGGCAGACAAAGTTTGTAGAAAATCAACTTTACGACAAAACAAACTCTTCGGAAAGTTTGAGACTTGCTTTTAACAATATTGACTGCACATCATTTATGTTTTTTCATGGAGATATTTTATTTAATTTAGATACTCTAAAATTAGACTATTCAAAATCTTTTGTTTTAAAAGATACCAACAATCAATTAAAAGAAACAGAAATTGGCCTAACTGAAGTTAATAATAATTTATCAATTATGTCATACGGGTTAAACGAACGATGGGCGCAATGCGCGTATTTTACTGGCAAAGAGTTTAACATATTAAAAACAATATTTAATAAGTTTGAAGAAAAAGATAAAAAGAAATTATCTTTTGAGATCATAAATGAAGTCATGGCAATGGGTGGAAAATTTATATGTCACTCACCATCTAAAATGAATATACTAGAAATAGACAGAATAAAGGATATTAAATGAAGATTTTAATTTCTGGTGATGGACCACATGCTCATCATTATCAAAGAATGGCGTGGGCCAACGCGCTTATGAGTTCTGGTTGTCAGGTTGCTTATTGGGACTCAAAAAATCGTCCGGCATTCGATGTTTTTGATGATTTTGAACCAGATATTTTTCTTGGACAATCTTATAATTTAGATGAAGCCACAATAAAATGTATTTATGAACGGCCACATTTGAAAGTTGGATTGCGAGCTGGAGATTGGGGAGACCATGCTGCAATCGTAGACAAAGAAAATTACAATATACTTTTTTGCTCTCCTAAAGAACGAGAAATTCTTAAAAAACTAAAGGACGAAACTGGTCAGCCCGAGTTTGTACATATCCACTATACCCCAGAAGCGATTCAGTGGACACACAATCATTTTGAAACTATTGGCATTCGCGCAGTTTCTTTGATGATGTGCGCTGATGTTCTTTCTTACAGTGGCGCAAAATTTGACCCTGCTTTAGAATGTGATATTGGGTTTGTGGGTGGATATTGGCCGTATAAAGGACAGGTGATAAGCAAGTATCTATTCCCACTACTAAATCCTATGGGAAGGCATCGAGTTAAAATTTTTGGAAATCAGCCTTGGCCAGTTAATCAATACTGCGGAATGATTTATGATGAAGATGTCAAAAATCTTTTTAAGTCTGCAAAAATATGTCCTAATTTAAGCGAGCCACACGCCCAAGAGTTTGGATTTGATGTAAATGAAAGAATATTTAAGATTTTGTATGCAGGAGGTTTCTGTATCAGTGATAATGTAGAAGGATATCAAACTATTTTTGGAGATAGTGTGCCATTAGCAGAAAGCCCCGAGCATTTTGAATCTTTGATAAATCAATACTTGAATGATCCAGAAGCTAGAGAAAAACTATCCAACAAAGGTCGAGAAATTGTTGAAAGCGGCCATACGTCAGTACACAGGGCGGCTCAAATACTATCTGAGTTTGGCTACAAAAAAGAAAGTAAAGATATTGTAGAATCTTATGAAGATTTTTTATTTGAAAAATATTACGGGATATAAACATGAAAAATATTTTAGTAACAGGATCTAATGGATTTCTAGGCAAAGCTGTCATGAAATCCCTGCATAGTAAAGGCTACAAACCTGTAGGGCTTAGAGGTCGATCAGATTGGGATCTAACCAAACAAAAACATGTGGACTATGTGCTGCAAACATACGAACCAGACACGATTGTGCATCTAGCCGCAGCTTGTGGCGGCATTGGTATCAATCGCGAACAGCCCGGAAAATTCATGTATGACAACCTTGCAATGGGTATGAATTTGATTGAATCGTGCAGAAAATATAGCAAGCTAGAAAAGTTTGTAATGGTGGGCACAGTGTGCGCTTATCCTAAACATACTCCAGTTCCTTTTAAAGAAATAGATATTTGGAATGGTTATCCAGAGGAAACTAACGCGCCGTATGGAATCGCCAAGAAAACGCTAATGGAGATGCTGATTGCCTACAATAAACAATACGGAATGCACGCAACCAATCTCATTCCGGTTAATATGTATGGTCCGCACGACAACTTTAACCCCGCCAGTAGTCACGTTATTCCGGCACTAATCTTAAAGGTGGACCGAGCCATTACCGTGGGGCATGGAAGAATCGAATTATGGGGAACTGGGGAGGCTAGCCGCGAGTTTCTGTACGTGGATGATTGTGCAGAATTTATTTCATTAGCCTGCTCCGCAGACACTCTCGCATATCCATTCCCCATCAATATTGGCACTGGCGTGGAAATTAAAATTAAACATTTGGTTGCTATGATAGCGAAGATCATGGGATACACAGGTGATATTGTTTACAATTCAGAATATCCAGATGGACAGCCTCGCAGGTGCTTGGATACCAGATTATCTAAAGAAATATTTGGAATCGAGGCACGTACTGATTTGTATGAAGGACTACAAAAAACAATTAGTTGGTACTACGCCAACAAAGACAAGGAGAAGTTTAGTGGTTACTTCAATAGTATTCAGTAAAAATAGACCGTTACAATTAGATCTTACTTTAAAAACAATCTCTAAAAATTTTGATCAATGCACTAAAGTTATTGTAATTTATGCGGCAGATTCTGAATACCTAGAGGCTTACGATATATTAAAAAAAGAGCATCCAGAGGTTGATTGGCGATTACAAACTGGCAATCTATACAAGATGGTTTATTGCGCACTATCTTTTATGGATTGTGAAAATGAATTTGTATGCTTTTTTACCGATGACTGTATTGTATACAGAAATGTTCCTGATCTATCTTCAGCGCTAAAACATCTACAAGAAAACGTTCAGATGAAATGTATCTCGCTAAGATTAGGAGTTAACGTAGATTCAAGACAGATCGAAAATTCTATGATACAAGATGTGCCAAGTCCACCGGTGTATGCATTCGGCAATGAAGAACAATTTATAATTTTCAATCACTTCCAAAATTGTTACGGGTCTTATTGGTGCTATCCTATGTCTGTAGACGGCCATATATTCCTTAGATCTAAAATAAAAAATATTGTCAACGAATTATTAACTGTGAATATTCAGATTCACTCTCAATGGCCGCAGAACCCAAACAGCTTAGAGCAAAACTTACAAAAATACACCACTATAGATGGATGCTTTACTATTTGTCCTGTTCTGAGCTGTGTTGTGAATAGCCCTAACAATAAAGTGCAGGCAGAGTGGGAGAACAGATCTGGAGATCATTACCAATACAAAACAGAATTCTTACTTAATGAGTTCAATAATGGAAAAAGAATTGACCTTGATAGAATGGAACTCGACAGTGTTCGCTGCCCACACACAGAAATTAATTTACTGAAAGGATTGTTATGATTAGTGTTGTAACGGGGACTTTGAATCGGGCGGATTACATTCCGCAGCTTTTAGAAAATACTGTCGGGGCAGATGAAAGAATTGAGCTGGTTTTAGTTGATGGCGGTAGCACTGATGATACACTGCCATTATTGAGATGGAATGCAAGAATTAACGACAGAATTAAACTAGTAGAAGTGGGAGAGAGAAGTCCCTATCCGCATTATATGAACTTAGGTGTTAAAGCCGCCTCGCATGAATTAGTTTGTCAATGGAACGACGATGTATTGCTGTGCAATAAATGGCAAGATGTTTTTGACACGATAGATGACCAGCATGATGCCTACATCTTTAACTGGAAGACTGGCAATCAGGACGATATGCACAACCCGGAATGGCTAAAATGTGATGGCATGAGAGACAACGGATGGATTGTAATTAATAATGCCGAATATGATTATCCAGAGTCTCAGGGCGAAAAGGAACAAGAAGTCTGTGTTAATTACGGCATCTATAAAAAACAAGTCTTTAGAGATTACGGATTGTACAACGATAACTATTGGTACTATATGGCAGATAGTGAAATGGCTATGAGGGCATATCACAGTGGGGCTAAATTTAAAACTTGTTTCGATATCAAGGTGTGCGTGCTGCCAGCCGAAAAACGAGCTATTATGTATGATAGAGACATAATTTTGCACGCAATAGATCATGCGAATTACGTATATCACAAAAAAATAAAAGAAACGTTTCAAGGAGAGTATTTGTGAAATTAATTTCTTTCTCATTATACGGTGACAATCCTAAATACATCAATGGTATGTGGGAAAACATAGAATTACAGCCAGAAATATATCCAGACTGGCAAATCATTATTTATCATGACGATACAGTTCCGCAAGAATACTTGAGTCAATTTAAACAAAATGGCGCAATACTAAAAAACATGTCGGACTCAGGTCTTTTCGCAGCTGACTGGAGATTTTTAGCATATGATGAAGAATGTGAGCGATTTATTGTTAGAGATTCTGATTCTAGAATAACTAAAAGAGAAGCCGAGATTGTTAAAGACTGGGAAGAAGATGGCACTATACTGCACATAATTAGAGACCACCCACATCATGGATATGCAATCATGGGCGGCATGTGGGGAATGAAAACTAAATGCATTCCCGATAACTATTCAATGATGCAATTATTGAGTCAATTTAACGGAAACAATAATTCTAATCCAACAAATCGTCAAAACTGGATTATGAAAGATCAGCATTTTTTAAAACACGCGATATATCCTTTGTTCGCGAATCCTGAAAACTCAACCATTCATGCGACTCAAGACTACATGCACAGAGTGCCGTGGAACAATGAGCATTGGGCAAAAGACACGCCTCCTAGAAACGATGAAAATAATTTCATAGGAGAAATATTTGATTATATAAATGGAATGAGATACAGAGAGTATCAGTATAAAGAACTATAAAATTTTAAAAGGATAACACAAATGGCAGGTCAAATTAATTTAGACAGCGAAATGGGGCAACTCATCAAGAGCTACGCTGAAAATCAAAAATATAGTAACTATTTAGAAATTGGCGCTTGGAATGGCGAAGGAAGCACAACATGTTTTATTCAAGGGTTAAAAAACAGAGATGATGATTATAGTTTTATATCTTTAGAAGCGTGCCCAAATTTTTACTCCCAAGCTAAAAAATATTGCGAACAATCATTAAGCGATAAAATACAAATTTTACACGGAAGAATTATAGATGATGAAGAATTAATTAAAGATAGCAAAGAGCCTCAACACTCTGATTTTTTAAAAACAGATAGAAATAATTACAATACGTGCGTCAATGTTTGGGATGAAATTAAAAATCAAAACTTTGATGTAGTATTGTTGGATGGCGGTGAATTTTCCACATGGGCTGAATTTAAAAAGTTGCAACCAATAACTATGGTATTTATTTTAGATGATTGTAAAATGCTTAAAAATAAAAAAGTTGTAGAAGAGCTAAATTCTAGCTCTCAGTGGCGCTTAGTAAAGGCATCAAACAAAAGAAATGGTTTTGCAATTTATGAAAGAGTTTAAATGTCATTTGATATTGAAGAAATATTAGAAATAAATAAATTTTCCCATCTGCACGATGGAGATCGTATATTCTTTTGTAAGACCGATTACTTAAATCAAGCATTCCCTGAAATAGCAAAAGTTCCAAATGACGTAATTTTAATATCGGGAAATTCTGATCTACAGATTACCGAAAATGAATTTTTAAACAAACCTAAGAATGTTGTTAAATGGTTTTGTCAAAACAAGCATGTTGACGAAGATATTTTAGTTCCAATTCCTATCGGTATCGAAAACCGAACGCCTTGTAAAATACCCGGACATGGTAAGGTTTGGGGCCATGCTCCGATAAAGCATGAAATTATAAACAGTCATGCAAACACTGCGCCTGAAAAGATGCTGTATTCTAATTTCACGATAGATTCTAGAAGACATCCAGCAAGAAATATTTGGATGAACATAGCAGAAGCAAGTGAACATATAACAGTAGATCGAAACATGCAAAACCCCTATGGTGTATGGGTTGAAAACGTGTTGAAGCATGAAGCTGTACTTTGTCCTTTGGGTAACTCGCCCGGATCTCCAGATTCCGACAATCATAGAATATACGAAGTATTATATCTAAATAGGATACCTGTAGTGCATGTAAAAAGTTCTTATGATAAACTGCATCATAAATTTCCAGTTATTCTAATTGAAAATTTAGAAGATGTTGGAAACGAAAGTTTTATGCGTCAACAAATAGATGAGGTAAAAAATAAAAATATGGATAAAAAATTTCTTAACTTTTCTCATTGGAAAAATATTATACTTGAAGCAAAGGAAAGCCTTAAATGAAAAACGTGGTATTGCTAGGGAAAGGAAGTTTAGCGATTAAAATTGCCGAATGGTTTAACCAATATGATAAGCTGATCTACGTAGTTCCTGATATGCCAGAACCAACATGGACTGATTCTCTGGCTGATTGGTGCAAAGTAAAAAATGTTAGCTTTATAGAATCTGGTGACTACAGAGATTTGCCCGACACTAATATTGACTTAGCTATGTCTGTATTCTATGGAAAAATTATTGACAAGCACTTCATAGAAAAGTGCGCTAATATAATAAATCTTCATAACGCGCCGCTCCCCAAGTATCGAGGCGTGCGGCCAATTAATTGGGCTTTAAAAAACGAAGAACGCGAACATGGAGTTACCATACACAAAATATATGAAGGCATAGATGATGGAGACATTCTGGGTCGTGTTACATATCCTATATATCCAGAAATAGAAGAAGTTGAAGATGTATATAAAAAATCTCTAGAATATGGATGGATGTTGTTTCGTGACGTTTATTCTAAATTAGATTATGCATTAAAGTCTGCCAAACCTCAAGGAGAAGACTACACATATTATTCTTCTAAGCAAAACGAGTTATTACAGGAAAGATCGGATTTTAAACGATGATTTCATTTAAAAATATGAATATAGGATTGATAGGATTTGGTTATTGGGGTAAAATCATACTTAGGAATCTTAGAGAGCTTGGTTACACAAATATAGTAATCTGCGAAAAGGAAGATATTGATTGGCATCAAATTGGATCTAAGCACGAACAGATAAGAGACTACAGAAATTTAAAATGCGATAAAGTGTTTGTAATTGTGCCCGTAGAATCCCATTATGAAGTATGCAGTCACTTTCTAAAACGTGGCATAGATGTTTTTTGTGAAAAGCCGTTAGATACCAGCTCTGAAAAATGCATTAAGTTGTACAAAATAGCTGAAGACAACAATGCTAACCTTTTCGTAGATTGGATTTTTACTTACAATCCAGCAGTATTAAAAATTAAACAGTTGATTAGTGAATTTGGTAAACCAAAAAGTATTATTGCTAATCGTATGAACTTCGGTCCAGTCAGGCACGACGTAGGAGCTAAATGGGATCTTGCGTCTCACGATGTTTCCATAGGATGCTATCTGTTGAACGAAGCTCCAAAAACATCAAAATGGTTAGAATTCAATAGAAATCAAAATTCTATACAATATGATAGCGCGGTTGGTATATTAAACTTTAGTGAAACAAACATGCAAATCAACGTAAGCTGGTTTTACGGAATTAAAAACAGAATGTATATTTTTGAATTTGAAGATTTTTTTATTCATTGGGATGACACAACTGGCATGTTGCTGTATAGAAATGAAACACTACCTTTAAAACAAGAATCGCCGCTCCATAATTCAATCAATAATTTTATGAGCGCAAATTATATTCAAAAAGATCTAACTATCAACATAACTAAATCATTAGAAGGTGATAATATATGTCAGAATCTGAACTATTAAAAAAGTATGTCAACGAATTGCAGGTCTCTCACGATAATGTCTATGTAGATTTAGGATGTAGTTATATCTCCAATATCCCCAAAGAGATGGTTGACGGTAGCTCTTTGTCGCTTTTTATAGAGCCTAACAGCGCTAAAACCAATCAACATCCATATGCAAATCAACAAAATGTTACTTTATTAAATAAATTTGCAACACCGGACAACATCCAGCAAATCATAAAAGACAATGTTAAATCAAAAGAAATAACCATTCTAGATATAGATATTGATTCGTATGATTTTGAAGTTCTAAAATCAATTTTAGAAATAAAAAAGCCATACATACTAATGGCTGAAGTTAACGAAAAAATACCTTACCCAATTAAATTTCATGTTAAGTACGATCACGTTTGGGACGGTAGCCATTTTTTTGGAATGAGCTTTGCTACATTTTGTGATCTTGTTAAGGAAGATTATTACGTAGTTAATTTAAAACAAAATAATGTTTTTGCTATCAGGAAAGACGCTACGAATCTACAACAGGATTCATATAACGACATTTACAATCAGGGATATAAAGAACCTAGAACTAAAGGTAATCTAAGTAATTTTCACTACAATTCAAATGTAGATCATTGGCTAAACTTGACTCCACAAGATGCCTTACAAAGTATTGATAAGTATTTTGAAAATTATCATGGAAAATATGATATAGGAATTTAATATGATTAAATTTAACGATTTAAAATCTCAATGGTTGGCAATTAAAGACAATGCAATGCCTGAGATCGAAGAGCTAATGAATAACTGTCAGTTTATTCTTGGGCCGCAAGTGGAGCGTTTCGAGAAATCTTTTGCTGATTATTGCGAATGTCAATACGCTGTGGGCGTCTCAAATGGCACAGACGGCATCAAAATAGCCGCAAAAGCACTAGAGATAGAGCATCCAAATTTAAAAGTTTATATGCCTGCCAACACATTTGTGGCGACTTGGCTGGGAATCAAGGACGCATATCCAAACAGTGAGATAGAATTAATAGATATCAAAGAGGATGGCACAATGGATCTTGATATACTAAGGTCTAAGCTAGAGCCGCCTCGTCGCAAGCCAACAAAGCCTACAATGTATGCAATTGGCTCCACCCATGTTAATTTGGTTGTTGCGGTTCACATGTTTGGCAACTGTGATAATTTGGATGAAATCAGCCAGATATGCGAAGAAACGCAATCTTTTTTAATGGAGGACGCATCTCAGGCTCATGGCGCAACCACGCCGAACGGAACAGTGGCTGGTAGCAAAGGTCTGGTTTCTGTGTTTTCGCTTTATCCGGGCAAAAATTTAGGAGGATGCGGAGATGCCGGAGTGATCGTAACAAACGACAGAGACATATTTAGAAAAGCTAAAATGCTGAGAAACTATGGATCTGAGCAAAAATATATTCACGAATTTGAAGGATTTAATCATCGTCTAGATTCGATTCAAGCTATAGTTTTATACTGGAAGCTGAAATATTTAGGGAAATGGAACGAAAATAGAAAGAATTTTGTTGACAAGTTGAGAGATTATGTTGATAATGATTATATAAGATGGATTTTAAGTTCAGAAAGAGGGCAAGTGTACCACATATTGCCAGTCAGAGTTCAAAACAGAAGGTTGTTTCAGCATCACCTTGATGCGCATGATATACAACACGGTATTCATTATCCAATACCTATTCACCAAATGCCGTTTTGCAATAAAGATTTTGATTTGCCGATTACTGAAGTTTTGTCAAAAGAAATGGTAAGCTTACCTATTCATCCATTTATGACAGACGATGATTTGCTTCACATGATTAGATGCCTAAACTCCTATAAAGAAGATAAATGAAAACAGGTATAATATTAAATAATTTTTCAGTTTCTAAAGATAGAACATATCTTTGGGATACTGTGGTTGAAACAGTGAATCATTATAAAGAAAAAATGCCAAACGCTAAAATAATTTCATGTTCATCAGGTGTAGAAAACGATAATGATATTGACATATATGAATCATATATTTACAGAGGCAGCACAAGAGAAAGTATGCATAATAATCCTGTGCTGATACGGCGAGCTATTAATGATTTCCAAGCGCTCAAGTGTGAAAAACTATTGTTCGTCAGTCCTTACTACAGAATTCATAACTTTGATTTTTTAGATGCCGATACTAAGTTAGGATTACTAATAGACAAAAACGAATACCCAAGTGATTTTATAAAGAATCGCAGCATAAGTTTTAACTTTTTTTATGTGGCGACTGATTTTATGATTAAGGCTTGGGAAAAACATCCTTGGAATTACAACATAGCAAATCCTTCTGAAAATCTATTTCAAAAAATTAATAATCTTGTAGGAACTAAGAAAATTCTAAACAACGCAACGTTTTTAACTAAAAGCGATTTATCTATTGAAGAGCTGAAAGTTTTTTGGAAGTCAAATATAAAATACACCCGACATTAGGAGAACGCATGAATATATCAGCTGTAGTTAAAGATCTAGCTGTATCTCAAAATTCTTTTTACATGATTAAAGAATTTAATAAGTTATTGGATAATCCAGATATTTCGGCTGGAGCATTTTACCAACGCGCCTCAATCCCCGCGACAACACCATGCTTTGGAACAAAAATATGTGCGCATATAGCCTCCTACGATGGCGTATTGATCCCTAATAGCTTAGAACTCACAGAGATGTGTTTGAAGTTTATGACCAACTCAGATATTTATTTTTATGTGTGGGATCTGGATTGGCTAGAAAACCCAGTCTATTTTAGCGCCGCTATGAAAATTATGCGAGACGACCAAGTTAAAATATTAGCCAGAAGTAAATCACATGCGAAGTGTATAAATAACTTCTGCAACAAAGATGTAATTGGTATTATTGATAACTGGAATGTAGAACAGATACTTGGAGTGTTGGAATGGAAATAGAAGTGTCTAATGGTGAAATTGTAGATAAGCTTACAATATTGTTAATCAAGCAGTCAAAAATTGAAAACAAAGACAAGTTAAACAATATAAACAAAGAAATAACTGCGATTACAAAAAAATCTGAAGCCATCATTCCCAGAGGCCACTTATTATTTTATCAACTTTTAGAAGTTAACAAAAAACTTTGGGATGTAGAAGATAAGATTAGGGCGAAAGAAAGTTTGAAAGAGTTTGATGAAACATTTATCAATTTAGCTAGGTCGGTATATATTTTAAACGATGAACGGGCTAAGATTAAAAAACAAATTAATGAATCGACTGGTTCTGAATTAATGGAAGAAAAATCATATGAATCATATTGAAGAATTAGATGTTATAATTTATCACCATTTAGGAATGGGAGACCATATCGTGTGCAATGGACTTGTTAGATATATTAAAAAAATAAATCCTAACCAAAAAATAGGAGTGATAGTTAAAACTAGCAACAAAAAAAATGTAGAGAGAATGTACGACGACGCGCTGGACATTATTCCGATTGAATTTAAAAACGACCAAGATTTTATAAATTATCGTATTAAAAATAATAAACTCAACGTTACAGAATTAGGCTTTAGCAAAATGCGGGGCAACTTTGACAGCTCGTTTTACAATTGCGCCAACATACCATTTGAAAAAAGATGGGAATGTTGGTCGTTAAGAAGAGATCCGATACAAGAAGAAAGAATTATAAAAGAGTTAAATATCGAAGGAGACTATATTTTCGTGCATGATTCATATAGTGGCGGTAAATTTAACCTGAACATCGAATCAAAACTGCCTCAAATCAGGCCGAAGCTGTTAGAATGCGAACAGTCAATATTTGACTGGATAGGCGTTATGGAAAAAGCGAAAGAAGTTCATTGTGTCAATTCCTCTTTTGTGCATATAGCAAACTCGTACAATTTTAACAACAAGAAGTATTACCACAATCTTAGACGAGGGGGAAATCTTAATTTCTCTCTAACAAATGACTGGGAAACAATAAAGTATTAAAGGAGAAGTTATGAAAAATATAGACGAAAAATATGTAATAGAGCAATACGCAGAAGGACTTAGCACCATTGCTATCGCAAAAGAACTAAATACTTATCCTAAAAAGATAGAAAGAATTTTAAAAAAACATAATCAGAAAATCAGGACGCGCTCAGAATCTCAAAAACTAGCTATCGAAAAAGGTCGATCAAAACATCCAACCGAGGGCACAAAAAGATCGGAACAAGAAAAACTAGCCATCAGCAAAGGTGTTGAAAAAGCTTGGCAGAACATGTCTGAGGAAGATAGAGAAGTTTTTTCTAAAAACGCTAAAGAAAGATGGGACAATATACCTGATTCTAAAAAGCGGGAAATGCAAGAAAGAGCTGGACGTGCGCTTAGATTGGCGTGCTTAGAAGGCTCCAAACAGGAAAAATTTCTTCAGGGCAAATTGCAAGATTTAGGATATGAAGTAGTCATGCATAAAAAAGGATTAATCGAAGGAAATTTTGAAATTGATTTGCTTTTGCCAGAGTTAAACACTATAATAGAGGTAGATGGTCCGCAACATTTCTTGCCGTACTTTGGCGAGGCTAAATTGGCAGAAACTATCAAGATGGATAGTATCAAAAATGGATTGCTTGTTGCGAGGGGATTTTGCGTAATCAGGGTGAAGTACTTATGCAAAAATATGTCTAAGGCGGTTGAGCGCAAATTGTGGGATGTGGTTTCTTCTGAAGTTGAAAAAGTTGCGAATAAATTCCCGCCAAAAACTAAACGTTTTATTGAAGTAGAGGTAAGTTGAAATGCAAGAATCTATGTTTGATGTAGAGTCTATTAAACAAGAAGCAAACGAGGAACTTAGGAAGGAAAGAATGATGAATGATGATCTCATGCCAGCTTATGGGTCAGAAGATTGGAATGACTACGTTATGACAAAGTTTAACAAATCTGAACTTTTCGATGGTAATCCAACATGCGCTGGACTTAGGCGGGTAGCAGAAGAGCTGCTGGGAACTATTGTGATTAGCCGACCTTCTCAGGTCTGGCCCGCAACAGACTCTAACGGCCCCGGCAGAGCAACCGTTGTGTTTGAGATCGTTATTGATTGGATGAATTCAGGACAATTAAGGACATATTCTGAAGTTGCAGATGTGTGGCATGGAAACTGTGATGATCTATTTTGCGCTCATCCAGTTGCTACGGCATCTACACGAGCAGAAGGAAGAGCGCTGCGTAAGGCTTTGAAAATCAAGACCATCGCAGCAGAGGAATTGGCAAAGAAGGATATTGTTTCTATCGTTAGGCAGACTGTAGCTGCTGAGCCTAGCAATGGGGAATGGAAAGAAGACAGTATGATTTCTACAGCTCAGATAAATTTTATTGATAGCAAGTGCAAGGCGTTAAATATCAATGTTACGGAATTTATTAATATGGGCGAGAATGTATATGCTGAAATTAAGGATGTAAAGAAAAGCACAGCAGCAAAAATGTTAAAAATATTAAATGAGTACCAAACTAAATCTAAGCCTATTCCTGAAAGCATAGGCG
>Ga0208645_1002182_pt1 | contig 15938 bp, 23 predicted proteins | sample VirMetDEL_Sep_01_FD_184519 | JGI IMG/M metagenome (GOLD analysis project Ga0208645, IMG submission 184519) | Aqueous microbial communities from the Delaware River and Bay under freshwater to marine salinity gradient to study organic matter... | ecosystem: Environmental > Aquatic > Marine >... | reverse complement strand
AATACGATGAAGAGGAGAAACAAGCAAATCAAGAAAAACTTGATGAGTTACTTGCACAACAAGAAAATTATAATCAGCAACTTATTCAAGCCGAAGAACAATTACAAGCAGCTAAAATAAATGCGGCACAACAAGGATTTGCGGTATTGTCAGCACTTGCAGGTGAAAACGAAAATTTACAAAAAACTATATTTATTGCATCTCAGGCATTTGAAGCCGCACAGATTGCAATTCAAGGAACAAGAGACATTGCAAAAACTAGAAGTGAAACAAGACAAGCATTAGGTTCTTTAGCACAAGAGGCAGCAATATTAACACCAAGAGCGTTAGCGGGTGACCCGTTTGCCGCTGCAGGTTTGGCGGCAGTTCAGGGTTCCATAGCAACAGTTAGTGCATCAGGAGCCGCTACAATTGCTGGTATTAAATTAAACACTGCAGCAGGTATCGCAGGGGTTTTAGCGGCAAGTATTGGTCAATTAAGAAGTGCAAAAGATACAGGAGGTGGTGGAACTCAAATAACGGCAACCGCAGCATCACCAAGAGCGGCATTACCATCTTATACAACATCTCAAGGTGAAGATATAATATTAGGTGAACCAAGAAGTCAACAACAAGGTGGTGGTGGACCAATACAAGCATATGTAATAGCAAGTGATGTTACATCAGCACAACAAGCAAATCAACAAATAGAAAACCTTTCAAGATTATGATAGACGAAAAAATAGATAGAATTGTAGAACTTGATATTGATGACGAACAATTGGATGATGAATTGTTTGAGGATACGGGGGTAGAAATAGTTAGTATCGTAGATAGACCAGCAATTCAAGCAGACTTCTTATACTTTAACGAAGAAAAGTTTGTGGAACCAACAGCAGGTGAAACAGAAGAAGACTTTATTGGTAGATGTATGAGCAAATTGGATACAGAGTTTCCTGATGAAGAACAGAGATTAGCTGTATGTTATTCATATTGGAGAGGAACAGAAGAGAAATTTGAGACATATAATGACTATCCTGAAGGGGCTAAGAATAATGCATGTAGAGCTGTTGAATGGGCTGAAAAGAATGGATGGGGTGATTGTGGAACTGATGTTGGAAAACAAAGAGCTCATCAATTATGTAAGGGGGAAAACATCAGTAAAGACACTATATCTCGTATGGCATCATTTGCAAGACACGAACAACATAAAGATGTTCCATATAGTGAAGGATGTGGTGGTTTAATGTACGATGCATGGGGAGGTCAAAGTGGTATAAATTGGGCTCAGTCCAAATTGGAAGAGTTAAAAATGTCTTGTGGTGATGATTGTAAGAAAGACTACTACACAGAAGAGGAACAGAGAGCAATTTTAAGGTATGCAGAAGACGATAACAACGGGTATTATATAGGGAAGGATGACTTATACATAGATATGACCTTAAATAAGTTTGCAGGAATTGGTGATGTTATTACAGCAATTAGGTCATTAGATGTATTGAAAAGATTATCAATTAAACAAGAGGCTCCACCTGAAACATATTGGAGATATACAGGACCACCTGCTCAAAGGGACTTCTGTAAAGCTATGTTAAGATTGGCTGATAGAGGTAAGATATTTTCAAATGATGAGGTACAAAAGATGGCTAGTTTAAATAGTAGTTTTGGACCAAGAGGTAATAGTCCATATTCAAAACTATCATGGAAAGGAGGACCCAATTGTACTCATTATTGGACCAAATTGGAGGTGTTTAAAGGTGATACAGGTAATAAGGTAATCATTGCATCAAATACACCAACAAACTCAAAAGAACAGAATGCAATGAAGTCTAATAACAGAACCAAACCATCACCACAAGGGTCAACAAAAAATAACGGTTATCTTAAAAAACCAAAGAGTTGGAATTTCTCAATAGATGATGAAAAGAGAATTGTAATGGGACCTGTTATGATACCCAATAAGATGATATTAAGAAGAGATGAGAATGGTGAACCTTTTTACATTTATTTCTCAAAAAAGACCATTAGAAAGATGGCTGAGAAGTTCTTTAAAAAGAATAACCACAACAATACTGATATCAACCACGATGAGAATATAACCAATAACAATACTCTAATTGAGAGTTGGATAAGTGAAAGTATAAAACATGATAAAAGTTATAAATACGGATTTGCATTACCAGAAGGCACTTGGTATGTTTCTTATAAAATCAACGATGATAAGACTTGGGAACTCATCAAGTCCGGAGAACTTAAGGGATTTAGCCTGGCTGGTGGATTTATCCAAAAGATGAAACCAATAGACCCTGAACAGACTTTAAATGATATAAAAGATATTTTAAAGAAAGTTAAAAAATGATAAAACAACTGATACACGATAAAGTAATATTATTAAATGCGGGGGCAATAACAGTGTCTTTTATGGATATTGAAGCTATACTTAAGATAATACTATTATCCGCATCAATAATTTATACACTAATAAAGATATACGGTGAAATAAAAAAATCTGACGAAAAATAAGGTTTTTATATTTTACATCAAATAAACAATATAAATCTATTAATATGACTGCACAAGAAGCACTTTACAAAATCAGAGTTATGTTAGGAGTAGAGGATACGAACGAGGAAGTATCACTTGAAACTGAAACAAATTCTGAAGAAGTTAAACTTGCTGAAGCTACACTTGTTGATGGAACTAAGGTCAAGACCGAAGGCGAATTTGAAGTTGGAAAACAATTATTTGTTGTAACAGAGGAGGGGGACATTCCTGCTCCTGAAGGGTTACACGAGACTTCAGAAGGTATCATTATCGGTGTTGATGCTCAAGGTATCATCGTAAGTATAGAAGAACCAGCAGAAGAGGAAGTTATCGTTGAAGAAAAAGAACAATTCGGTGATGACCTCGTAAATCAAATTGTGGGGGCACTCTCTCCAAAACTTGATGATTTACAAAAACAAATAAACTCAATCAAAGGTGAGTTCCATGAATTTAGAGATGGTCCTGCAACTGATAAGATTAGAAACAACATCAACGCTTTAAACAAAGCTGAACAGAGTGTATCTGATGCTAGAATGCAGACAATCTTAGAATTGAGGAGACAATCTTTTGGAAAATAAATTAAATTAAAAATATAAAATTATGGCTACAGGATTTGATGTTACAGCTATAGCAGGTTATATAGACCAGGAGTCATTTGGTCTAATCTCTAAGTCTATTTTAGAAACCAACTTAGCTCAATTTATGAATGTCCGTGTTGGACTTCAGGGAAACTCAGTTGACATCCCTTTGTTAGATACTGACTTTAATGTTCAGGATGGAGCAAATTGTGGATGGAACGCGTCAGGTGATACAACTATTTCAGTTGTTCCGATGACATTAAAAAATAACAAGGTAAATGTTGTTCAGTGTGTTCAGACTTTGAGAGATACATTCTTCTCTCAGCAGTTGGCAGCAGGTGCATACAACGGTGGTACTTCTATTCCTTTTGAGGAATTGTTGGCTGACCACTTTGTTAAAAAGTTGAATAACTACAACGAAAACTACATCATGAATGGTGATGGTTCATACAGTGGTTTGACTGACATCTTAACAGTTGCTAACGGTACTGTATCAGCGGCTACTGCTACTCAGTGGACTTCTTCTACAGCAGTTGCAGCAGCTCAAGCAATGTACTCAGCATTACCTGATAAATCTTATACTCAAGATGACTTGGTGTTAATCTTGTCTCCACAGAACTTTAGAGCTTTGGTCTTAGGTATCACTCAAGAGAACTACTATCACATCGCTCCAGGTTCAACTGAAATCTATGTTCCTGGTACTCAGGTTCGCGCAGTTGCGAGTAGCGGGTTAGTTTCAAATAACAAAAAGTACATGGGTCCATCATCAGCTCTCTTCATGGGAACTGACTTGACTTCAGACTTTGAGCAGTTCAGATTGTGGTACTCACAGGATAACGATGAGATGAGAGGTTTGATGAGATGGAGATTAGGTGTTGCTGTCTCTGAACCATCATTATTCTCAGCTGAATTATAATAAACTAAATTAAAACTTAATAGATATGGCGTGTGTATTAAATACAGGAGTTACTCTTGATTGTCGTTCATCACTTGGTGGTGTTAAATCAGTGTATATTGGCTCCACAACAGGACAAGACATATCTATCACAGCAACTACAGGTGTTGCAACTGCATTGACTGCTCAAGGTGGTACAATCAGTATTACATCTGTAGCTGACTTAACAACAAGTGGTATGTTTGAGTTCCAACAACCAAGACAATCTGCGTCTCTAACTGAGACTGGTGCGTTTAGTGAAGAAAACGGAACTGCATTCTACACTCAAGTTTTAAGTTTTATTGTTAACACTTTAGAAGGTGAGAAATTAAATACTCTCAACATCTTAGGTCAAAACACTAGATTAGTTGTTATAGTTAAAGATGCGAATGATAGATTTTGGACTTTGGGTAATACTTCAGGTGCTATCGTAACTGCTAGCACGGGAGAAACAGGAACGGCATTTGGTGACCGTTCAGGTGTCTCTATTGAAGTAACAGGGTTGTCTCCGCAACCCATGTATGAGTTAAGCATTAGCTAAACTCAGAATTATATATATATGAAATGGGGGGATGTAGTGTCCCCCTTTTTCTTGCCAAATAAAGCATAAAGTATATTTATGTATGTAAAAACAGAGCAAATATGGTATTTAACTTTGCAGATGACAGCAGAAACCTTGTTTTTAGGAAAGGTAGTAGTAGTATTGACTATAAACAACCTAATTATTGGATGACTTTTAGAAGCAAATATTCAAATAATTATTTAACCAATATCACACCAACAACAACTAATTTTGTTTATGGTATTTTGTATATCTATTTAACTAAGGTTGATGATAACGACCAATATATCAGTTTTAGCTGGGATAAGAATAACTATGATGGTTTAGGAGGAGTATTACCAAGTGAATATAATAAAGAGGATATTGTAGGATATTATGATTTAGAGATAAGAGGAGCTGGAATTACCATATTTTCATATCCAATTAATAATCCAATTATAAAACAATTATGTAAAGTAGTTAATGATTGGAGTGCTACTATAGATACAACAAATAAAGCAACCCGTATAGAAGAAGACGGGGCAGAATTCATATATTATAGAGGATGAAGAATATAAAAATTTTAAATTTATCAGCAATTGATTTACCCGTATTCAAAGAAGTGAGGGGTAAAGATTGGGTTAGTTATGGAGAAGATAACATGTATCCACAAAAACTAATTGAACTATACCAGTCAAGTGCAATTCACAATACTTGTATTAACTCACAATTGGATGCAATGGTAGGAGAGGGTATTGAATTAATTGGTGAAGAATATGTAAACAGAAATGAAGAAACTATTGATGACATCTATAGAAAGATTAGTTATGACTTTCTATTGTATGGGGGGTTCTCATTAAATGTTATATGGTCAAGAGGGGGTGATAAAATTGCTGAAATATACCATCTACCATTTGATAAAGTAAGGTCAGGTAAGATGAATGAAGACGATGAGGTTACACATTACTATTATTCATCAAACTGGGCCAACACCCGAAAGTATAAACCAGTAGAATACCCAACCTATGATAAAACAAATACAAAGGGGGATAACGCAAGTCAAATCTATTATTGTTACCAATACTCACCAGGTGTTGAATTATACCCTCTACCCGATTATATCGGTGCAGTCAACGACATTAACCTTGATGGTAGAATATCTGTTTATCATAACAGTAATATTTCTAATGGAATGTCACCAGGTCTTATTATCAATTTTCCAAATGGTGAACCATCACCTGATGAGATGAGAGCATTACATAGAGATTTAAATGAAGCATTTGCATCAGAGAAGAACCCTGGTAAACTCTTTTTAACCTTCTCAGAGGGTCAAGAATTAGCCCCACAGATATCAACCATAGATAGTGCTAACGATGACTATTATGTGGTCTTAGAAACGAGGATTGCAAGTCGTATCTTATCAGCTCACCGTATAGCTTCTCCAAGACTTGTTGGACTAACGGTTGAAGGAACAAGTGGTTTAGGTAATAACGCAGAAGAGATGGAGGTAGCATATGTACATTACATTTCAACAGTTATTGAACCAAAACAAAAAACAGTAAATAAAAACCTTGAGAAGATATTGTCAGGTATGGGAATGAATATAAAAATCAAAGTCATTCCATCAACATTAGATTTTGAACAAACAGTAGAAGTATTATGAGTTATGTATTATTTATATCAGAAGCAAGATTAAAGAAATTAACTGCGGTGCATGATAATGTTGAACCACAAGAATTAACACCTTTTGTAGTTCAAGCACAGGACATATATATCCAAGAGATATTGGGTACAAGGTTCTATCAAACATTAAAGGACAAGATAACAAATGATACCGTTACAGGTTATTATCAGACCCTTTTAAACGAATATATTGCTCCAACCTTAGCAAACTATTCTGTGTATCTTGCATTCCCTTCTTTGAACTATAAAATAAAGAATAAAGCTGTTTTAACACCAACAAGTGAAGAAAGCCAATCAACTGATTTAAGTTCATTAAAATATGTTAGAGGGTCAGTTCTTGATACAGCACAATTCTATGCTGAAAGAACAAGAGAATACTTGAGAGATAATCAAGAACAATTCCCTGAGTATTTAAATCCTGGTGTAGATGGTATGATGCCAAACAAAAACAATCCATACTTTCATGGTATATACATTCCAAAGAGATATGGTTGTGGTAATGATTTACCTGATAATCCAAATCCCATGAATTAATGTCTCAAACAAAACGATACTACGAAAAACAATCAGAAAAAAATACATTACAACAAAGAATACAAAAACTAGAAAACAAACTCAAACAATTAGAACTATATATTATACAATTACTTAAATAAAGAAGGGGTCCCCGTTGGGACCCCTTTGTATTGGATGTTAATAAAAAAAATAAATATTCATCAAGAAAAAATGGCAATGGGGGGGTGTATATAAACATTTAAAACATAGAACGGAGACATGAGTAAATCCCCCCCATCTTATCCAATACTACGATAAATATAATATAATCAAAAGTTGCAAAAAGAAAAGGGGGAAGACCAACACTTCTTCCCCCAACTTGTTTAAATTAATGGAGCATTATTAATCAACAAGTTCTCTATGTAACCATGGTGAACCCTCACCATTCCATCTTGATAGGTCAATCATTTTATTCTCCACATCCTCCCAAAATCTATCTACCATTTCAGCATATAGTTCATCTTGTCTAACTATACGACCTCTCTTTGGTTGAGGGGTAATAATGGTAGTGTTACCAATCTTTTGTTGTCTCAACTCTTTAAAGCGGTTGAATGCTTGTTTTCTTGAATTACTCATTTTGTTAATTGTTTAAATGTTTATATCTATAAATATAAGGATAATTGTAAAAGTTGTCAAGTAAGTAAAAAAAAATATTTATTTATATGAAAAGAACTAAATTAATAATAACTGATAATCTTTTATATAGAGATTGGAAGATAACAGATGATGACAAAGAGATGGTTGAGATATTCTTTTCAAATATGGGTTATGATACCAGTAAAAGTATACACGAGCAATTCATGGCTAAGTATGCTGATAGAATGTATAGTATATAATATTTTAATCTAGTATAAATAACTAGGATTTCTATGTCTCAATAATTAAGTCCCCCCAGGCCCCCCATGAATGATAATAAGATTTCCGATGCTGTCAGTTCCTCATAAGTCCCCAGAACGAGGTTAGACATTTAACTCATTAATAAATATATCCAACTTTATAAAAAGACTAAATACTAAATAAAAAAAATCTGTTAGTATTTAAGACTTTTTCATTTAACCTTATATTTATAATTAAATAAACTATAAAACATTATTTAATATGGAGTATACGGTAACGAAAGACGGAGAGGTCTATAATGCTAACGGAAGGAAATTAAGACCCTATACACATTCAGATGGGTATAAACAATTCAAGATGTATCAAGATGGTTGTACTGAAGCAAAGTATGTACACAGATTTGTATATGAAACTTATGTTGGTCCAATACCAAAGAATATGCAAATAAACCATTTAAACGAGAATAAATCAGATAATAGGTTGGAGAACCTTGAACTCGTTACATGTGAACAGAATGTACGAAAAAGGTCTTATTGCAAACTTAATATGGAGTTGTGTAATGAAATAAGACAAAAGTATACCAACAATAAAAATACATCAGTCAGGAGTTTATCAAAAGAATATGGAGTTCATGAAACTACCATTCATAATTGTTTAAGAGGAAAGACATGGAGTTGATAATAGCATTAATACTAAGTTCAATAATAGGGGGTGTATTAATATACAAATATGGTGAATGAATGGATAAACGACAATTACGATACCATAAAAGGTTGGTTACACAATATAATCAAAGATGAAAGCCAATCAGTTCAAGAAGACTTATTACATGATATCCTACTGTCATTTATGGAACACCCAAGAGTAGAAGAAATAATTGAGAATGGAGAAGCAAGATGGTTCTTAGTTAGAATGACTTTAAATCAATCAAGAAGCTCAACCTCAAAACATTTTAAGATATACAAAAAATACAATTATGAGTTTATAGAGAACATAACAGAAACAGAAGAAGAAGAATATGATATAATAAAAGATATGGAGATAGAGACCCTTTTAAACTGTTTGGATGAGATGTATAAGGGAAACAATAGGGAAAGGTATTATGCGATGATTATACTACTCTATATGACCTTAGAAAATTTCTCAGAGGTATCAAGGAGAACAGGAATACCAAGAACAACAGTATCCATGAATTATAAAGAGGGGTTGGTAATATTAAAAGAAAAATACTTGAATGAGAAAAACAACAATATAGAGAAAGACAATAAAACATTAAAAATATTAAATACACAAATACTAAAAGACTATGGAAGAGAAAAGTTATCATAACCACAAAGGTATTAAAATGAGAAAGGTAGGAAGACCTAAGGGGAGCAAGAACAAACCAAAGGAACCAGAAACTGGTGGTCCAACTCCAACACCAGTAAAACAAACAGAACAAGAACAATTGGAGGAATGGGTAAAGAATAATAGAGCATGGTTCTTTAACTATGGAAAGAAAGACAGAGAAGATTTAAAAAAGGTATACAGACTATACAATATCCTATTCAACTCAGATAGGAGATTAGGTAATTGTGGGGGGTGTCACCTAAACATAATAAAAGTAATAAAGAGAAAGTACTATGAATAGGAATATATCAAAACAAACACTATCATTTACAACATCAAAATCTATGATGTATTTGAGAACCCCAACTGATATATGGGAAAATTTAACAAATGAATTTGATTTTACATTGGATGCTTGCGCTTCTGATGAAAACTATTTATGTGAGAAATACTATACCAAAGACAATAGTTGTTTGGATAAGGATTGGACTGGTGAGTTAGTTTATTGTCATCCTTTATTTGATATGCATATCGGTAAGTTTGTTGAGAAGTGTTATAATGAAATGGTAAATAATGATGTAAAATCAGTTATGTTAATACCGTCTTCTACACATACAAGATACTTTCATAAGTTTATATGGGACAAAGAAAATCATAAACCAAAAAAAGGTGTTGAGGTAAGGTTTTTAGAAAAACCAAATAAAGGATTTAGATTTTTACACGATGGGGGAATAGAAGATGACCCCACAAAGATTGGTTATATTAAACCATTAATGATTGTAATTTTTAACAAATAATAGTACTATGGATAATTTACATTACGATGGGGGAACATATTATAATTCCCAAGACAAAAAAATAATAAGTGAAATATGTAATACTGAAATATTACCAAATAAACAAAAATATGAGACCATGATAAAACTGATACAAGAGATGTCAGAGACATATTCCAAAGCAGGAAACAGTGTATGCTTTATATTAAAAGACGAATATGACTATGAATAAGATTTTATTTAACGGAGATAGTAAGATTGAACTACAAAAGGTTCAGGACAATAGTGTAGATATGTTATGTACCGACCCACCCTACGCTTATTCTTTTATGGGTAAATCGTGGGATAAGACACTACCTGATACTCAGATATGGAAAGAAACTTTTAGGGTGTTAAAAGAGGGTTCTTTCATTTGTGTAATGGCAGCACCACGAACTGATGTATTGTGGAGGATATGTAGGGATTTGGAGGAAGCGGGATTTGATATGTCCTTTACTAATATTGAGTGGGTATACCATAATGGCTTTCCTAAGGCTAGTGATACATCAAAACAAATAGATAAAAGGTTGGGGGTAGATAGAGAGGTTGTTAGAAAAAAGAAAAGTGGTTCAACAAGTAGAGCATATCAAAGTGAGGAACAAACAACATCTGGAGTTCATTATGAGACTAAAAGTAATAGTGATTTAGGACAAAAATACGAAGGAAGTAAATTAGGCTTTCAACCTAAACCAGCACGAGAAATAATAATAGTGGGTATGAAACCATTTAAGGAAAAATCATACATAGACAAGGTATTAAACTTTGAGGAACTACCAGAGAATATCCAAAGAACATACCCATTAATACAGACACCAAAACCATCAAAGAAAGAAAAAGATATGGGGTTAAGTGATAATATACCACTTAAACAAAGAGCATGGTTGTCTCCACAAAGTAGAACAACAAGTGAAGATTATACTAAAGTATCGCCAGGACACGAAAGATGGCTCACACAACCAAAAAGAAACTCACACCCCACCATTAAACCGATTAAGTTGATGAGTTATTTAATAACCTTATTTACAAGGGAAGGAGATTGGGTATTAGACCCGTTTATGGGTAGTGGGACAACAGGACTGGCTTGTAAGTTATTGAATAGAAACTTTATTGGTATAGATTACGAGGAGGAGTATTTTAACATCGCAGAGGAACGATTGGAAGTATCAAGAGAAGAACTCATAAAGACATTAAAGATAAAGGTTCAAGGTGAATTATTCTAAAGGTATAACTTGGTTTGACGATTGTAGAATACCATTTGTTGATGAAAAAGTCCCCCGATTGAATGTATCATACGAACATAAAACCAATAATAATTTTGGTGGGGGTAATGATAAAAGATATGGAACATCAACTCAAAGTGTAAGTGAAGGACAAGGTAGATTTCCTGCCAATCTGTTATGTAGTGATGATGTGTTAAATGATGGGAGTAGATACTACGATATAGATAAATGGTTTGACAACCTATTAGAAAATAATATTTATTGATAAGTACAACAGAACAATATGCCGTTTAAGAAAGGACAATCAGGAAACCCCAAAGGTAGACCAAAGGACAGTAAGAATTTAACTACAGAAGAGATTAGGTTAGCATTCAAGGAACTAATAGAGAGTTCATTACCTGACATTCAGAAGTGGTTACAACAGGTTGCAGCAGACAATCCAAAAGAAGCATTAAAGATTGTTGAAGCTTATTCTGATTTCATACTTCCAAAACTACAAAGAACAGAACTCAGTGGTGGGGGTGATAAACCTTTGACAAAAGTAGTATTTGATTTTGGAACAGAAGCTAGTAGGAATAATACCGACGAAGAAACAACAGGAGATAATACAAGGGATAAGAAGTCCTCATAAGTATCATGTCGTTGCAATAGGTCGTCAATCAGGAAAGTCATTACTGGCGATGAACCTAGTACTTGACTGGTCAATTAATAACCCCTTATCTACCATATTATGGGTCTCCCCCGTTTATAGTCAAACGACAAAAGTTCAGAAGGAGATATTCAAAGCAATAGTTGACACGGGTATTGTGGAGAGTTGTAATTACTCAGAGAACATAATATCATTAAAGAACGGGTCAGAAATCATATTTAGGAGTGCAGAACGCTACGATAATATTAGAGGTTATACTATTGATTATTGTATTATTGATGAGGCTGCTTTCATCAAAGAGGAAGCGTGGACAGAAGCAATAAAACCTACCCTATTGGTAAGGGGAAAGAAGTGTTTATTTCTATCTACCCCCAAAGGTAAGAACTGGTTTTATAACTTATATCAGATGGGGTTATCAGATAGTTATAACGAATATAAGAGTTATAAGGGGACATCTATGGACAATCCCTATGCCGATGTTAAGGAGATAGAAGATAGTAGAAAGACACTACCTGAAAATGTGTTTAGACAGGAATATCTTGCTGACTTTATAGAAGGTGGAGGGGAAGTCTTTAATGGTATCAAAACATTTGTTGAATACCCCTCACCAAAAGGTAGAATGTATTGTGGTATTGACTTGGGTAGACAAGAAGATTATACGGTTGCAACCTTTATGGATGAGAAGGGGGATGTAATAGAAATATACAGAGATAGACAAACTGAATGGACAAAGATAATAGACAACATAGTTAGGTTATTGAAGAAACATAAAGCTGAAGCAATAATTGAGGTGAATAGTATTGGTGATGTAATCTATGAACAACTCAAAAAGAAATACAATAAGATAGACCCCTTTGTAACCAACAATAAATCAAAACAGGAAATCATAGAAGGTCTTATATTGGACTTTAATGAGGGGAACCTATACATACCATCAGAAACTCTTTTTGCTCCGTTATATAACGAATTACAATCGTTTACATATGAATACTCACCAAAGACAAGAGCAATCAAATATGGAGCTCCAACAGGTCTTCACGATGACTGTGTTATGTCATTAGCAATAACCAACTATGCAAGGAAGACAAAGAAGAATAGGGGGTCATACAATTGGATAAAATAATATATTTAGAGATATGTATACACTTGTAATAAAAGAGAATGAATATAAGGTTCCTGATTATCTGACAATAGATAAATGGTCTGAGGTGAACAAGTATGATATTAGAATGAAATTTACATGGGATAGGGTAATATCAATTATAATGGATATACCACAAGATGATGTTGAGTTAATACCTGAGAATACAAAAGAACTTATCATGTTGATGGTTACAACATTACTCAACCCATTATTATTGATACATCATAAAGAAGTGGGGGGTGGAAAGTATATAGACTTAAACTCGGTTACATTAGGTAAGTTCATAGATATTGAATTACAAATTGCTGATGGTGTACAAAAGAATTTAAAAACTATAGTTGAATTACTATATGAAACAAAAATAGATAATGATATATCTATAAAGAAAGTATTGGGGGGAGTTAATCACTACCTCAAATGGAGGGATAGTATATTTACTGGTTATAAGAATTTATTTTTGATTAATAATGATGATGGATATGCTGATAGTGATGATTTTTATAAGACAACTGTGGAAGATATTAAACATAGTTGGTTTGAGATAATCATGTTATTGGCAAATGAGGACATATTGAAAATGGATGAGGTTACATCACAATCGGTTATTAAATCATTTAATTGGTTAGCATGGCATAAAGACAAACAACAAAAAGAATTAGAAAGACAGAATGACCTACAAAGAAATCATAGACATATTTAAACGAAAGGTTCAAGGACATTTCTTTATTAATGAGTTTGGATATGGGGACATTTCAGATATAATGACCCCCGATGATAATAAATCACCATACTACCCTTATGTCTTTCTCAATCCTGTTAGTGTTACTGGTGGAGATAGAGTAAGCACATTTAATTTCAACCTCATCTGTATGACACAATCAAGAGAGGATGAACAAAGTATTATCAGAAACCAAAGTGATTGTATTGATAATTTAAGAGATGTAATCGCAAGGGTTAATAATACACTTAATGACCCTATGGTTGAAATAAGTAATACCTTTACATTTACTCCATTCAAGGAAAGGTTCCAAGATGATGTTGTTGGTGCCAGTTGTAATATAAGTGTCACATATCCAACACAATTGGATGCATGTAATTCACCAATTGCTGACCCCTCATATTGTCTTGTCGCAAGAGACTTTAGTAAATCTATTGATACAGATTTATATAATGGAACATACAAATGGGGAGGATGGGGATATTGGAAATGGACTGAAGATGTATACCAAGGACTTGATACAACTTATTGGGAATTTGTATGTGATACTAGATATGGATACTTTGTTAAGGATGAACCATATATAAATGAAATTACTGGACAGATATATTATCCTATGATGATGTATTTTGATACTGGTTATCCAAATAGTATTTTAAATACACAAAGTGGATATTATATATGGTATAGTCAAAATGGAACTACATTTGAATGTGCTGCTCAAACATCAGTAAATGATACAGGTATACCATATAATACTAGTATATCATATGCACCAACAACAAATAATAATGGATGGGTATATCCATATGAGGGGTGGGTAAAGACATTTGACCCAAATGATAGTCAAGATAAAACAGGTAATGTTTATATCTTTAAAACTAATTGTACTGACCCTGAACCTAAACCAACATCTGCACCATTACCACCACCATCTAATACTCCAACACCAACTCAGACTAATACACCTACTCCAAGTATTAGTCCATCTATTACACCAACAAATAGTGTTACACCTACTAGTACTCCGTCTATTACTCCAAGTAATACACAAACACCAACACCTTCTATTACTTCAACTAATACACAAACTCCAACACCTACTATTACACCAACTAATACACAAACACCTACTCCGAGTATAACATCAACAAGTACGGTTACTCCAACACCATCTATTACTCCTACTAACACTCAAACACCAACTCCGAGTATAACACCAACGAGTACTGTAACTCCAACTCCAAGTATTACTCCTACCTCAACAATAACCCCAACACCGACACCAAGTAGTTCAGCACCAGCATTTGATGCTGACGCATTATCATATCTTGAAGATGTTTCAGCCGCTGGTGGAACAACAGGAACAACAATAAATGATGCGGTTAATACATTATTCACAGACCTTAAGAGTAATGGATTTTATAATGATTTATTCTTCTTCCCGTTTGTTGGGGGGACAGCGGCATCACATGCTTTATTTGGAAAAAGAAGTGCTGGAACAACATACGATATAACTTGGTTCGGAGGTATGACGCATGGAGTATCTGGTTCAACAGGTAATTCAACAAATGGTTATGGTTTAACAGCATTACAAAGACCCATATATTCAAATTCGGGTGATTTAACACAAGGTATTTATGTTGTTGGTGATAGTAGTGCCGATGGTTCTTATGAATTACAATCAGCTCAACAAGATAATAATGTCCTAATTACAAGATATTCAAATAATTTAGCGTATGTTAGATTTGATGCAACATTTAAGACTGCCCCAAATACTGATGGAACAGGACTTTATGTTTCAACTTTAACTGGTTCAACAAGTGGAACGGTTAAATTATTTAAGAATACATCAACAACTCTTATCAACACCACAACAAATGATAATAGTTATTTACCAAAAGATAATTACATATTGAGGGGTGCTGAATATTCACCAAGAACTGCTAATTTTGTATTTTACACAACATATCTAACTGATAGTGAAGTATCAACATTATCAACAATAATAAACACATTCCAAACATCATTAGGAAGAAATATTTATTAAAATGGAAGTAAGATTATTAACAATAATTGAGAAAGAAGCGATAGAAGGAAAATTATACGCACCCTCATCATATTTCAATCCAATACAGGATTGTAATGACGAATGGATAATCTCCCAACAGGAGTGTGATAATTGCGTCAATCCTGATTATCTATGGGTTAAAGATTTACCTGTTATTGAATACTGCCCAAAACCAGTTCCCCCAATAACAGGAGACACAATATAAATGAAAAAATTAATATTAAAAATTATGAGTGATAAAATTTCAGGATTATTAAGACACATTCTCACATTTGTTGGGGGATACCTTGTAACATCAGGGATAATTGACGAAGCAATACTTTCAGAAGTGGTTGGTGCTA
>Ga0208645_1002179_pt1 | contig 15960 bp, 10 predicted proteins | sample VirMetDEL_Sep_01_FD_184519 | JGI IMG/M metagenome (GOLD analysis project Ga0208645, IMG submission 184519) | Aqueous microbial communities from the Delaware River and Bay under freshwater to marine salinity gradient to study organic matter... | ecosystem: Environmental > Aquatic > Marine >... | reverse complement strand
AGATCCGACTCCCGACGGCGCCGACGCCATTCTGGTGCGGGATTTGAACATCACTCCGCTGCAGAGTGACGTTGTAAGCCGTGACCTGGTGCGCCCTTATTTGGGTGCATCTGAGCAATTGCTTGCTAACACCCGCGTTGAATGCACCTTCAGCGTTGAGCTTGCGGGCTCTGGTGCTGCTGGTACTGCTCCTCAGTACGGCAAGGCTCTGCTTGCTTGCGGCATGAGCGAGACCATTTCTGCCGGCGTGAGCGCAACCTATGCGCCCGTTAGCGCCAGCTTTAGTAGCTGCACCATCTATTACAACATTGATGGCGTGCTGCATAAGGTGACTGGTGCTCGCGGCACTTTCACGCTGAACATGGCAGTGGGCGAAATCCCTTCGATTGATTTCACCTTCACTGGTGTGTACAACGCACCAACTGATACTGCTGCTCCTGCTGTCACTTACGCGAACCAGGCCACGCCTGTGATCGCCAAGCAGGGCAACACCACTGGTTTTGAACTGCTGTCTTACAGCGGTTGCCTCCAGTCGGTGTCGTTTGATATTGGTAACACGCTGGTGTACCGCGATCTGATCAACTGCACCAAGCAAGTGCTACTGACTGATCGCGCTAGCACCGGCAGTGTCACGATCGAAGCGCCGACCATTGCTCAGAAGGATTACTTCACAGCAGCGCTGAGCGATGGCACGCTGGGCAACCTGCTGTTCCAGCACGGTCAGGCCGCTGGCAACATCTTCGATTTTGCCTCCACCAAGGTTGACATCGGTGATGTGAGCTACGCCGATCAGGACGGGATCCACATGCTGACCATTCCCTTCACATGTGTTCCCTCGACTAGCGGTAACGATGAGTTCAGCTTCGTTTACACCTGATTAAACTGCGATCGGTGTGGACGGTTTTAGGGGTCGCTAATGCGGCCCCTTTTTATTGGGTGTATGCTGTTGCAGTATCGCGTTCATTACGCATGGCATTTGTCCGTAAAAAAGTTAAAGTCTTTTCTTGGCCGGTCAGCATTGAAGAGCCCAGTGATGGCGGCACTTTTGACACTGTGACCTTTGACGCAAAATTCAAGCGGGTTGGCCGCAAGGAGTTTCAGAAGCTTGGCGAGAAGGGTGAGCTTGACCTGCTGAAGGTAATCATGGTGGGCTGGGAAGGTATTCAAGATGAGGATGGCAAGGAAGTGCCGTTTTCAATTGAAGCGATGCGTGACCTGTCTGATGACCCTTACTGGATTCGTGGTGTGCTGAAGGCTTACACGGAAACCTTCGAGGGCGGCCGCCAGGGAAACTGAAAGAGGCTGCCGTCTATTGGGCAGGCGGCGGCAAGCGTGTAGAAGACAAAACCGGGGAGGACGCTGCTGCATTTGGCATCGTCCTCCCCGAGCAGCCGCGTGGCGAAACTGCTGACTTTGAAGTGTGGGAAGAAAACTGGGACATCGTGATGATGTTCCTGCGGATGCAAACGCAGTGGAGCACGACAATGGCGGGCTACCTCGGGTTGCGATATGAGGTGATGCTGTGTGCTGGCGGACTGTTTGACCTTTACAATGTGGAGAATCGCCGCGAGATGCTGGAAGGTCTTCAGACAATGGAGGCTGCAGCGTTAAGCGAATTGGCCAAGGACAAGGATGGCTAAACAAGTAAGCGAAATTCTGGTCAAGCTTGGCATTCAGGGCGCTGATGGTCTTGACAAGCTCAAAAGCTCTTTTCGCGAGCTTGAAAAGGCTATTGGGCCAAGTAATGCCACGATTGAGAAAGCACGTCGCAGCATTATTGAGTTCGGCGACGCAAGTGACCGCACTGAGCAGCTGATTCGCGGTCAGCTTGAAGCCTTCAGAGGTCTTCGCTCTCAGGCAGAAATTGGCAGCACTACATATAACAAACTTGTCAGCAGTATTGCTCAACTTGAGACGGAGTTGAGAGGTTCAAGTGCGGCAATTGATAATCAGCGTGAAGCTATTCTTAGATCAACTACTTCTTCGGAGAAGAATGCAGATGCTTTCAGGAAACAAATTGATGCCCTAAAACAGCTTCAGCAACAGACCCGGCCGGGCTCCTCCGCATTTGCTCAGCTCGGGCGTGATATAGACAATGCTCGCAATCGGCTTACTGGCCTTGCTTCCGAGGCGCAGGAATTCAGTCGCGCGCTCAATCAAGGCTTCGGGGCCACCCCTGAAAAACTGTCCGGTCAGATTGCAGCGCTTCGGCGTGGCATGGTTGGCTTGCGATTTGATTCCGAGAAATACCTTGAAACGCTTGAGCGAATTCGCTTGATGACGATCACCCAAGCGGGTCGCACTGGCCGCGCTGAGGTGATTGCTGGTTTTCAGGCATATCAAAACCCAACCTTCACGGGTGGTTATGCCAGTCCAGGAAGACTGCCTGAACTGCCCAATACAACGGCAGCGCTGGAGCAACAGCTTTCTGAGCTGACAGCAGAACTTGCGAATGTTGAGCGCGGTAGTGCGCGTTATGTGGATGTTGCCAATCGCATGGCCGACATTCAGCGTGAGCTTCGCAACGAGCTTACTGGCACGACCGAAGCATTCCGCAAGCTTGACATTGCTCAAGCTGGTATTGAGCGCCGCTCAGAAAAGCTCGCCGGAATTCAGGAATATTACAGAACACAAGGCCCGCTCGCGCCGGGTGTTGGTGGCTTTAGAGATCCAGCAACTGGCGCCATGATCATGGCCGGCGCCAGGACGCCTGGTCGAATTCGCGTTGAAGAGGCGGCGTATCAAGCGCCGATTGGTCCTCAGCCTTTTCCTGAGGCAGGCCGGCGCGCTCAAGAGTCGATTCAGCGATCACTGGACGATGTAAATCGCATTTATGAAGACGCGAGAGTTCGTCGTGTTGAAATTCAATCTAAATACGATCAAATTCACATTGACAAGCTTCTTGAGGGTCTTGATCTTGAAGGTCGTGTTCGTGAAAAAGGTTTTCGTGATGAGCTTGCAGCTTTTGATCAACAGCTTGAGGCGAGGGATCGCAGGCGTCGCCGCAGGCTGACTGCGGGGCAAGCGGTTCAGGCCGCTGGCGCAGTTATTTCGGGTGGGATCTTTGGCGGCGCAGAAGGCTCGCTCGGCGGCTTGGGTGGCGCGATTCTTGGCTCTGCGGTTCCAGGGCTGGGAACGGTTGGTGGCGCTTTTGCGGGCGCAGCAATCGGCGCGCAGGTTGGAATGCTTAGGCAGCAGCTTGGCGGCTTCGCGGATTATGCAGCGCAGATCCAGAAGATGCAGATTGCCTTGAAAGGTGCAGCCGGCACCCAAGAGGAATTTAACCGCGCAATGAGGGCGGCCGGTGCTGCAACTCAAAACTTGAATGTGCCGCAGGACATAGCAATTCAAGGTATGACTAGGTTGACCGCCGCTGTTAAAGGGGCAGGCGGTCAAGTCAGTGATGCTGAAATTGTTTTTAACAATGTCACATCAGCCATCAAAGCAACCGGCGGCTCAGCGCAAGACGTTGATGGTGCGATCACTGCAATGGTGCAGGTGTTCTCGAAGGGCAAGGTAAGCGCTGAAGAATTGAGCGGTCAGCTTGGTGAGCGCTTGCCTGGAGCTGTTACCAAGTTTGCCAAGGCGAACAATATGACCCTGCCTGAGCTGCAAAAAGCTCTTGAGCAGGGTCAGGTTGGCTTAAACGAGCTGATGAATTTCATCGTTCAACTTGGTGATGAGTACGCAGGCGTTGCCGAACAGATCGCGGGATCTAGTCAAGATTCTGGCGCGCGCTTAACGGTCGCATTTAATCAAATGCGCATTGCAGTTGGCGAAGCACTTCAACCAATTGGCGCCGAGTTTCAGGCTGCATTTGCCGAATTTATTGAAAAAATTACGCCGGCACTTGTCGCGACGTTACCAAAAATTGCCGAAGCGGCACTGGGTCTTGCAAGGAATTTAGATGTTCTTGCGATTAGTGCAGGTGCTGCATTTGCTGTATTTGCAGTAGGAAAAATCGCTGCGATTGGCGGCGTAGGCGCTGCACTGCTAAAGCTCGCGGCAGCGGCTGGCACTGCATCTGTATCGCTCAAGGCTCTTAATGCCGCAGCCCTTCTGAATCCTTGGACAGCGCTTGCGGCTGGTATTGCGGCTGTTGGTGTTTCTCTTTACAGCACTTGGAAAGAACAGGAGCAATTTAATGAGCTTTTGCGGGATGCACCACTTGATCAAATTACATCTGAAATTGATCAGCTAAGGCAAAAACTTGCTGACCTGGATATTGAGTCAAGATCGGCTTCGGCTGGCATGTCGCTATTTGGTGGCTCGGCTGGATTTGCTAGCGCTGAGGCCGCCCAACTTAGGGGTCGGCTGGATGAATTGATTTCCCGTCAGCGGGAGCTTGCGCTCTTGCGAAATGTTGGCGTTACTCCCAAGGCTGGATTCTATGGTCCTGGTTTTGCTCCTTCCCCAGATCGCCCAACACCAACAACCTTCCCAAGGTTGACCGAAGAAGGTGGAGGAAGTAAGAAAAAAGCGGCCAAGGAGCGTGAAAGCCAACTTCCTCAGCTCATGGCAGAGCTTGCCGTGCAGCAGCAAATTGCTGAGATCAATGCTCGAATTAGGCAAGCGCAATTTGACGGCAATGAATTCCTCAAGATCAGGCTTGAAGGGGAGAAGCAAATTGCAGAAATTGCAGGTCAAATCCGTGCAATTCAATTTGAAAAAATTCCTGCCGATGAGGCAGAAGTCAAGCGAAAACAGTTGCTTCTGAAGGTTGACGAAGCAAGGCTTGACACGGTCCAGCGCTTACGTGAGCTAGACAAGCAAAGCCGAGAAGAAATAACACGAGAGCTAGATGAAATCAGCAAAAGATATACAGAGCAAATTGAAAAAGCAAGAGCAATTGCCGAAATGGTCAAATCGGGTATTACGCCTGCACTTGCTGAGCAATATCACGAAATCGATCAAACAGTAGAAAAAGAAAAAGAGTTGCTTGAACAGAAAATTGCTCAGCTTGAATTAACTATTTCCAGCCTTTCCGCTGAAAGTAAAATCAGGGAAGAACTGGAAAAGCAGGTCCAGGCGACCAGGGACATCATCAAGGCTCGCGGTGAGCAAGTGCCCGAAATTAAAGAAAAAGCAAAAGATGAAGAGGATCGAAAACGTCGCGAAAAAGAAGCAGCAGATCAAGCCGAACGACTTAAGGCGATGTATGCCAATATCGTGGGCACTCTTGAAGACGGTATTGTCGGGTCTCTAACGGCTGGTATCGAGGCTTTAATCGGCGGCACCAAAACTCTTGGTGATGCGCTCAAGGAAATCGCCAGCGGAATCCTGAAGGATATCGGCCAGACATTGTTACGTTTTGCTGTGAACCTTGGCATGCGCGCAGCATTCCCTGGAGCTTTTGCAGCTAAAGGTGCTTTCTTCGCTGGTGGTCAGGCTGATTTTGCTCAGAACAGCATTAAACCCTTCGCCAACGGCGGCATCGTCACCCGCCCAACCTTCTTCAAATACGCCAAGGGTGGCGAGATGCAAAACGGCCTCATGGGCGAGGCTGGTCCTGAAGCAATTATGCCTCTCAAGCGTGGTGCCGATGGAAAGCTTGGCGTTGCAGCGAAACTTGATGGTGCAATGGGGCGTTATCGCCGCTCACCTGGATCTGCTGGTGGGGCTGCTGGTGGTGCGACAGACTCAGAGGGCGGTGCCGGATCCGCCGCAATGCAGCCAATCGACGTGCGTTACAGCGTGGAACGAATCAATAACGTGGATTACGTTACGGCTGACCAGTTCCAGCAAGGCATGGCACGAGCTGCTCAACAAGGGGCTGTACAGGGTGAACGCCGCGCCATGCGTAGCTTGAAAAACAGCAGTGCAACCCGCCGATCTGTTGGAATCTGATGGAATACGCCTACGGCCACCTGCTTGATATCGGTCCCACGGGGCAGGCGGCACAGTACCGCTTTCAAAATTACGCGATCAACCAAAGCGTCAACGGTTACTTATTTCTGCCATTTAGCTTTGGCGGTGCAGTAGCCACTCTTCAAGGCGACAACCTAGATGCGACGTTGCAGTTTGCCAACACGGACATGACCCGTGCATGGATTACAGAGGCGCTCGATAACCTGTGGGTTGCCAAGGTAACCACAGTGCTCTGGGAGCCGTCAACTGGCGCCGTCCAGCGCACCCTTTACCAATACTGGGGCAGTTGCTCGGGTGGTGGCTGGGACGAGACTGCATTGCAAGTAAATCTCAATTCAGTGCTGGACGCGGTGCAAGCCAATATCCCCGGTCGTCGGCTGCATCGCTGGCAGGTTGGCAGCATTCCGTTTACAGCGCAGATCCGTGTGTGATCATCTGATCGGGCGGCATTACCAATACGGCAGCAGCGACTGCATTCACTTGGTGATCGACGCTTTGAACAGCATGGGCATGGCGCCGCCAGCAGTACAAGAAGCTTGGTATGGGATGAGCGCTCGCGGTGTTTTACGTGAGCTTGGCCATTACTGCTTCAGGATTGACGTTCCCTCCTACGATGGTGACATCACAGTGTTAGCGGCTGATCCGCTTGCCTTTGGGGTGACATGGCAGAACGGAATTTTGTACATCAACCGTCTGACCAACAGCGTGGATTGGAAACCGCCGGGCGCCCTTACGATCCGCCGCTCCTACCGTATGAAGTCGCGCTGATCGAAGCGCTGGGTTGCAGTGAGCAGGAATATCGAGAGTTTGTCCGGCACGCCCAACTGCAGGCGCGTATGCGTCCAGCTGAGTATGCCCATGTTCCGGATATTGAGAACCTTCCTGTATCTGCGGTTATTAGTCTTGTAATTGGCCTGGCCTTTACTGCTGTCAGTGTCTTGCTGACTCCTAAGGCGCCAACGCTAGAAACGCCAGCCAAGATCAAGGGCAAAAAGCTTGCTGATCAGATCGGACCAACCCGATTCAATCAAACCACCAGCTTCGATAATGTCAGCAGCCTTGCTGAATACGGGCAGCCAATTCCAATTCCATTTGGCAAACGCGGCACCGGGCGTGATGGTGCGCTGACTGGTGGCCTAATCATTGCACCTGCCTTGGTGTGGAGTCGCCTGTATTCCTACGGCAGTTATCAGGCTTACGAAGGTATCTATGTCGCCGGAGAATATGGCGTTGATCAACCACAACTTGGCGGGGTGCGTATTGATACGTCCGCGTTAAATAGCCTTGGCTCGCGCGATTATGCACTGTACTGGTCGTCCCAGCTTGGAGAAAATCGTCCGATTCCGTCGCGTTTAATTGCTGGCACGCAAGGACTGCCAGATAGCGGCACTGGTACACGGCCTATTTTTACCGCACCAACTGCAGACGGTGAATTTAGCCAAGGTTTTTCAATGACGTACAGCCCACAAAGCAATACTGCTTTTGGGACATCAGAACCAATCCATAACGGATCAGCATATCGCTTCAACTGGGAAATTATTAGTGCGCCCTACGCCAGCACAAAGGGAGATGATCCTGATATTAAAACAGCTCGATTTGAAACTCAAGCTAAACGCACCAAGATTGCGGGCGCCAATGCGAACGTTCTGCATAGATATGAAGGACAGCCCGCTGAGGACCGCGACCAAGTAGGTATGCCAGGGGTGGGGCGAGCGTATTCACGTGGGATGGGTTTTGTCAGACATAGCGGCACCAATGGTGGCAGAGACATTGAAGATCGCACTATTGTTCCGATTCGTGAGGGCGACACCTTGGTGTTTCGCATCACGTTAGGGCAGCAATATAAAGAACTGATGGAGCGCACGATACAAGAAGGAGGATTTAAGGGAACCGATGTAGATATCAAAGACCTTCGCACAGCGTCTAAATCTTGGCGTGAGCGTGCTTACGATTTACTAACCGTGGGCTCTAAGTGGGTCATTGCCGGCAGTGTATGGGTTGTGCAAAGCCGCTCAGGTAGAGATAAAAACAAAAACTTACTCTCAAACATTACTTTTCTTTGTACTGCTGTTATTGGTGTTCCGGAAATAGGAATTCCTGGCACACGAACAGTCGAAGAACCACTCGGGGGTTACGAAGGTCCATGGCCTGGTCCAGGTGAACCACCTTTTCCTCTTAGCGAAAACGGTTTCAATACTCGCAAGCATTGTGGTGCTGCGTTTTACAACATTTGCAGACTGCACATTGCGACAATTCGTCCCGTTCGTCGTGATGCGGAAGTTATTGAACTCGGCATCCGCAGCCAAGTGTGGAACAGGGCAAATGGATTATGCAATTTTAACGCGATACCTACATCAAACAAATTGCACAAATTAGACAAAGCAAATATCACAGTAGCAACGCCGCGTATGGACAAATACTTCGAAAGGTCATCATGCTTCTCATTATGGGTCCGCCCCGTACAGCAATATGGAGAACCTCAGCAACCATGGTCCCGTATTCCGCGTGTATTTTGCGTGACAGGCAAGGCGCCGGTTGATCTATACAACTATCTACGCATTCGCCCTCGCACTCCAGGATATTACGAGTATCGCATTCTTCCGCGTACAGGCTCGGATATTGCTATTAACAGTATTGATAGCAATCTTGCAACGCGGCTTGATGCGTCTGGCGGTGAAGTAATAGGTGAAGACTACCAAACTCCTTACGGAGCGTTTCGTATTACGACAACTGGCGAAGCAGTAGTTGTTTCCAGTTTGACATTTAACGATGAAATGATATCAGATCCAAGACAAGCTACGGAACAAGTAGAAACTACCACAACGACAACGACGCCAACAAGCTTGTCGCAATATGCGCAAGGCTCAAACACAGGCAGTATCTACCTAATTCGCCATGCGTGGCTTACTGAGGTTTTAGGTTTTGCGCCAAGCTACGCCAATCAATGGCGATCAGTAGATGTGTCGCATTACAAGCCCAATGGTGATAGGTACATTACAGTAAGAGTGACTGCTTACTCTGCCCAAGGCACGCTTGGGGTAGATGTTGGCACCAAATACTTAACAGCAGCTGGCTCTACATACCGCTGGATCGCTGAATCGTACAGCGTGGTTTCAGCGACCAAAGATTGGGCGGTAGGCGATGCATTTACAATCACAAAAACAACCCCAAGCAGCAATCCTTTTGCCCGCCAAGAAGGTTACTCCTCAGTTGGTTTTGCTTTCAGCGTATCGAGCGTTGCGGTTAAAAGCGTCACGGTGCCGGGGCAAATACTTATTACCGATGAAGGGCGTATTTTTGAGCAAAACTCTCAAGTTTCAGATTGCAGTCACTATCTGGAATTGGTAAAGTCGAACGAAAGTTCACCAGAGCATGAAATTGTTTACGTGAACGAATCAATTGCAAACGAATCGCTTGCTGAATACTATGGCATGTCAACTTTTGCATTAGCCGTTAAATCCAGCGGGCAGCTAGGCGGGATTGGCCAGCCGCGTGCGTGGGTGCCAACCGGGATCAGCGTTTACCGCTTGATCGAGCGCGACAACAAGCCAAGCAACCTGTTTGCTGATCTGGTTTACTACCTGCTCACCAGCAAAAGCCAAGGCGTCGGCAACGTGGTGCCTACCGAGTTAATCGACGTTGAATCACTCACTGTTGCAGCTCAGTTCCAACGGGCAAACAGAATTTTCTTTGATGGCGTCGTAGAAGAAAGCGAAAGCTTCCGTTCATTTCTTTACGACAACGCAGCGCTGCAGCTGTGTAATTTCACGATCAAGAATGGCAGGTTTGGCATGATGCCTGCGCTGCCTTGCGACAGCAATTACGAGATCAGCCTTAGCCCGATTGCGGTTGATCAAATCTTTACCGCTGGCAACATCATTGAAGACAGCCTGCAGGTGCAATACATCGACGCAGCGCAGCGGTCTAATTTCCGCGCATTAGTCAGCTGGCGCGTCACGATTGAAAATGATTTGCCAACGCAAGCTTCAGCCTTGGTCGATTGGGCGGACATTCCCGAAGGCAGCCGCGCCACAACGCAACAGTCATTTGATCTCACTGACTTCTGCACCAATCGCGCTCAGGCATTGCTCACCGCACGATTCCTGTTGAGCGTGCGCCGCCGCATCACGCATACCGTCAGCTTTAAAACGGTGCCCGATTCGCTTGGTATCCAACCTGGTTCCTATATCCGCGTGATCACCGCAGCAACCAGCTACAACGCGGCAGCCAATGGCGCAATTCAAGACGCTGGTTCGCTGGTCAGTATCAGCACAGTGGACGATGGCACCTACACCGCATTGATTTACAACCCGTCTACCTCTGACGTTTCCGAAAAGCAGATCACGATCAGCGGCGGGCGGGTGACCGATTCAACCGTTTACAACTGCCTGTTTACTTTGCTGAGCACGACGGTCAGCAAAAACGTCTACCAAGTGGAGCAGCTGACGCTTGATGAGGATGGGTTGGTGAACGTCAGCGCTGTGGAAGTACCCGTCGACAGCTCGGGGGCTAGCATTGTTGCAAGGGACGTGCTGGACGACGCTGCTTTCCGGGTGCTCGAGTAATGGCATTTCCTACATTGCAACCCACTAGCCGGGATTTCAGCCCTGGCGACTGGCCAATCAAGCGCTTCAATTCGCAATCTGGCGCTGAAGTGCGGATCCTGTACGGCAGCCAGCGCATCAACGCAAAGATCAGTCTGGGCTACGACAACATCAGCGACGCAAACGCCCAGCTGTTTTTGGATGACTACGCCACGCAGATCGGCACCTTACGGACATTCGACCTACCGGCTGCTGTACGTACAGGATGGTCAGGTAGCGCAGGCAGCATTGATGCACCACCTGGCGCCAAATGGCGTTATGAATTAGAGCCTGCAGTGCGGGCGGTGCGCCCTGGTCGCAGTAGCGTTACAGTGAATTTGGTGGCGGTGATCTGATGGCAAAGGTCTATACCGGACGAGACGGGCGCCTGCTGCTTGACGGCACCGAGCAGATCAAGGTCACCAACTGGTCGATGACCGGCAACCTTGAAACACTGGAAACCACCAGTCTTGGCGACAGCCAGCGCACCTATGTACCTGGTGTGCAGGAATTTAACGGCAGCGCCACACTGCTGTATTACAACGATGGCGCCGGTCGCAACGATGCTGCAACAGCGTTGAAAAAAGTGCTGAAGATCGGCAGCGTATCTGAAGCCGACACTGTTGACATGCGTTTGCGCCTAGTCGACGGCAGCACCAATCACGATGTTCGACTGACTACATACATCACCAGCGTTACATTTGGCGCCAGTGTCGGTGAGGTTAGCTCTGCTCAAATCACCTTCCAAGGCACTGGAGCGCTGACAGCGGTGACGATCTAATGGGCATCTATCTTGGCAATATCGGAAACATTGAGCTGACCCGTAAATCATTGGAGGGCAGCAAGGATTCCGTTGTGAATCCAAGCGATGTCAACGCTTCCCGCGATCGTTTTAGTTTTGATTTTGATCCAAGCTATTTGATTAGTGGCGATTTAATTGAAATCGCCACTACAGATGGCACTAACCTAGATTTTGTTGACGCCACTGGCTGGGCAAATAATACGGTGCAATCCAGTGGCAACTGGTATGCTTTTATTGATGAGCTTGGCGGAATTCGGCTTTACACCAATTTTGATGACAGCCTTGAGGGGGCTAGTGCTGGCCTTATTTCTTTGAATGCTATTGCTCGCAACATACCGATCAAGGTAACTGTTCGCGATCGTGACGCCAGATTGCTGGGTTGCGTTTCCGACTACGAAATCAACACCACGCGCGAAACTGTAGACATTACTGTTTTAAGCGATGAATATAGACAGCAATACAGCAGCTTGATTAGCGGCAGCGGTCGCCTTACCGCGCAATGGGACTATGTGAAAGAAGGTGACACCGAGCCAGTTAACTATTTGATGCAGCTGGTGCTGCGCACGGAAATTGGCTCATCTTTTCGCGCTAAATTTTATATTAAATCAGCCGGCACGCGTGCTTCTGGTGGATCTTTTGACTCGACCCAAATCAACGACGCTTTGTGGTGGGAATTCGATGGCCTAATCACGTCTAGTGCAACAAGTTTTGCATCAGGTGACATCATTGTGAGTTCTGTTGATTTCGTAGCCACTGGTCCGATCAGACTGCGCGCCAAAACACGCACGACTGAATATCTGTTGCAGGAATCAGGAGACAAAATCAAACTCGAGCAAGACGCTGCTTCATTCTTGCTTTTGGAGCAATCCGACTGACACTAGAGTGGTGTCAGGCCATGCCCTGCACTCATAGCCACACAATCCAATGGCAGACCTCAGGATCACCGAACTGGCGGCTCTCTCAAGCGGTGACCTGGTTGCCGGTGATGAGCTTGCCGTAGCCGACATCAGCGCAAGCGAAACCAAGCGCATCACCGTTTCGGATTTCACGGGCAAGGCCGTGACTTTGATTGCGGATGCCACTATCCCTGGCGCCAAGATCTTGTTTGGCGCTGGCGAGATCGCTGGCACTGCATTAGAAGATGGAGCTATCGACACCGCACAGCTCGCAGACGAAGCTGTAACGGCAGCCAAGCTGGCGGACGAGTCAACGGTTGATCTGGTTACAACGCTGCCTGTATCCGGCGCATTTGTCGGTCAGATCGCACTTGATACCGACGACGACAAGGCATATATCTGGGACGGCAGCCAATGGGTCAGCTTTAAAGCAGCCGGCAGCGTTAACAGCGTTGTCGGCAGCTCAGCTGGTGTCGTCAATATCAGCGTCAGCACCTCCGGCGATGAGGTGACGATCAGCACGACGCTGGACAACACCAGTGCTGCTGCGCAGTTCCTTGCTGGTCCGACCTCCGCTGCTGGTGCGGTCAGTTATCGGACAATCGCAGCCGGAGACCTGCCGACAGCAACAACTGGCGCGAAGGGTGCTGTTGTTGTCAACGGCAATGGCCTGACGCTAAGCGGCGACACCATCGCCATTGATAACACCGTCACTGCCGAAGCCAGTGATTATCACATCGTTCAATACGACGCCAACGGCCTAGTCACTGATGGCCGCACAATTGTTGGGGCCGATGTACCAGTTGCGACTGTAACCACTGTTGGAGTCATCAGCCCCGGTAGCGGCTTGGGCGTCGACGGCGCAGGCACGCTAAATCACAGCAATGCTGTAGTCGGTGGCACTGCTGCCAAAGTCACCTATGACAACGAAGGGCACATCACCAGTGCTTTGTCTTTAAGTGATACAGACATCCCAAATCTTGATGCCAGCAAAATTACAAGCGGTACATTCAGCTCTGCACGCCTTGCTTCCAACTCTGTAACTGCTGATCAGTTAGCCGACTACGGCATTGCACAAATTGGTAGCACGCAGCCGATTCCTGAATTTGCCGGTCAGCTTTGGGTTAACCCCACCGATCGCACCGCATACGTTTGGGTCGGTCAGGTTGCACCAGCTCAGGGCTACTACCTGCCGCTGAACAACGAGTTTGGCGCACAGGCCAACCTTCGTTTTGGTGGTACGTACAACGCCAGCACAAATCTGGTCGCCAGCCTGAATACATACGGTGCAGGCGCGGGCCTAACCGTTGGTTCGGCGCTGACTGCACCAACGGCAGCTAGCGCTGGTATCTATTTGCTGGTCACCACTGCTGGTACCGGCACTGCGCCAGCGCCAGCTGTTGCACTGGATGTCGGCGACTGGATTTTGAGCCAAGGCCAAGGCACCACCTGGACGCACGTCAACTTGGTCGGTGCTGGCATCAGCGTTATCGACGCTGAAGATGTCACGTTTGACGGCAGTGCTTTGTCGCCTGCCATGGGCGGTGTTGCCGATGCAGGCGCAGCACTGACGACTTTATGGGGCCGGGTGCAGATTGCTACCCCATCCACGCTGGGCATTGTGCTGGAAACCACTGAGATCACGGTCGACAACAGCACTGGCGCCATGGCGGTCGGTGTCGTTGATGAAGGCACCTACTGAGCTGTGGCATGTCGGGCTTCAATTACAACGGCGAAAATATCCCACGCGGTGGCGCTGAAGGCGAAATTTTAGTCAAAATTGCCAACGCAGACTATTACGTGCAATACAGATCATTAACAGAAGTTTTTCAAGAATACGAGTTTGAGATTGATGAAGGCGAATACTAGACTGTGCCGGTAACGCCGTCCCATCGGGAGTTAAGGCATGGCTACCTATAAGCATCTGCGCAGCAGCACCGCAAACAAGCGCCCGACCACTTCTATCGCAGATGGTCAGCTTGCTATTAACACCAATACCGCAAGCCCCGGCCTGTTCTTTAAGGATTCCGCTGGTACCGGCATTGTCAAGGTCGGCCCGGTTCATGTTGGCACGACTGCACCAAACAGCTCACCTGCGGGCAGTAGCGGCAACTATGTAGGAGAGCAGTGGCTGGACACCAGCGTATCGCCCGCTCAGATGAAGGTATGGAATGGCAGCGCATGGATTGGCGTTGTTGCTGATGAGTTGCCGGTCAGCAAGCTGCAAGATGGCGCACCACGCCAGCTGGTGCAAACCGATGCAGCCGGCACTGGCGTTGAGTGGACGAGCAACATTGATGTGCCTGGCACGTTGGATGTAACTGGTGCCACCACGCTCGATTCAACGCTGACCGTACCGCTGGGCAGTGCTGCAGCACCAACGCTGCGGTTTACAGGCGACACCAACACCGGCCTCTATTCCCCAGGCGCAGATCAAGTAGCCATCTCGACTAATGGCACTGGGCGGTTGTTTGTTGATGCGAGTGGGAATGTTGGGGTTGGCACTACTTCGCCCAATTATGTATTAGATGTTGCAGGCACGGGAAGTATTTCCGCTGCGTTTACTTCAACAGATTCTGAAAACTATATCGCACTAAAAGACTCGGGAACAACCTTGGGGCACGTAAGAGTTGGATCAATTTCCAATGAATTGACATTTCGAGCAGGTAACTCCGAACGCGCCCGCATCGACAGCTCCGGCCGCTTAGGTCTGGGGACTAGTAGCCCTGGTTCAGTTTTAGACCTTGGCGAAGACTACCTTGGGCGAGCCATATCTTGGCATGGATCCTCAAGCCAAGCGTTGGGAAGTATTTGGACATCATATTCATCTGCTGAATTAACACTAGGTAGAGGTCTGATAGGCTCAACTACTGTTACAGGTGGGTTTGAAAGTTCCTCTTCTGCTAGTACTTCTAGGTCAGCCCTGCAATTGGGACAAGGCACCGCAACCATATTCACAGACAGTGCAGCAACTGTTGCATACGGCACACCAATCACCCCCACACCACGCTTTCACATTGACTCCTCAGGCAACGTAGGGATTGGCACTACGAGTCCTGGATTTCCTTTTCAAGTTAAATCAACAACAAATGCTCATGTAGCAATTTGGGACAATGGTGGTATTCCACAAGTTGTTGGCGTCAATGATGCTAATGGAAGCACGGAACTTCGATTGGCTGGACAAGTACTTTCTTTTACGGGAAATGGTGGCGCTGGTAGCGAACACGCTCGCATCACATCAAGTGGGCAGCTTTTAGTTGGCACGTCTAGTAGCCGTACTGGCTATAAGTTCGAGACAGAAGGAACTGCGTCAAACAATAGCTGGGCATCTTTTAGCCATAATTCAAATGATGTTATAGGCGCAATCTTAAAATTGCTGAAGTCAAGAGGAACAGCCGTTGGCAGCAATACTATCGTTCAAAGTGGTGACATTGTTGGAAGGATTGACTTTGATGGTACAGACGGAAGTGTTAATCAGACCGCTGCTCAGATTTATGCCGTTATAGACGGCACTCCCGGTGCTGCTGACATGCCGGGACGATTAGTGTTCTCCACTACTGCCGACGGAGCGAGCAGCCCGACGGAGCGGATGAGGATTAGCTCATCGGGAAATGTTTATATAGGCACAACCGTTGGAAATGCGCCATTTACAGTAGCTGGTACAAATATAGAAGTTATAAATACTAATGGTGCGTATGTAAACAATTCCCAAACAACTTCTGTTAGTACTTCCGCTACTACAATCGTTGCCGACGCGGGTTTCCAAGGTAGGCTTTGGGTCATTAACGGTGCGACAGGTGGTGATAGATTT
>Ga0208645_1002178_pt1 | contig 15960 bp, 18 predicted proteins | sample VirMetDEL_Sep_01_FD_184519 | JGI IMG/M metagenome (GOLD analysis project Ga0208645, IMG submission 184519) | Aqueous microbial communities from the Delaware River and Bay under freshwater to marine salinity gradient to study organic matter... | ecosystem: Environmental > Aquatic > Marine >... | reverse complement strand
CTTCGCTCGTCGGTACCGCAACGCATGGCTGCTCACCGACGCCAAGAACAGCTTCGCATCCGCGAATGGATCCGGAGCGCAGGACATGAAACCCACGTTGGTATGAGCCAGACTCTGGTACATAGGCCCCTCGTCCACCTTGTCTATGTACGCAAAACCGTAATCGATGATTTTGGGCATCCACCCATGCGTCGGCACCGAAAACACATTCTCGGAATCCAACTCGATCAACAAATGCCTGTCTCTATCGCACTTTGTCATGAGGATATTGCTCGTATGCAAGTCGTAATGCGTGAAATGCATCGTCTGGTAAGCCAAACGTGTCGCCAGAAGGATTATTTTAACACTAGACAAAATCACAGACAAATCCACTTCCTGCTTGGACTTGATGAGCTTTGACAAGGAATACCCTTTTATGTACTCGAAAAAAAGCACGCGACGATCGATCGGATCCGCGCATTTTTCAAACGGATACGCCGCCTTCGCATCCGGATTCACGCGCATTGTTTCCGAATGAAGCAGCTTGGAAAACACCGGGCATTTTAACTCGTTGAGACGACTCGCGATAGTCTCTTCGTGCTCGCACAAGTAGTCTATGTGCTGGGACATTTTGAACACCAACGACTCCTGAGTTTTCTCGTTGACTACCAGCCCAGTAAGCCCCTGTTTTCCTCGCTTGAACATCCGCACGAATTTGTAGTCGGTTTCGGACAATAAATCGCCTTTCATTTTCTCTTCCCCTTTGAATCTTTAAAACGCTCTGCTGTTTCAATCTCACACCAAATAAAAATATTGATAGTAATAAAAATATGTCAGTAAACTCTACAGTTAACACTAATGTTTCAGCTCCCACGGATATCAATGCAAACCGTGGCAATTTACCAAGCGGCGTTTACGCCTATGATATGGGGGCGGGTACCGGTGGCGGTGCTACCGAAGCATTTACTCTTCCTGCAAACACGGCAACGATTGGCGCGTGGTGTGGTAAGATAGCCGCTGGTATCTCTGCGGTTGCGGGCTATTCTACTAGTCAGGTAATTACAATGACTTTTACGAATCAAAATCCAGCTGACTGGACACATCTGAATTATGATATTGTGGTTTCTTTAGTGGGAGAGGGAGATGAGACTTTAATCAGCCAGGTTGGATCGGCATGTGCAGGTTTTTCGCAGAATGTTGCAGGGGATAGTGGTCAAATTATAATTCGTCGTGAATCCGGAAGTGGCGCTCAACTGAAAGCGGCAACTATACTTGTTCAGCTTCGAAAGCGAGGAGTCGCCGTCGTGAAGACCGCGTAAACACAGTGAAACAGCACCCCCGGACGCGGAGCCAATCATGCTCGTCAGCATAAAAACTAATCTATAAAAAGAATATTGGATAATAATAAATCAAAATATGTCGATCAATGCTATAGCTAACACTAACTTATCGAGCGTTTCTGATCCAGTTGGAAACAGAGGCAATTACCCCAGCGGGGTTTACACTTTTGATATGGGAACGGCACCAGTGAACGCCGGCGCCAACCAGGTATTTGATAGCTCTGTTTTGTCAACAGCAAAGTCAGCACAAACGGTTCACAATTATGTAGGAAAAATAGCTGCCGGCCCCAACCCCGGCACTATAGACATAGGGCAGTCGCAGCTAGTGACACTGACATTCGAAACAGCACACGGCTGGACTAACGATACACACGATCTCCATATCAATATCGCACGGAAAACAACTGGAGCTTTAACAACAGCAGCTCCACTAGGAGCTTGCAGCGGCGGTTCTTTTTCTGCAAATAGCATTACGTTTGTTAGGACAGCTCCGGCTCTGGCCGGCGCAACAGCAAGGCTCGCAGAAGCGATAGTTACTGTCACGGTGCGTAAACGTGGCGTTGCTAAAACTGCATAATTCCGTCCAGTTCACAATAAAAACCTTTCATTTACGTTTTTAAATGAAAAGAAAAGAAAAGAATCTTGATGATAATAAATATATAAAAATGTCAATACAGGCTGTAGTTAATACTAATATGTCAAGCGTTTCCGATCCTAACGCGATTCGAGGAAATTACCCCAACGGCGTCTACGCGTATGATATGGGGGCGGCTCTCGCGAACGCATTCGACTTATCATTAGTCGATGACTCCGAAAAATTTCACGCATTCGCGGGTACACTGCCCACGGTTGCAGATGCAGCCGGCAACGGGTCCTCTCAGGTAATCACAATAACTTTAGCCGATAATCACGGCTGGACGTCGCTTACTCATAAAATAGAAGTATCTCTTGAGCAAGGCGCAAATGATGGCGGCGATTCTGAACCTGCAGCCGACTTGTCTGCAGGAACAGCTTCTGCTTCTTTTGGTTCCCCGAGTACTATATCTATTCTTCGACAGGGCGGTCGGCAGAATGGTGGCAATTGCTCCCTTTCGGAAGCGACAATGTTGGTCACCATTGTCAAACGCGGCGTGGATATCCCCGCGTAAATGTGTTTGTACGCATTTATGTCAAGTATGTTCAGAGAAAAAAGAGGGAATCAAGGTTAAAGAAGGGTGAGCTTAGTATAAATAAAAATGGATACTCTTCCCATAGATATTTTCGCGTGTATCCGTTCATACGCGGGCAGCGCAGACGTTCGTTCTGTGTGTCAAACGTGCACGGCGTGCAGTCGATACGGCTGGCTGCGATCGATCAGCGTGAACGGTTCCAAGAGTGCGAGGTACCCGGATTTTATAGAATTGTGTATTCGACATCGTCATAGTTTAGAAAAAGTCTGCGTGTGGGGGTTGCGCGATCCGTTGATTTGGTTGCCCGATTGGTATCCAAATCTTGAATTCATTGATTGCAAGGGTAAATCCGTTTTGACTTGTATAAACGAGGCGAAACAGCGCGGGGCGAAACTTGAAAAGAGAATTAAAATAACTGAAGTGAAACAAGGTGAAATTGTGACCGAAAAGTTTATTGATGTTCCCCGACTGAGCGCTGTTCTAATCTGATCTAATTCTGATCTAATCTTTCTTCGTCTTCTTCGTCTGGCCTTTTTTCGTTGTCGTCGGCAGCGATCGATTTTTCGTGCGCGGTTTCGGGTAGCTGGCGCGGTTGCGAATGCCGGTCGCGTGCGTGGGATGACGCTTGAGATACTGAAAGTCGCATTCTTCTTCTTCGTCCGACGAGTAAGGGTAGTTTTCCATACACTGGATCTCGTACTCTTCTTGAAGTCGCGCTTCTTCGTCAGACTCGTAGTTGTATGCCATAGTAAATCGAGACATTTTGAATTGAGTTTTGAATTCAAAAATCTACATTTTTTTAATCATTTTTATTTTTATTGAAATAATACCAATAACACTCCTCACATCAAGTCCTCGTTGGAAGGTCCGTCTTCGTGTCCGCTGTGAAAGCTTCTGCGGGCTTTGTATCCGCTCCAGGTGGTGTTGACACCGAATTTGACGCCGTTCTTCCAGAGCGTGTTGATCTTGGCCACGAATTCGGTGGTGTCCTTCACCGGTATGTCCGACTGCGAGCCGGTGTGGTTGATGCCCCACCATTCTTTGAAATGGTTCCAAAGGGATTCTTGCATAATCTTCTTGGACATATCCTCGCACTGTTCGTACTCGCTGTCCAAAAACTGCCTGACCAGATCGTTCCGTCTTGCGTACTCTCGAGTGGCCTGCTGGACTTTTTCCGGACCGCCCATCGGACCCAGGAATTCGGTTCGGTTTCCGTTTTCGTCCGGCCAGCCAGCTCGGTGCTGGAGCAGGTACCAAGCCAGAGCCGGGAGCATTCCGGGGATTTTGTCCGTGAAGTTGGGATCTTTCGGGAAGATCCGTTGCTTGAGCTGTTCTTCGTACGTTTCCGGGCAGGTTTTATCGCTGTCGACAAAGTTCGATTCAAAGGGGATGACCTTGATTCTGTTCCACGTGGCTTTGTCGGGGTGTCTGAGCGAGGGTAGACCGTTGCAGAGGATGGTCAGTGTAAAGTACGGCGTGTGATCTTTCATCTGGCTTCCTTTTTCGAACAGGTCTCTGGCGGAGAAAGAGTCGCCACCGGAAAGCTGTTTCATAAGCCCGCAGTTGAGCTTTTCGTCGTGGTTGGGTTCGTCCATCACGGCGAGGCGCACGGGCGGCTTCGCGCGGGCAAGTTCTGGCGTGGCGCTGCCCGTTTGCTGTTTTTTTCCAGAAAGGAGTGTGGTTGAGAACTTGATGGCAAGTTTCCCGAGCATCATTTCGAAAAGTTTCTGCGTGATGGACTTGCCGTTATCACCGTTTCCCGTCCAGACGAGCACAATTTTTCGAGAGTTTCCGCCTTCAAAAATTTCCGAGTACACGTCGAGAAAATATTTTCTCACGCTCGGATCAGGGAACACCTGCTCGAAGAACATTTCAACCTGCTTGACCTTTTCGTCCGTCCTGTGGAAAGTTCTGTACTTGACCGGCATTTTGATGGAAATGTAGTCTTCTGGGAGTCCGTCTCTGAAAGTGTTGTTTGCGAGATCGTAGACGCCGTTGTCGAAAGCGACCAACATTCGGTCGAGATTCAGCTTTTCCGCGAATTTTTTATCGTAAAAGACTTCTGTGCACTCGCGCATAATGTTGTTTTTGTATCCAGAGTGTTTGAGATTGAGAATTATTTTGTTCATCGCCTTGATCCTATAATTATGCATCTCTTTAGCAGCTTCGTCGGATTCCGCGGCCAGTATCGCTCGGTGTTTGTCGATGGACTTTTGAAAGACGCCCACGAGACCGTCGTACGGGTCGGACAGCTTTGCTCTGAGAAACGTGCCTTCTTCGATCTCTTCCCACGCGTGGTCTATGAACTGGTACCAGCGTTTGTTGGAAACGGAGGAGCAGGCGAAAACCGTTCGGAACATAGAGTGCATCATCCGCGCGAGGTCGTTGTGCGTGCCTCCAGTCTGCACACAGTCCATTATTTTAGATTCCATCTTGCTGCTTTGCCACTTTTTGAACTCCTCCGGGCTATCCGCTTTCGCAAACCAGATGAGAGAGGCGAGTCCGGGCTTCTTTCGAATCTCCATCTGGTTCCATTTGTCTTCCATCAGCGTGGCATCGTACTTGTTGGATCGTCTGGAGAACTCGTCCCAGATCTCGAACGCTTCCCGGCAGCGACCAGAAATGTTGCACAGAATCCAACCGATCTTCATCCAGTCAATGTAGCAGTCAGCCCTGTGTTGAGCGATGAACTTGATGACCTGAGCGGCCATCTCCAGATCTTTGGTGGGGTTCGATTGCATCTCTTGCCTGGACGAAACCGACTCTAGAGACGGCATATTTTCCTTTAAAATAGAAGGCGGCGTCAGATCATTTCTGATCTCGGTAATTTTGCGGTGAGTGAGTCTAACGCTCAGAATTCTAGGAAGGTGGTAGTCGACGTTTTCTTCGTTGATCTCGATGGGTTCCTCGTCCGCGTCGAAAAAAATTTCGCAGTTTTTAAAAGCCTGCGCAACGGTCAGCACCTTTCCCTCGGCGTCGAGGACGCAAGTGGCCTTGTAAGGAGCCATCCCGGCGCCTTCCTTTTTGCAACCGTACATAAGCCACTTGTTGTCGACGACCGCAGGGTCAATGATGGAGGTGGCGTCGCTGACTCCAATATCGTCAAAAAGTCCCCGTTCGTCGACCCACTTCATCACTCGCGGAATGAGGTGAACGCGCACGTATTTTTTGTCCATGAATAAGAACGGAAAATGGAGGTGAAACCCGTTTTTGACGTAGGACTCTCCTCCTACGTTTTGAAGGTACGCCTTTTTTTCCAGTACAACACAAGAAAGGAGGTTTTCATCTAGGTCTGGATCACAAATCTCTCTAAGAATAGTCTGGTACGAATTAGTCAGCTCCTTGACTTTGTCCAGCGTGTACAGCACACGCTCTTCTCTAGCCAAGTCCTCTTCAGAAACGTTTTCTTTTGGAACTTTCAGATCGACATCGACAAGAATAGGCATATACTCCCCGGTGGGAGATTCTGCAAGTCCGAAGCTTCCATCGCCAAAGTTGTTTTGGTTGTACTCGCACAAAAGTCGATTCAGCTTATCGACGTCTTTTCGATCAAACCGAAAGATCCCTTTGGGATTCCGCATAGACACGTGAGTGTGATGGCTTCCGGATTCAGCCCGTCCGGACTCCAAAAGCTCGGTGATTTTTTTAGCGATAGTATTTTGGTGACCTGTCATTTCCTCTTACCATATACAGGATTTTTTTTAGATCCAATCATTTTCATCGAGATTTATGATCGGTTAGAAGCGGTTTCAGGCATTTTTCGCCTTATGCGGTTGTAGAGTTGACGCCTATAATTTTCCCTACCAGAAGTGAGCATAGACCATACCGTGTGCGCGGCGGAGCTCATATGCATCAGGGGTTCAGAAACGCCGTAGTCTTTTACGAGGGGGTGTATCTTGAGGAGACCGTTCATGGTCGCGTAGTGGGAGTTTTGCTCTAGGTTACGGGGGAATCTAGCCACTGGTGGAAGTGGATTGACAACTTGCATATTATTATAGTTCATTTTATTTTACTCAACATAAACGTTCCTGTAAAATGCACCTCTTTTCCCGATTCGAGAGCCGATACTATTCCGACTGAGGTTTTCGCGGGTTCGATTTCAGTAGACTCGTTTGATCCAAACACCAATTTCAGTTCTTCGGTCATGTCCATTGCCTCTATATGACAGTAACTTGATTGAGCCGGATGAATGTTGACGATGACCATCTTGGACACGGATATGCCGTAGTTTTTTTCCAGAATCAGCTTGTAAATGTTCAACTGCATGCTGTACTTTGCGAAATTGCAATCTGGGATGTGTTCTAGTCCTTTGCCGAGAGCCGATTCGAAACGATTGCCTTTTTTTATCTCTTTGCATCGCTTCCAGTCAACGAGCACAAACTCTCCGTTTTCGTCTATGAAAACGGCATCGATGGTGCCTGCAATTTTGAGCGTTTCGTCGAAAATTTTCCACTCCGTCCGGTACACCTCCCAATCCTCGTGGTCTGCATCCCATTCTAGAAAGTAGTCGACGGCCACGTCCGATTCGTCGGCCTCTACCTCTACCCCGTTGTAGTACTTTTCAATTTGATCGTGCAACACAGTTCCGGCTTCGCGAGCCTCCTTTCCGGAAGACTCCCACATTTTTCGAATCTGGAGCGCCGTCATTCCCTTGTAGTTACCTGTGTTCTCCAGCTTCTTGCTGACTTTCATCTTGTCAAACGCGGGAAACTGCGAACTAATCACCTTTGAAACCGACCTCAGATAGGGGCATTCTTTTGTGCTGTAGGTGTGACCGTACTTGTTGAATTTTAGACGGCTGTCTCTAGTATGAAAATTTTTCTTTTCGAGCGCAAGCATTTTATTTAAACGAATTTGCGTTTAAATAATCAATTTTATGTAGTAAAAGTATGATCAGAGTAGGAACAGATTGCAGCGGTATTGAAGCCCCCATTCAAGCCCTTAAAAACTTGGGCGTTCCATTCAGCCACGAGTTCAGTTCGGATATCGACAAGTTTTGCATTCAGAGCATAAAGGCCAACTACAAACCGAAAGTATTGTTTGGTGATCCCGATGGATCTTTTCCGTGCGGCGACATCGCCAAACGTGACATAAAGGATGTGCCCGACGTCGACCTTTACGTTTGCGGCTTTCCGTGTCAGCCGTTTTCAGCGGCCGGACGCAAAAACGGCTTCGAGCACAAGTCGGGAAATGTGTTCTGGTCGTGTTTTGAGGTGATCAATGCTAAGAAACCCAAGTATTTTATTCTAGAAAACGTCAGGGGATTGTTGTCCAACGACAAGGGCAAAACATGGAAAACGATCTGGGAAGCGTTGAACAAGCTACAAGGATATACGGTTGATTGGAAAATATTGAATACGAAAGACTACGGCATACCTCAAAATAGGGAAAGACTGTTTATTGTTGGACGAAAAGGCAGCACTCCGTTCAATTGGCCTTCTTCAGTGCCATTAGTTCGGAAACTGTCCGAGTACGTCGACACGGAAAACCGAGAACGAAAACAGTACTCAGAAAATCGAGAAGCATACATAAAGAAATATGAAAACCACGTTTTCCTCGACTTGTCTTGGGTGTCGATGGACAATCGACGGAAACAAAAAATGCGGTTGGGTACGGAAATCGCGTCTTGTATATGCGCCTGCAGTAGTATAGTTTGTTTGTATGACGGATTGCATAGAGATGCAACATGCGGAGAACTCCTTCAACTCCAAGGCTTTCAAGACGACTTCAAACAGGTTGTTAGTAAAACGCAAATAACAAAACAAATAGGGAACAGTATGAGTGTGAATGTACTTGAAAAAATAGTAAAAAGTTTGATTGATTGAGTAAGTAAAATTTATTTTCTAACTCTAATTAATTGAAGTGTTGTTTGTAAGCCTCGACAAGTCCGGGGCAAAGCTGACTCGTGCCGTCTGCGTTCCTCTGTAGGATAACTCCGTATCCCTTCGATTTCCCCTCTTCTATAGGGATTAGCGGGTTGTAAAAGTGAGCCAAAGCTGACTTAGACCCACCCAACATATTCGTCAACTCGGAGTCCGTGTAGCGCTTCTCACATTCAAGACTTCGCATAAATTTAGCAACCAGAGAAACACAAGAAATCTTTGCCCATTTTGGAAATGCTTCGGTTTTGAGGCGGGTAGCATCGTCAATATTGTAGTTGTCCTCCCGTTTGCGTTTCTTCGGGTTCTCGACAATCAGAGGCACCGTGTCGACGACGTTACCGTTCTCGTCCTTGATCTCCTGCTTGTACCTGTCTACAGACCAGCCACCATCGTTCCCCTTGACCTTGTTGACCTTTTCCTTGAACTTGGTAGCCGCCAACTTGCGCGTAGAAAACTTGCCTTTGAACATTGGCATAGTAGTCATCGACTTGCGCATAGACCGATTACTCATCTTCTGCGCCCGTTCGATGAATTCGTCGATGAGCTTGATGCCCTTGCTAATGTCAACATACGCCGACTTGGTGATGTAAAGGTTGAGAGATCCTTTGCCGCGGTTATTACCGCACATCCGCATACGCTGGTACATTGTGCCTACGCAAGTACTCTTAGGAAATGTGATGTAGTCCTCGTTGAGATGCAGATTGTAATCATTCGACACAAACGAGAGACACCGATCACCCATTTGTCCGACGATGCACAAGATGCGGGGGAACTTGGTCGCGTCGTTGAAAAGACTAATGGCGTCAGACAACGGAAGATCATAGAACTTTCCATTCTTGAACTCACCAGTTTTTCGACTGACTGGATTGTAGATGCGCGTACCCTTCGTATGCATTTCGACTATCGCAAACTTGTCCGGATAAAGCTTCTGGATCTCGTTGAACTGAGTATCCATGTTTTCGATTCGATCGGTGTTGCACAGTCGCATCACGCGACTTCGAGTATCATTCACTGATGTCCACGTCCCATTCCCGCTCATCTGATCGAGCCAGGGCACCATATTGGGATCAGCCTTGATCATCTCGTCCCAAGACATCTTTTTTCCAAGAGAAAATACATCGTGTTCAAGAAATTTGACCTGGAAATCGTTGAAGCCTCGGTACTTTTTCCAATCGGGTTCCAGATAAAAAGTGAACTCCGGCTTGATCGAGTCGTCTGCGAAGAAAGCGCCAATCGGAGTAGCGTCGATGCTGACAGTTTTGACTGCGTTAGCTTTGAGGGCCGAAACGTGAGGACTAGCTTGTCCATAGTCGACTTCTGTGCACTCATCGATGAGGAGCATATACTTGCATTTCTTACCGGCGCGGATGTTCGCGTTGTTGATAACGTGGCGAATCTTTTTCAACTGCGAACTATTTCCAAGCACGACCGGAATAATTGGAGTGTTCGAAACCAAAGCTTCTTCAATCTTGGTTTGATCGCTCTTCTTGACGATATTGTCGACAGCCAACGAACTCTTTCCATCTTTGAAAGTCCATAGTAGTTCTTCTTCGGGGTCATCCCAGTGCGCCCTAGTTTCGCGGTAGTATTCATTCAAAAGCTTCGTCAATCCGTTGATGCGATCGATGAATTGACTGCGATCTCCTCTGAGACGTCGAGTAATAATGATCGGCGTGATTCCTTCCAGCAAGTGGAGTAAGGCAGTCATGATTGTAAATCGCGTTTTGCCGGATTGCGGAGGGGCATACACGACGATTGTACCATAAGCTCCGACGATCTTCTCGCAGATACTCATTGCTTTTGAGTCGGGCTGACCCAAACTCCACGCCTTGGTTGCGGCGCGCCGTTCTTTGCGGGTAGCCGACCGTGGGTGTCCTCCTCCGCCTGGGCGAGGAATGGGGTCGCCTAGTCCAGGCATAAGATTCTTTTTTTTCTTTTTGGTTTTCTTGATCTTCTTCGATGACACGTTGACTTCGATTGGGACGCACGACGGATGAACCTTGCTTAGGTCTTCGCCTCGCTCTCCGATGAAAAAGTCTCGAGTAGCGTCTGCGAAATTGCGAGGGAGGTCTTCGGCCGCCGTGCCGTACCCTTCGTCATCGCTGCTTTCACATTCGAGGAACTCGGGATCAGGAATGAATTCCGGAGCATTGACATTAAAAGACATTTCGTCTTCCGATGAAAAAGCTTCGTCGTGGTCATTCATTCGAGTCCAGGCATCAGAGTGAAAAGCTGAGAAAGACATTGAATAGTATTCTTTTTTCAATCAATCAGTAGAGTGAAAGGTGTAGTTGTTTAACTTTTTTTTCAAAAAATTTAACCATTTTCAGTTTTATGGAAAATATTGTTTAGCGCCTAGGTCCCCTACTATTTCCCGCGCTAGACGGTCTAGGTGCGCCGGATCCACAGTACAGGGGAGAATTGTCGAAGCATCCTTCCGTGCCGCCGTTGCAGGTGAACACGGTACCATCGCCGCAGCTGTGTTGTTCTCTCGCACCAAGAGTAGGGTTACCTTGATCGCACAAAGCAGTAATCTGAGGATTGCAACAGTCAGATGCATTTCCGCCGTATGTTCCGAGAGTTCTGTAACCGGTGATGGGACCCGTAATAGAAGGGCATCCGGGGTTAGCACAGTAGTATCCGTTTCCACCGTAGGCTGGGATAACTGCCGTTTTAGTCGCTGGATTACACGGAACAGGGGGTAATTTATTGTTAGGACATCCGTTCATTTTATATTTACAAACATTTTTATTATCGCTGCATACAGCATTTAAACACATCCAAGATAAGTGTTAAACAATATGAGCGGATTACTATTTCTAACAGCAGACGACTTTACTGTGGAAAGCGGAACAAAAGGTAAGATTCTCTGCAACCCGATTCCCAGCTTCTCTTTGGTTTTGTTCTATTCTACTCAGTGTAAACACTGTGCGACTCTAGTACCCATATTCAAAAGACTCCCGGGAACCATAGGCGGATGCCAGTTTGGACTCCTCAACATCGGGACAAACATGAAGCTGGTTCAAAAGTCCAAGGGAACTATCACCGAGATCCAGTACGTCCCCTTGATCATACTCTATGTAAACGGAAAACCATTTATGCGGTACGCCGGAAAATACAAGAAGGAGGACATCATTCAGTTTGTCGTGAATATGTCAAAGAGAGTCCAGTCCAAACAAGCTTTCAATCAGAAAGGAGGAGCCCCGAAAGCTCCCGATCCTTCTGTAAAGGAAGACCCCCACGGCGGAATCCCCGCCTACTCCATAGGCAAGTCAAGAAGAGGGCACTCTGTGAAAATAGGAGACAGCACACACGGCAGGTCAGACGTGTGTTATTTAGAGTTCGAAAATGCCTACAACAAAAAGTTAAAACCGCTTAGCTCGATAAACAAACCGCCGCCCCTGCCGCCAGGGTCTGGAATGGGAAGCACCGCGGGTATGCGCAGATCATGATCCTTCGTAGAAAGACAAAGCGTCTCTCATGCACATTTCAAAATCATTTGGATCCATAAATCCACTAAACTCTTTTCTAAGTTCTTCTGCAACTTTAGAAAAGCTGTGTCCGAAAAACAAGTGAAAGCACTTGCGATTGGGCTCTTCTATTGAAAACTCTATGAAAAGACGATCGGCGAAATGTTGACGCGCCAGCAACTGAAGCTCCGGGCACTCCTTCTCAAACGAGGCGATCTTCTCAGACTTGCTCTGTTCCAGTCGCTTGACCGCGTATTGCACACGGCTGCTTCGCGATGCCGCGGAGCGGCTGACCTCTTTTTCCTTGCCGTTTGCGTCGATTCCTCTGTCGGCCATTGCAGCCAGAAGTGCCTCGTTATCCTCCGCTTTGTGATCTGCTTCGCATTGACGCTTCAACACGTCGTTTATATAAACAAGCGCCACCTCGTTTTTCCTGAGTTCGTAGAACGCGTGTTTTCCATCTTCAGCGTGCTCAACCAATTGTCGAGCGACCGCATTCAATCGGCCAGCAAAGTTGGATTTTATTTGGTCTTTGAAACTTATCTTTATTTGAAACCCTCCCCATCCAGACAACACGTTCACTAACCGCGATACTATACCGGTAGTGCAGGTGTTCACCATATCGGCCATTTCTTGATCCAGTCTCGTCCACAACTCCGCCCTTTCAGTTTCGCTCCGAGAGCTTACCCACGCGTGAACTGTGCAAAACAGGGACTGCGGCGTGAACCCGTTGTATGAGCGCGTGCCCATCAGGATTCTGAACAGCGCCGTTTCTGTATCTCGTATTTCCTCTTGTGTTCTTTCCGCCGCATTTTTGCGCGTGTTGAAATCGTCTACCGTGTCTTCAAAACTTTTCACCAAATCAGAGTGTTTTGACCTCCACTCGTTCAGGGTGTCCAGAGAAGCGCGTATCGATTCATCCACAGAGTCGGCGTGAACGTTTTGCGTGTTTGCGTAGATGCCGTAACCCCGTTCCAGTCCGATCTGATTGATTATGATTCTGGCCTGAGCCTGCAGCTCTTCGGTGCCATACCCCAGAATCACGTCCGCGGCGTCGGCTCTTATAAACGCGTCCAGTTCTCTGTCCTTTGCAAAAATTTCTATTTGAGCCATCACCACGTCATACACGTCCGATTCGTATTTATTCTCGACGGCGGAGAGAATACCCTGCGCTGCGATTATTCTCATAGAGGTCGGATTTCCTACATCTCCCAAGAAGAAAATGAAGCACTCTTTCTTGAGCGCGTCGCAGGGAATCCTGGAAATCAGCTTTAGTCGATATTGAGATTCCACCGATTTGTTTGAAATGAGTCTTTTCATGTTCGCATCGCACTTGCTTTTGATTTCTTCGGTGTTCGTCTCAGACTCGGCAAGTTTGTGCAGTCTGACTATCGCGTCAAACTTGAGGATGGTGGACACATCGTTTGCCTCGGAGGTGCAGATGTAGTCCACGACCGTTTCTAAACTCAATATGCCGCGAGTCATTCGCATTTTATTTCGCTTGACGATTTGTTGATTGCACGCTCGGGTGTTGTCCGCATCTTCAGACCCATCGTCCACCTCTTCGAGGTCTTCCTTGAAGGAGAGCAGCGCGTCCGCTGCTATGAGTTTGAGTTCTCCCCTGAACCCATCTGACACGCAAACGCTTTCCAGTATATTTCTGAGAGAACTAACACCGCTGCATCTGTACTTGCGATCAAAATGTGACAGCAGCTCGATTCCTTTCGAGGGGAAATCGTGGAGGTACTCCCGCAGGAAAGACACCTGGTCGGCAGTAGATGCCTCCATAAACTCACTTTCATCATCTTCGTCTTGATCTTTTATATATTTAATAGGCGTTGAATTCAAGTCCATTTATGGTACTGGCATTACTCTATTAAGTATAGTTGGATTTGTCGTTTATGATCGCGGCAATTTCAGCTTTGCTTTCCACTACGTATGTTTTGTTCGCGGGCGTGTAATACTGCAAAACGGTGTTTACGCTGTTTCTCGCGTTTTCATCTTGCAGGTGAATGACGTTGAAGTGCACTGCATCCTTAAGCTTGTGTCTTACCGCAAGCAGTCTAGCTATTATCCGCATCAGCATGTGCAGAGGCGGAAAAGAGATCCCTTCGTCGGGATCGAATTCATTCGGGTTTGAAAATAAAACAACCATCTTTTCATTCTTCTCTATGCAATCGTCCAACAAGTAGTCTAGTCTATCAAAATCTCCAATTTGGGTCCAATCATCGTTTGTGTAAATGCGCACGATCTCAGGGAGTAGCTTTTCACAACAAATTATCATTTTGTAGTAGAGTTATTAATCTTTATGTGTTTTTGTTTTTTTGATCTCATCAAATACGGCTCTACATCGAAATTACACTCGTCGAAAGGATCATTATAACTTTCGACATTTGCGGCACAGGTACATCTCTTCAGCTCTGGTATAGAAAGTGAAACGCGCGCTTCACTTTCTAGATCCGTGCATAAAACAAGTGTTTGAATCGCGGAAGACATTTATTTTATACAAAAATGTGTTTTATAAAATAATTCTTCATCGGATTAATTAATACTTGCTTTGAACCGCCTTCACGAAACGCTCAGCGGGCATGTAGCCGCTGACAACGTCCTTCACTTCGCCGTCTTCCATAACCAACGTAGCCGGGAATCCGGAGGCGCCCTTCTCTTTGTGCTCAGCCATAAGAGCATCCACTTCGGCATCGTCTTCAGGCATTTCCAAATCGATACCCATCTCGTCAAGCATACGGATGATATCCTTCATCTCCGCTTTTATCTTCTTGCAGTACCCGCACCAATCCTTTGTAAGAACCACTGCTTTCTTCTTGCCGTCACCTTTACCCTTTGGAGGAGCTTCCGGCTTAAACCTCTCGATGCTTTGGCGACGGGCGGCCTGTCGTCTGGCATGCATGGCGCGTGCCCGCATCATGTGAGCTCTGCGAGCTCGGTACTTTTCGACGACTCGGTCTTTAGGCTGTGCCAGTACTGGATTTCCCGCTTGATCGCAGACGAGCTGGGAAGACGGCTTGCAAAACGGGGAATGTTTGTTTTGCATCATTCGGTCGAAAGAAGTTCTGTAGACTCCATAGCAGGAGTTCGCGATACAGCTATTGGTATTGTTGCTCATTTAATTTATGTAATATAATATAAATGAGCAATTGTTACGATCAAAAAGGCCAACAAACAGCAGGATGTTATGTGGGCGTCACTGGGGGAGACGAATGCGGAATGGATTCTAAAATGCGTTTTGGGTGCCCCAAGGGCGGCGTTCCACGGTTTATGGCGCCTCTTCCTGGAAGTGGTCCTGTCGTCAAATCAGCCGGCTGCCCCTCTAACCCAGAAAGCGGAGTGTGTCCGTGCACTGGGGAACCGATTTGCCGATGTGGAAAAGATGCGCAATGCGGCGGGATAGAAAAGTTTGCGTTGACTGGTACCGTCAGACCATCCTGCTACTTTCCCGGTGGTCCTAGCAGTGATGTCGGCGTTGGCATCTAAAATGTTTCGTGTATATGACGCACGGTATACTTGTCTGGATTCTGTAAAATGTTCTGAACCGTATTCAGGGTCGATTTTAATTTGTGAACTTCTAGATGAAGATTTTGAATCTTATCGTCCTGATCAGTACACACTTTGCTGAGTTCGTCCAATTCCAATGTTAAGTCATCTATCTTTTCATCCTTAGATTCGAGTTGGGTCTGCGCTTGAATCAGAAGCTTTTGCAATCGGCCTATCTCCTCCTCATTAGAATCGGATGATTCATTATGCCACGTGTGAGTTTGAACAGTAGGTGAAGTGTACATTCTTTTTGTTTTATTCAAAAAGAATTATCTGAAACCATTTTCAACCTCTTCTATAGCTTGACGAGCTATCACCCACGCTCGCTCGACCAAGTCCGGATCTGCGTCTGGAAAACGTCCCGCTATCGATGATGCGTCATCGCGAAGCAGAGTGACTGGAGATAGTCCATTCATCAGAATGTCCTGAATCATCGCCGAAACTAGTACCCCTATTTCAGTCGCCGCTTTCTTTTTTACCCTCAATTCCGCGCGGCGACGTTCGTTTTTGCGAATCACCTTCCCCATCCGTTCGATGGCTCTTTCCCCCACGAGCTGCTGAATCAAAT
>Ga0208645_1002175_pt1 | contig 15973 bp, 30 predicted proteins | sample VirMetDEL_Sep_01_FD_184519 | JGI IMG/M metagenome (GOLD analysis project Ga0208645, IMG submission 184519) | Aqueous microbial communities from the Delaware River and Bay under freshwater to marine salinity gradient to study organic matter... | ecosystem: Environmental > Aquatic > Marine >... | reverse complement strand
TTGCTTTCGGTAGGAGTTTGAGACCAGTCTGGAGAAAGGGATCTAGGAATATATATACCTGAAACCCACTCAAAACGAGCATTAGAAGCTACATAGGTTAAATTAGCTCCGTACTGAGCTCCTGATGTATCTAAATGTGAAATATCTAATTTTCTAATTGGCATAGTATTCTCCTATACTGAAGTTCCTGATGCTACTCGCTTAACTGCTATTAGCTGTCCTACATCAACCCCGTTTGAGTCTGATGAGAAAGAAAACTTTATAATATCTCCATATATTGTAGTAGCGGAACGGTTAGATCCTCCACAAGAATAACCATGAGTAGCACTGCCCACAGCACCGACAGATAAGTACGCATGTTGATCAGAGGGAGATAGTTCTGCTATATCTGTACTATTTGTATCTGAACTAAAAGGAAATTTATCTATTGCAGATTGTGTGTTTGTAGGAGTATATCCTCCATAACTATACCCGTGTGTGTCCGATTGTGTTCCACTACCTGTATAATGGGTGACAGTTAAATTCCCTACACTAGCAGTACTGCCTCCAGTTGAAAAAGGAAATTTAACTATTCCTGCTCCTCCTGCTCCTCCAGGACTACCAGAATGAAGATATCCGTGGGTAGGACTAGAGGAAGTATTAACCCAAAATTGATAGAAACTGTTTTGTGTTACCCAACCTGGATTAGACATAGAATCAGAAGAATAATTAAACTTAGATGAATTGCCTCCTGCAGGACTTCTACCAAACCAAATACCATGAGATGGATCGGCGTTAATTCCGTACGCGTATCCGTGAAAAGGATTTGAGTATGCAGTAGTACTAGCACTAACAGCACCAGAAGTAGATGCAAAAGATTTTTTAAAATAATTCCAACTAGTTGTAGATGGGTTATAGGCTGGACCGCCGCCATAGTAACCGTCTGTTTCAGAAGACATACTTCCTGTAGCAAACGGATCACTTGGAGCGTTAAGTTCTCCAACATCAGTTGAATTAGAATCTGAAGAAATTGGAAGTCTCTCGATATCGAGGAGAGAAGCGTTACCAGTGGTTCTTCCACCGACTATATCTATAGAAGTTTGTCCTAATAATACAACAGGAGCGCTTGGGGCACCCCCACCGCCGGCAACAGCAACATAATCAGCGGCTACAAACTCAAAACGAGAATTTGCAGCAATATAAACCGCTTGCTGACCTGCAGAAACACCTGTAGCATCAATATTAGAAAAATCTATTCGTTTAATACCTGCCACTAATCTCTCCTTTTAAGACCTCTTGTATACTTTTGAGACTTTGGTGGTGATTTTTTAGAACCACTAGGACCTGCCCAGTATACCTTATCTGCCCAATAGGCAGCACTCATTTTACCTTTTGCAATATTTTTTGCATGACGAGCTTTAAAAGATTTGCGAGCTTCGGGAGAATAGTTATGTCCCATATTAGCATCACCAAAATGAATTAGTTTAATTTTTTCACCTTCTTTTGCAAGAACCATACCTTTTTTACCTGTACGATCACTACGACGTGGCTTGTTAAAGCCGTCAAAAGTACGTCCTGAATATTTTATCTTGCCTGAAGGAGTTCTTTCATATTTTGCCATAATATATCCTTTATTAATTAGAAGTTGCACCAGAAGGAGCTGTTAAAATACTAATTGGAAATTTTTGTGTCATTATACCTGTTGTCCTGCGCTGTAGTATCTAGCTTGAGATAAATCTCCTACATCACTAGCGTTAGTATCAGAACTAAAAGGGAACTTATCAATTGTATTTAAGTGCGGTGGTCCATTACCTCCAGAACTATATCCATGAGTAGTGCTAGACTGCCCTGCTCCATAGTATCTTATTTGAACCATATCGCCAACATCGGTTGCGTTTGTATCTGAGCTAAACGGAAATTTATCAATAGTATTTACATAAGGAGGAGCATTACCTCCAGCGCTGTATCCATGAGAATCGCTTGACTGTCCTGTTGCGCCATTTCTCGCCTGGGATAAGTCACCAACATCGCTAGCATTAGTATCAGAACTAAAAGGGAATTTATCAATTGTCACCGAAGGAGTGCCGCCAGAGCTGTACCCATGAGTAGTGCTTGACTGTCCGGCTGCATAAAATCTTGAATCTGTTTGATCACCGACATCACTAGCGTTAGTGTCTGAACTAAAAGGGAACTTGTCAATTACATTTGTTACGCCAGGTGTTCTACCATTAGTATTATATCCATGAGTAGAACTTGACTGTCCTGCCGTACCATATCTAGCTTGGGATAAGTCACCAACATCACTAGCATTAGTATTAGAACTAAAGGGGAACTTGTCAATTACATTTAAGTCTCCTGGACTAAATCCTCCAGAACTGTACCCATCAGCATCAGAAGATTGGCCCGCAACATACATTCTTATTAGAGTTAGATCACCAACATCACTAGCATTAGTATCAGAAGTAAAAGGAAAGCTATCAACGGTATTTAAAACACTGGTGGAATAGCCACCAGACGTATATCCTTTAGCAGAGCCTTGTATTGGAGCAACAATTTGTGGATCAGGAATACTAAAAACTGCATCAGTAGGAGAAACAAGCTCAATAGCATTATTGGCAGCAACATAAGTAAACCTATGACCGTCTTTTTCAGCCGTCTGTGTTCCTAATAATGTTAGAGGTATTTTTGTAATTGTCACACTGCAAAACTTTCACCACAACCACACGAGGCTGTAGCGTTAGGATTGATCACTTTTAAATATGATCCTCCTAATTCCTTTACGTAATCGATTGTACACCCTAAAACAAACATTTCAGCCATATCATCAATAACTAAAACATCGTCTACAAGAATTCCTAAACCTTTTATATCAGAAAAATCCCATTTATATTGAAAGCCACTGCAGCCACCACCAGAAACAGATAAAAAAACATAACGCTGCTTATGATAGTCAGCCATTTCTTTCATATATGTTTTTGCACTATCAGTTAAAGTAACACTAGACGGTGTTATTTTATGTTCTTGTAAATGGTCTAATATGTTACCCATATCTTCCTTTTTCTTGATATTGGTCATATAGTTTTTTAACTAAATTCCACTTATTAGTAGTTAATTTACCATATCTCATTTGATCTTTAATTAGGCTACGTATTAAACGAGCGTCTGCATCTGTTAAATTTGGACGACCCATAAAATAAGTTTCTAATTTTCTATCTATATAATTTTTACCTTTTTTCCACATATTTGTCAACCTATTTTATTTTAAAATTATATTATTAGCCAACTCTTTTTATTACTCGAAGACCGTTACAGTTTTCTTTTATTTCTTGATCTACCCATACTCCTTTATGCTCTTCCATAAACTCATCGATTGCAGGATTGAGCTCATGTTTAAACTTAGGATGAGCTGTGTCATGAAATACAAGGTATTTTCTAGCTTTCATGCCATGCATTTGCAATTCTTGTTTAAGATGATCATAGTAATGATAAGTGTCAATAAATAATAAATCTGTTTCTTCGATATCAACTCTTGGATCAATAGTACTAACACAGTGAAAAGTAATATCTTTATTAAGATTTCTAGCACATAAAAAATGTGGCTCTAACCACCCACCAACACGTACATCCTGATCATATAGTACTATAGTACTGGCATTAGAAGAAACTAAAGCCCAAGTACTAACTCCGGTTCTGGTTCCCATTTCTGTAACATGATTACAATTATCCGCATATTTTCTTAATACAGGTAAATTTTCATGAATATCACTAGGTGTTTGACAAGCTTGTTTATAATTAAACTCAGCGTCAAGCACAAAAGACGCCATTTTATTTTCCATATCTCTATGAGTTAACCAAGTCATTTAAATAATTCCTTCTTTTTTCATTTTATGATATTGTTTTATTCTGCTTTGTAAATCAGAAAAATGATGTACAGCACTAGTTTCAAATATTTGAGGATCTCCGTTTTCTACAGTAATAACAATAGCTAAATGACGAATATCAGTTCCATACATTTCATTATGTGCAAAAGCATAAGCTGTTCCTTGCAAAAAATAGTCTTTAATCTGTTTTACATATTTTTTACGACGAGAGGTTTTAAAATCAATAATAGCAGGTTTTCCTTTCCAAATACCTATCATATCAGAACGTCCTGCATATTTTAATTTTCTACTCCATAGTACTGCTTCTTGTCCCCATATTTCTTCTACTCCTGTAGTAACAGCTTTAATTAAATTACGAGTCATTTGTGCTGTAACAAGTTCTTGTTTTGCTATTTCTTCTGTAACGTCTTCACCATTAAAATAGTTTTCTGCTATTTCGTGGACAAGAGTACCTCTATCAGTAGCTTCTTTAGATACTCGTCTGGCTTCTTCTTCTCCAACTTTATCGATCCATGCTTGTAACCACGTTTTATCAGCTGTTTTACCTAAAAGAGTTGTAATACTGGCATAGTCTCCATCTGGAGTAAAGTAGGTTCTTCCGGTTGTAAGAGTTTCTGTTTTAACAGTTGTTGTATAGTCGTATTTATTTAAATTTTCCATTTTTTAAAATCCAAGTCTTACTACAATAATAACAGACCGCAGTTGGTTTTTCCTTTGTTACTCTTATAGTAAATAAAGGATGTGTTTTATCTGGACAAGATAAAACAACAGGTTCGCTAACATAAATTTTTTCTTTTTTCATAACTATTATTATAATATAATTATAAAGTTTTAGCAAGCAATTTATTAAAGAAAGGGCGCCTAAGTTAGACGCCCTGATAATTTATCATTTTCTTCTTGAGTATATGGCCACATTTTACTTCTCCAACATAATCTTTTTGGCTTCTTCATAGTAGCCTAAGTGTGATAATGCGTGTGCTGCTCTAGCTCTAGCAATACTGTTACCGAAATCTGAGATTTTTAAAAATACATTTGCAACTACTTCACAAAATGTACAATATGTTTGTGTAAGTACTGCTTGCATTATAACCACCTTTTAATGTTGTGAACATATGAAGCATTGCGTAACATACGCTCTAGTTCATATAAGTTTTCTGCGCTCTCAAGTCTTTTTTCATAAGAGTTTTTATTTAAACTATTCCAAAATGTTTTTAATTTTTGTACCATTAGTAAGTTACTCCTTTTACTATTGTTTTTCCTTGTTTCATCATATTGTAGGCATATACCCAATCTTTACCATATTCAGTCTGTGCCCATCTTATTAAATCTTGATCATTACCTTTTTTATTGTTTAATTTTCTAAAAATATTTTTAAGTTTTTCCATAATATACCTCATATATAAAACACACGTGCAAATAGGCACTGTGACACTTTGTCGCAGAGCCTATTAAATTTTAAAATTTGCTTGAGGAAAGCAATACCTCGGGTCTCTCCCCGACGCTACCACTTTTGAGGCATGGGTTATGCCAAGATACAATTAGTCAAATAAATGTACTAATTCTAGAACAGCTTGGTTTTTCTCTTCTAGTTCTTCTTTATTTCTTTTATGGATAGCTGAAGCAGCAGCACGCACTACTGAAGGAGCTAATCCATAATCAGCTTTAAGTTTTTTAACAATTTCATTAACTGTTTCTCTTGCTGCTTCAATCTCATACATTACATCAACAATTGAATTAATTGATGATTTTACTTCTTTCTTATCAATTTGCACTATTGATTCAGACATCTGTTCCCCCTACTACTTTAAAACTTTGTCTTACAAATTCTGGTTTTTTTCTTATAATTCTTTCACTTTCTAAATCTGACATAATGAGTTCAAATAATTCATCTGTAGATTCTTTTGCTTCATAAATCATATTATTAGAAGAAACTCTTTGCAATTCTTTAATAATTTCTGCATTTTGAGATAAAACTTTTTTTAATAGTGTGTTAGCTACTATTAAATTTGCAGATCCAACAGCTTTTGCATCCCATTCTTCTAATAATTCTTCGTATTCTTCATCATCAGTATCGTCAGTATACTCAGGTAATTCTCGATCATCAACCAGTTCCCATGTATCTGTTTGAAATAATAATCCTCTATCATCATCAAACAAATCAGCAGGGTGGTCTAACAAAATTGATGCTATTTTATTTTTTAAATTTTCATAATTCATTTTTGTACTATCGGGGAATAATAAGTTGTTCTATCATCATCAAGACGTAATTTAATTACATCATTGCCGTAAATATCTTGCTTTCTTCCGTAGATCATTACTCTATTATCCCAACGAGATTCTAGCATTTCTTTAGGTTGAGAAGGAAAAGCAGTATATTTACCATGATTATTAAACAGATCACTGTAATTTCTTATAGTAGAGCCTCCAGATTCATAACTACTTTTTAAAACCTCTTTAACAGCTTTATATAATTTTTGTAGCTCTTCGTCTGAACAAGACTCTAATTTTCTACGAGGATCTATGCCTGCAAGAAACAATGCTTCACTCTTATAAATATTTCCAACTCCAGAAATATTTTTTTGATTCATCAAAAATTTTACCATAGAATTTTGATTCCGTCTACGACAAATTTTTAACCAATCTGACCATTGGCATGGATCATTTAGCATATCGGGGCCAATTTCAGAAAGTTTTTTCTGTAGTGCAACCTCTGAGTTATCTCGTGTAAAAAACTTTAATGTTCCAAAATTTCTCATATCTGAATAGAAAATTGCTGATCCGTCACTAAAGGAGAACTTTACACGAGCATATTTATTAGTTTCTGTTTTAAAAGTGCCTGACATACCAAGAGTGATAAAAATAGTATCACTCATGTCTGTAATAAGATATATAAACTTACCTTTGTTACTAACTTTTGCTACAGTTTGGGGCAATAATTCTAAAAAAGACTTATACCCATCAGGTGCTTTTTTAGTATAACGTCCTGTAAGTAATTCAATATTGACAAGTTGTTTATTGGCACAAAACGAATGTAGTTGTTTAGCTACTATAGTGCACTCTGGTCCTTCAGGCATTATTGATTTTCCTTAATAATTCATAGTAACATTTAGTCAGTTCAGCATTATCCAGCTTTAAAGCCTCAATTTGAGACTCTAACTCTCCGATTTTTGCACGTAAATAAGGGTTTTCATAATCTAGTTTATGTTTTTCATCAAGTTTTTGAGCCTCAATCTGAGATGACTCTTCTCTTAATTTTCTCAACATATAGTTATGATAAGACTCTCTTTTTCCTGACATTTTCTACAATCCAATCTCTATAATTAATTGAGTTTTCTAAAAACCAGATTTCTTTTTTTACTTCGTCTACAGTAGTAACATAAAGTAAAGATACAAAAAACTGATGCCACGGATTAGCAAAGTTTACATTATTACTAGTTTTTTCAGTACCATATTCTGAATAAAATCTATCATTAAAAGAAGGATGAGTATAAAACCAATTTTTATCTTTTACTTTAGTGCTAAGAATACCTAAAGCTCTGGTTACTGCTTCTAGTTTTTCGTCTTCTGTAGCATCATAGTTTACAATTTTTTTAATTCGTTTTAAAGCAAATTCGTAAGGGTTAATCATAATCATTAGTCTCCATTAATAGTAAAAGCATAAGCTGCTCTTTCTGGTGGATAGGCTCCCCAGACTTCTTTCTTATCATAGTAAGATTTTTTTTCGAATTGATCAAGATAATAATTAATTTGATCTACTACTTTATTATATCTTTCTAGTTTAATTTCAGATGTAATCATACTTCTTGCTTCATCTAACCAAGACATAGCTTCTTTAGGATTCCACTTTGCAAGATAGTATACATTTTCTATCAGAGAATTAAAAGAATAATATCCTTTAAACATACTTGTTTTATTTTTAACCATTAATAGTGCCTTTTTGAATATTTGGAATTTGAACCGTAATTAAATCTTCGTAACAATTGATTATAAATCTAGCATAAGCAATGTCTCCTAAATGTAAACGAATATTATCTGCTTCTTCAAATAACTCATCTGCTTGAACTATTCCTTTATTAGAAAGTTCTATAAAATATGTTTTTGCTTCTAAATATTTTGTCATTTTATTTTATAATCCTATTATATAAGTTTTTTATAGCTTTTAGCAATTACAAAAGCGCTTTTTTTTTGTTTGATTTAAGAAAAATATTGACAGTTAATCAATATTTTTGTATAATAATTAAAATAATGAGCTAAAAAAGAGAGTTAATAAACTCATTAAATATATAATAACAAAAACTTATCATATAGGCAAGAACGAATATGAATTATAAACTAGTTGGGTTCTATAAAAATGAACATAATCGTACTTACATTAGTGCATTATTTGATTTAATTAAAAAACGTCATCCCTCAATTACACAGTCAGAAATATACGATTATCAGTCAGAAAAAGCAGAAGACTTAAGTATTAAACTTTTTCCTTGCATACTCGTATACAAAAATGGTACTCTACATAAGAAGTTAGAGTCTAAACTAACCTTAAAAGAATCATTACAAAAGTTGGGATTATAATGTATATAAAAGTAAGAAATAATGATGTAAGCAAAGCTTATAAAGTATTGAGTAGAAAATTAAATACTGAAGGAATATTTAAAAAGCTTAAAGAAAAAAGATATCACCAAACTAAAGGTGAAAAAAGAAGATTAAAACATAAAGAAGCTGTAGCAAGACTAAAAAGAATGGAGCGTAAAAAAGAAGAACTATTTGGAGATGTCTGATAAAATAAAAAGCAGTATCCAAAAAGATTCAGAAGGCTATCATATATTAGTTGAAACAGAAATTATTAATTTTTCTGCTTTAAAAAAGGAAAAAATCTTGTATTATATTGTAGAAATTCACAGTACAGAATCGTCTGATATAGGAATTATAGCAGAAGAAATTGATGGTATTCAACATCCTATTAAATATGATTCTTTTTCAAAAGCTAAATATAGTGCAGGTAAATTAGAAGAACAGCTAGGTAAAGATACCCATTGGTTTACTAAAATTATTTCAAAAGAAGAAGATATTGTTTCGTCTGAGGAGCAGTAGAATAGGCGGACTGGACTCGGGGGCGGTACCCGACGGCTCCACCAAATATACACCTTACGGGGTGTATGCTTATGGGGCCGAAATAGGATCGACAGACGTAGTAAAAACTAAACCGAGAAACAGGTGCGCAAGCGACCTTAATCGCAAGAAAACAAATAACTGCAAACGATAACTTTGTAGCCGAAGATTACCGCTTAGCGGCTTAATCTCATGGGGTATGGCTCCACCTAGCAACAGAACGGGCCATTTTTCAAATGTCTCAGTAATAGTTACTGGACATATTTTTTTGACTAAAATAAGAGAGAAATATAAAATGAAAAAATTACTAGCAACTTTGCTCGTAGTTATGCCCCTAACTGCATTTGCAGAAGAAGTAACTAAACCTAGTATTACTGTCGGAGCAGAACGTGAATTAGAAGCAGAAGTTAATGTGCTTTATGGCTCTATTGGTTATGGTATTACTTCTGTAGGTATTACTGCAGAAGACACTGCGATTGACTCAGGACAATTTAATATTCAAAAATACGAAGTTGACTTTAATCAACCAGTAGGACCTGTAACTGTTTATATGAAAAACGATTTTGATGATGGTTTTAAACATACTGAAACAGTAGTAGGTGCTAAAATTACGTTTTAATAAATAAAACAAAATAGAACAGTCAAAGGGAGGTAAATATCTACCTCCCTTTTTTTAATTTTTATAGTTTACCCACCAAAGTAGTAACTTGAAAATTTTAAAAATTTGTGTATAATACTTTATAGAGATATAAAATAATTATAAGCATTTTAACCTCTATAAAAGCGGTATACTAGGAGTTGTGATAAATGAAAATTTACTTTCGATGTTGTGAAAAACAAGAAACTGTAAGCGGAGTCAATAGATGGGAAGAAATTCCTAAATGGAAAACTGTTCGCAAATGTTGGAAATCTATTTATAACGGTATTGAAGAAAGTGATGAAGTCTTTATTCTACACGACGAAGTAACACAAGAAACTCTAGACTTTATTGAAAAAAATTCATACGAAAATACAACTTTTTTAGAAATTCCTAGTCATCCTATTGAAGATAGATTACACACATTTAAAATGTTAGAATTTTTAAAAACACAACTAGACACAAGTCATCCTGAAGAAGTACATTATATAGTAGAAGATGATTATCTTCATACTCCTGATGCAATTTCAGCAATGAAACTTATCTTTACTAAATGGAATTATTTTGCTACTACTTATGACTATCCAGACAGGTACACACAAGATAAAACTCCTTGTTTTTTACTAGTTGATACAGACAGGCATTGGAGAACTAATCCATCTGGAACATATACTTTTGCTGCTAAGACTAAAACTTGGTTAGAGTGTTGGGATATTATAACCAACACTGCGCCACATAATCCTACAGTAGAGATGTTTAAAAACCATCCCTGTATTTCTCCAATACCAGGATGTTCATCCCACCTAACTCCTTATCATTTAAGTCCTATAGTAGATTGGGATACTATGTGGAATAGTATTAACATAGATGCATCTTAATCAACAAGAACTACATAACAATATTAAAAAAGTCGATCACGTTATTTACGGTCCTTGGGTAGGAGAATTCGGTTGGGAGTTATTCGGCTGTCAGGGTTATTTAAGAAAACTAAGAGAAGATTATACTCATATAAAATCATTTCACATAATTAGCAGAACGGGAAGAAGTTTTTTATACGAGGATTTCTGTGATTCATATATTGAATTTGATTGTCCAGGTAAAAATACTACAGGAGCTCTTTGTATGGACTGGAATCCGGAAAATGCTATACTAATGATTCCTTCCGTAGCTAAATTCTTAGATTTAAATAATTATTTATATATTCCTACTCAACACTTTTTAGTTGATTATCATGCAGCAGGACCAGGAAGAGAAGAAAGATTAGACAACTTTCTAAATTCTCAGAAGTTTATCAAATACCAAAACAGTAATAAAAAAGATAAATCTTATGATGTATTAATTCATGCAAGACATAGTTTTCATCATAATACAGGAGAAAAAAACTGGCCTAAAGAAAAATGGGATGAATTAAGTACTTACTTAGTAAATAAGGGGTATACAATAGCTGCTATAGGCAGCAAAAAAGGAGCGTATTTACCAAAAAACTGTCTTGATATTAGAGGAATAGATTTAAAAGATTTAGTTTCTTATTTAAATTATACTAAAGTATTAATAACTAGTTGTAGTGGTCCTGCACATTTAGCTTCTTTATGTGGTACTCCTTTGGCTGTGCTTACTAATGATTCTAATATTAACCGATATAAAACAGATTGGAATCCTTTTAAATCAAAAAGAGAGATTATATACGAAGAAGGATATAATCCTAAAGTAGAAACAGTAATAGATAGAGTAGAAAAAATATTATGAAAAAAGTTCTATATGTAGGAGTTTTTAGTGAACATTCTACTAACGTATGGCAAGCAGAGGCATTAGATAAGTTATGTGATTTAACTACTTTTGATATGAGGGATATTGGAAACTATACATATAAACAAAGAGATGATGCTATTATAAGCCTAGTAAAAGAAAATAGTCCTGATTTATTATTGATTAGTAAAGGAAATACAATAAATATAGATGTTATTAAAAAAGCAAAAGAATATTGTAAAGTAGCTTGTTGGTATATGGACCCATTAGTTAATGCAGACACTGAATGGATGGACAAAGTTAAACATAGTGATTATATATTTTCTGCTTATGAACACTTAGCAAATATATTTAGAGAAATCAATAAAAATAGTTTTTATTTACAAGAAGGATTCCATCCTCCTATTCATAGATTAATGAAAATAGAAAAACAGTATGATGTAAGTTTTATAGGATGGCTAAAAGACCAAAGACAAGAATACTGGAAAAACTTAAAATTTTCTAATTTTAATGATAAGTATGGAGTTGATCATACAAAAATAGTATCACAAAGCAAAATTAACTTAGGGTTTACTACTAAAAATGAGGGTACTTCAGATAGAACATACAAAATTTTAGCTGCTGGTGGATTCTTATTAACAGAGTCTTGGAAATTTATAGAAAATGACTGGGAAGTAGGAAAAGATTTTATTTGTTTTTCTTCTATAGATGATTTAAAAGATAAAATAAATTACTATTTAAAAAACCAAAAAGAAAGACATGAAATAGCGGAACACGGAAGAAAAAGTGTACAAAAATTTAATACTACAAATTGGGCAAAAAATATACTAGAAAAAACAACATGAAAATTTTAATTACAGGACATAAAGGATTTATTGGTCAAAATTTATGTGAATATTTAAAAGAAGATCACAAAATTTCTACATACGAATGGTATCCGTATGAATACCCAGAGGTATATGGATATGATTGGGTTATACATCTAGGCGCAATTTCTAGTACTACTGAACAAGATATTGACAAAGTTATGACTCAAAACTATGAATTTTCTCAGTGGTTATTTAACGAGTGTAATAATAAACAAGTAAATCTTCAGTACTCATCTAGTGCTAGTGTTTATGGTAATAATACTAGTTTTAATGAAAATGATCCAAAACAACCACAATCTCCTTATGCTTGGAGTAAGTATTTATTTGATAGATGGGTAACAAAACAGCCAAAAAATATAATAGTTCAAGGATTTAGGTATTTTAATGTATATGGGCCAAAAGAAGACCATAAAAAAGATCAAGCAAGTCCTTATACAAAATTTATAAAACAAGCAAAAGAAGAAAAAATTATAACACTATTTAAAAACTCAGATAACTATAAAAGAGATTTTGTCTGTGTTGAAGATGTTTGCGAAGCTCATAAACAGATGCTTAATATTAAAACTAGTGGTATTTATAATATAGGTACAGGGGAAGCAACTAGTTTTTATGATGTAGCCAATACAATAGCTAATAAATATAAAGCCAAAATTTATGAAATTGATATGCCAAATAACTTAGTAAAACAATATCAAAAGTTTACTCAAGCTGATTTAACTAACCTTAATAAACACGTTAAAATAAAATGGACTAAAATATTAGATTATATAAAAAGGGATTCATGAAAATACTAATCTGTGGTATTGAAGAAAGCGGTAAAACAACACTAGCAAAACCTCTTTCAGAACTATTAAATGCAGTTTATGTTAATAAAGATACATACACTAAAGAACTCAGAGGTTATGTAGATGGTTTAGTAGCTGCAGGAAAAACCGTAGTTATAGATAAACGTTGTTCTACAAGTAAAGCAGTTGAATACTTAGCACCAGATTATATTATATGGATGGACACTCGTACTAAAAAGACAGAACGACCAAATAGAGTTGATTATCATGTTTCAAAATGGTTTGATGACACACATAATCAATTAGTTAAAGTTGTAAACAATTATATACTTAAAAAACAAGATAAACCAACAGAAAGACTATGACAAATAAAGTTTTATTAATTGGTGATAGTTGTACCGATATTTATCATTACGGTACTATAGATAGAGTAAGTCCTGAAGCTCCGGTTCCTGTACTGCTAACAAAAAATTTATTAACGTGTCCAGGAATGGCAGCTAATGTATATAACAACTTAAAAGCTTTTGGTATAGAAACAGACTTTATTACTAATGAAGAGCCAATAACTAAAACAAGATTTCTGGATATTAAAACTGGCCAACACTTATTAAGAGTAGATAAAGAAAAAACACTAAATGAAATTAATAAATTTCCTAAATTAGATGAATATGTTGCTATAGTTATTAGTGATTATAATAAAGGGTTTTTGCCATATAGTTATATAGTAAACATCCTTGAAAAAGCTACAGTACCAGTATTTCTTGATACTAAAAAACAAGACTTGAAAAGATTTAATAAAGCTATAGTAAAAATCAATGAAAGAGAGTTTAAAAACAGAACAAGTGATTGTGATAATATAATCGTGACACTAGGAGGAAATGGGGTTCTTTATAATAATACTATTATACCAGCCCCTAAAGTAGAAGTTTTTGATGTTTGTGGCGCAGGAGACACGTTTTTAGCCGCATTAGTATGTAAATATATAAATTCAAAAGATATAATAGAGTCTATAAATTTTGCAAACAAAGCAGCGGCTATTACAGTGCAACACAGCGGTGTTTACAGTTTAACAAAAAAAGATTTAATGAGTATCTCATAAGTAAAACACTATTTTTATTTTGGCATGGGCATATCTTAGCAACTCCTGCTATTAAAAAATATAAAAAGTATACAGATAACTGTGTTATTTTAACAATAATAGCTTAAGAAGATTATAATAAAACTAAGAGAGGATAGTTTATAAAATGAAAATTTGCTTAATTACTCCACAATCGCAAAATGTTGAGCCTTGGATTCCTGTTTTACAACAAAAAGGAGTTGAAGTACTACTAAATGAAGTTAGTGAGGATTGTGACTTTATAGTGTGTACAGGACAAGCTAGATTAAACTGGTGGAAAGCCGCACACGAAAAATTTCCTCATATTCCGATGATTAATTATACGTGGGATTTTTATGAATGGACTTGGAAAGATCAAAGAGGTGTCTATGATTGGAAAGGTTATGGAGAATATTTACAAAAGTGTGTAGAATTATGGTGTCCCTCAGAAGAAGTCGTGAAAAGAATGGAAGAGTATTTTGGAATCGGTGATAAATGTAAAATTATTTTAACATGGTTTAGAAAATTTGAAGCTAGTGATGATCAAATTATAGATAAACGATATGTATATAACCCTTTAAGACAATATTATTTAGATCCTAATTATGGATGGGCTAAAAAAGCTTGTGCAGAGTTAGGTATTCCTTATGTAGAAACTGTTCACACTTTTAGTGAGAGAGACTTTCAAAAAGTACTTTTAGAATGTTCTTTTACTATATGTGAGTACTACGAAGCGTCTACAGGAGGACTTACTTTATTAGAAGGGTATTATCATGGAAAACCTTGTATAGTTAGTGATTCTCCTTATATGGGAGCAAAAGATTATTTAGGAGACAAAGGAATATACTTTAAATATGATGATTATGAAAATTTAAAAAAAGTTTTAAAAGAAACCTGGGATAATCCTCCTAAACTAGATTTAAAAGAAACTAGAAAAGCTTTTGATCATTTAGATATTAATATTATGATGGATAAGATGATAGATAGAATGAATGTGTTAAAAAATGGTTGAAAATAGTGTAATAGTAGGAAAAAACGTAAAAATATTTGATGAAGTAAATATTTATGGCTGTCATTTAGATGATGAAGTATTTGTCGGTCCTTTTGTAGAAATACAATCTGAAGTATATGTAGGAAAACGAACAAGAATACAGAGTCATTCTTTTATTTGTAGTCATGTCTCCATAGGTAATGATTGTTTTATAGGACACGGAGTAATGTTTACTAATGATAAATTTACAGATTTAAAACTGCACCCAGAAAATTTATTAAGTACTAACATAGGAAATAATGTTTTAATCGGTAGCAATGCTACTATATTGCCTGTTAACATTTGTGATAATGTTGTTATTGGGGCAGGAGCAGTTGTTACTAAAGATATAACAAAAACAGGAACATATTATGGAAACCCAGCTAGGAGAAAACAATGAGAAATATTAAAAATACAAATGTATGTGTTATTGGAGGGGCCGGATTTTTAGGCTCTCATTTGGTCGATTATCTGATTGAAGACAGAAATTGTAAAGTATTAGTATTAGATAATTTAATTTCTGGTTCTAAAAAACATATACATAAAGATGCAAAGTTTATTTGGCACGACATTAGAGATGACGCTACGGAATTAGCGGATATTTTATATGAAAATAAAATAGATTGGGTATTTAATTATGCAGCTGAACCATATATTCCAGAATGTTTTGATAGACCTATGCATTTCTTTGATATTAATGCTACCGCAGTACTAAGAGTTTTAATAGCTTGTGAACAAGCAGGTATAAAAGGCTTATTGCAAGTATCTTCTGCTGAAATTTATGGAGATTTAACAGGTAAAATAACAGAAGATGATCCCGTAGAACCACATTCTACTTATG
>Ga0208645_1002171_pt1 | contig 15985 bp, 8 predicted proteins | sample VirMetDEL_Sep_01_FD_184519 | JGI IMG/M metagenome (GOLD analysis project Ga0208645, IMG submission 184519) | Aqueous microbial communities from the Delaware River and Bay under freshwater to marine salinity gradient to study organic matter... | ecosystem: Environmental > Aquatic > Marine >... | reverse complement strand
ACTCCAGAGCCAGATGCTGGTACACGCAGACGGGGAGGAGATCACCGCCGCCAACGCCGCGATCATGATGAACAAGCTGATGCAGATCAGTTGCGGTGCAGTGTACTCCGACGACCACGAGACCATCGAGTTCGACATCAAGAACCGCTACAACGTCTTGAAAGAGGTCATCGACGAGTCCAGCCAGAAAGTTCTTATTTTTGTGCCCTTCAGGCACACCATTCAGCTTCTAGTAGATCGGCTCAACAAGGACGGGGTAACCGCCGAGTTCATATCCGGCGACGTGTCGGCGGGCAAGCGCACAGAGATTTTCAAACGGTTCCAAGAGCAACCCCATCCCCGGGTCCTTGTTATCCAGCCGCAGGCGGCTGCGCATGGGGTGACGCTGACGGCGGCTAACACCGTCGTGTGGTGGGGACCCACCAGTTCTCTGGAGACCTATGCCCAGGCTAATGCCCGGGTGCACCGCTCAGGACAGAAGCACAAATGCACTGTCGTGCAGTTACAAGGCTCTTCTGTGGAAAAACGTGTTTATCAGATGTTAGATAGCCGAATAAACGTCCACACTAAAATTATAGACTTATACAAGGAATTACTTGACTAGCGTGAATTTAGGGGGTAAAGTTGGCTTCTCGTGAGAGGAGATGTTCCAATGTCAACTGCCATACCACTAGAAAAACTGACTAAAGCGTACATTAAGTTACGCGAACAGCGGTCGAAGCTGGCCGCTGAGTTCAAGGCTCAAGACGGAGAGCTGCTTGAGAAGCAGGACATGATTAAGAAAGCCCTGCTGGAGCACTGCAAGGAGCACAATGTCGAGAGCGTGAAGACTTCTGAGGGTGTCTTCTATCGGCAGATCAAGCGCCGTTATTGGACCAGCGATTGGGAATCCATGTATCAGTTCGTCATGGAGAACAATCTGCCTGAGTTCTTTGACAAACGCCTTAATCAGTCGAACGTGAAGCAGTTCTTGGAAGAAAACCCTGAGATGGTCCCACCGGGCCTAAACGTGGAGTCGGAATACACCGTCTCCGTCCGCAAAAAATAAAGGGCTAACCATGAGTTCTGTATACGTTACCAAGAAGGAGTTTGCCGACCATTTTGTGGTTGCTCCCACTACTGTAGAGGGCTGGGTCAAGAAGGGTTTATTCCCGCCGGGCACCGTCGTCAAGGTTGGGCGCACCCTTCGGTTCAAACTGCAGGAAATCGAAGCACACTTCCAAAACGAAGCGCTAAAGATGGCCCAAGAGGAGTCAGAAGAAGGCGCGCCCGAGCAGCTAGAGCTGCCACTGCAAATGCGAGAAGTACAAGCTGCAGAAATTGAAGCACAAACTGCAGAAATCACTGACTTTGATGAAGACCTTTGAGGAGAACATTATGAGTGACCTTGAGATGTTCAAGGGCAATTCGCTGGTAAGCAGTGACCTGTTCAAGTCCCTGCAAAACCTGAACGACAACTTGGCCGGTGGCTCCGGTGGTGGTACGCAAAACCGCCGAATCAGTCTGCGCGGTGGAAAGTTCCGGCAGGTGGTGAACGGTGATGAGATGCGAGTCAGCAAGAACGACTCCATGGAGATCGTCATCATCGACGCGGCGAAGATCGCTCGCACCTACTACTCCGGGGAGTATGACCCCAAGGCCACGGCTGCACCGACCTGCTGGTCTGCAGATACCAACGTGCCCGCCCCCGAGGTGCCAGAAGATCAGCGGCAAGCCTCCAAGTGCATGGACTGCCCTCAGAATGTTAAGGGCTCCGGTGCTGGTCAAGGCCGTGCATGTCGTTTCTCTCAGCGACTCGCCGTGGCCTTTCCCCAGAAATTGGACGAGGTGTATCAGCTACAACTCCCTGCCACTTCTATCTTTGGGGACTCCAAGGACGGCAAGATGCCCATGCAGGCCTACGCCAAGTTCCTTCGGGCCAACAACACTCCGGCTGTTGCAGTTGTTACGGAGATGGCCTTTGACGAAAACAGCCCCGTGCCGAAGCTATTTTTCCGCCCGGTACGCCCCCTCCTTGAAGAGGAGCTGGAAAAAGCCCTTGAGATGCGAGAGCATCAGGATACCAAGAGGGCCGTGACTTTGACCGTCGCTCAGACTGACGGTGTGCAAAAGGTGACGGTGCAAGAAGACGCACCCAAGCCCGCTCCCAAGAAGCGCGTGAATGCTATCGAAGCAGACGCCGCTGACGAGCCCGTGGAAGAGCCGAAGAAGGTTGCGAAGAAGAACAGCGCGCCGCCTCCGGCTGAAGAAGCAGAGTTGTCGGGCATCGTCGATTCACTCTGGGACGACTAAGAGTCCCCCACACCACGGCTAGGCTAAGGCTGAAAAGGGCGCTGCAGCGCCCCTGCCGTGGTGTCTCTATCAATCAGGTGGGATATGGATACGAAACAGTTTTTGCAGTGTGTGCTCGGGGGAGAAGGCCAATACTGCACCTTTGCTGTCCGCAAGGCAGACAAGGCGATGAAGCAGGATTTCCATTCTTCCATTGACGAGTTAGTAGCAAGAGCAGAAGAGTTAGACGAAGACGAGTTCGATGTGTTCTATGGGCTAGCTACCTTCGGCCCTGAGAATACGAGGAAGGTAACGAACGTCATTGAGCTGGGCAGTCTTTTCCTCGACATCGACTGCGGGAAGGACAAGCCCTATGCGACGCAGGGTGAGGGGCTGGACGCCCTCAAGAAGTTCTGCCAACAGCTAGACCTACCCAAGCCGCAGCTCGTCAACTCCGGGCGAGGCATCCATGCGTACTGGTTTCTGTCAGAGCCAGCGGGGCTGGATGAGTGGCGGGTCGTTGCAGAAAAGCTGAAGAAGGCCTGTGAGGCTAAGAAGTTAGAAGCAGACCCGGCGGTGACGGCGGATGCGGCTCGGGTGCTACGGGTGCCCGGTACGCACAATTACAAGGGGGAACCCCAGCGGGTCTCTATTCTCGGCAACGGCCTGACGGAAGCCGTGGACCTGCATAGTTTTGGGGACAAGCTCGCCATCTTCATGCCCTCTGCGCCGAAAGTAGAGGTGCAGGGGAGCAACGCGCTTATGGACGCGTTGGCGGGAAACAAGGAATCATCGTTCCGGCAGATCATCAAGAAGACTGAGAAAGGTGAGGGCTGTGCGCAGCTCGATTACATCATCAGGCATCAGGACAAGGTAGACGAGCCGCTGTGGCGCGCTGGGCTGTCCATAACCAAGTTCACGGTAGAAGGCGAGAAGGCGGCTCACGCCATATCTAACAAGCACCCAGCGTACGATCCTGATGAGACCGCAGATAAGTTCAACCGCATCAAGGGACCGTATCTGTGCGCTCGCTTTGACGAGTACAACTCCGGGGTGTGCCAAGACTGCCCTAACTGGGGGAAGATAAAATCGCCGATTTCGTTGGGTAGCAGGGTTCGGGAGCCGGGGGAGAACGCTCCGGTGACTGTGGTAGGTACGCCCGCCAATCAGCGTGACGCCGAGATGCAGACCTACGTCATACCCTCCTACCCTGCACCCTACTTCCGAGGCACCAATGGGGGTGTGTACAAGAAGATACAGGGAGACGGAGAAGACGAAGATCAGGACGTGAAGCTTATTCACCACGATGACTTCTACATCGTGCGTCGCATACGGGACCCCGAAATGAAGGACTGCCTGTTGCTGCGCGCTCACTGTCACATGGACGGGGTGCGGGACTTTGTTATCCCTCAGCGGATGCTGGTGACGCGGGACGAGTTCAGAAAGGTATTGGCTGACGAAGGCGTGACGATCCTTCGCAATGCGGACGAGGTGCTTAGTTATATGGACACTTGGGTACAAGAGCTTAGACGGACAACGAAACAAGATCACGCCCGGCGGCAGTTCGGGTTCGTGGACGAAGGTCACGGGTTTGTGATCGGCCCGAAGGAATACTACGCAGACAAGGTAGCGGACAACGCCCCCACACCCAACACCGCAGGGTTCATGCACGTCTTCCAAGCCAAGGGGACGCTAGAGGGCTGGAAGGAGATGGCAAACTTCCTGAATCGCCCCGGGCAAGAGCTGTACCAATACGTCATGTGTGCGTCCGCTGGGTCGATCTTCATGCACACCTCTCCAGTACACGTTCTACTTACGCACATCTGGAGTAAGGGTTCGGGCCTCGGCAAGACCACGGCGATGTTTGCTGCTGCGTCGATATGGGGACAGCCCAAGGGTCAGGTCATGCTCCGTGACGACACCCTCAACTCAAAAATGTATCGCAGCGAGCTGAACCAGAACCTGCCGCTCTTCATAGACGAGCTTACCAACATGCCGGGCAAGCAGATGTCGGACTTGGTGTACCACTTCACCGGGGGCAGGCAGAAGAATCGTATGGAGACCCACAGTAACGCACTGCGTTATCAAGGCGACGAATGGAAGCTGCTAGCCATTTCTACTGGCAACACGAGCATCCTTGAACGTATTGGCGCCGTAAAAAATGAGCCGGATGCAGAAGGGCAGCGGGTCCTAGAAGTACGAGCAGAGCCAGTCTTTGACGACACCACTGATAAACCCATAACGGATCAGTTTGCCCGGGAGGTGTTCCAGCACTACGGTCATGTTGGGCCGTTGCTAGTGCGCTACTACCTACGCAACAAGGAAGAGGTCGATAAGCTCTGCATCGACGTGCAGGCACGGCTAGATAAGGCGGCGGGGCTCAAAGCTAAGAACCGTTTCTGGTCTGAAGGCGTATCCCGCGTGGTCGTCGGGGGCCTTGTGCTGAAGAAAATGGGTCTCGTGGACTATGATATTAAGAATTTGTTCCAGTGGTGCGTGAACGTCATCAAGCAAAACAAAGTCGCTATGGAGGCGAACACCACAAGCTGCGAATCCATCGCGGCGGAATACATCCAAGAGCAGTGGGCCAACACCCTGCGCATCAAGAGCACGGAAGACCGCCGGGGCAAGGAGAACGGCAACGGCCTAGACCAGCTTGTGATGCCGGAGGCGACGCCCCGGGGGGCCTTCACGGTGCGCTACGAGACCGACAAGTGTCGTTTCTACCTACTGGCTAGTGACTTCAAGAAGTGGTGCATAGAGCAGCAGATCAACTACAACCAGCTTTGCGAAGACATGACGAAGGACCTTGGTGCGGAACGGGTTAAGATACGTATGGGTAAGGGCACCTCTACCGTAACGCCCCCGGTTACATCCATCACCTTTGTCAGTGAACGCTTGGGGGGAGACCTGCAGGAGGGATCGGGTGAAGCCGCGCCCGCTAAGGAAGGGTAATGTCTGCCCGGACGGAGTGCAGATGTCGGTGGACTGGAGCAGCTTCGTGATCGGCAGCTCGGTATTTATACCCTGTATTGATACGGAACGTTGCAAAGAGCAAGTAATTCAAATTGCTAAGGAAAATAAGTTTGGTATAGAGACACGTCGGCGCATTGAAGACGGCAAATGGGGACTTCGCATCTGGCGGACCCTATGATACTTTAGCAAGTGCAGCCTTCTCCCGGCTGCTGTTCTCCTCTCTAGCCCCCGCTTCGGCGGGGGTCTTTTTCCCCAAGAAGTGCTCTACGGACTCTACGCACCGCTCTGCGGTGAAGTCGTGAGGCTTTATGCGCAGCGATTGCGCAACTATCTTGTACATGGGAATAAACATCACCCGCTCAATATCCAGCGCGACGAGAGCGTACCAATCAGCGTTGCGGCTATTTGTTGAGAAGTAGTAATTAGGGAGGTGGGCTCCGCGCATGCGAGGTGACGTGCAGGTCTTAACTTCTACGGTGACAAGACGCTCATCCGGCAACCTACACCACAGGTCCATGCCGAATCTGTCTACATGGTGGCACTCGACGCCGTGCCTCTCTAGCACATAGGCTACGAAGAACTCACCCACCCGCCCAATTTTGGTCGTACGCGTAGACTGCACTGCACCGATCCCCCCGATCAATGCGGCCCGTGCGGTTTAATCCCAGATAGAAACGCTTCCTTCGTAGTCTGCCATGGCATCTAACAGACGGTTTTGCAGTTTTGGGCTATATGTTACGCCATGGTGCATTCGAGTAGACGTGCGGATATGTCCCTTCAAAGATCGAAGCAGCGAGTCCTTACCTATCGGGTAGTCAGGGTTCCTTTCGTTAAACTTCATAATCTCGCTAAGGACATCATTCGCTTCTTGCGTATCGCCTTGCCGTAAGGCTATGTAGTAATTCTTCATGAGCTTGGAACGCTTCTGACTGACGCTGCGGTCGATACGCTTAGCGTTCTGATTGATCTCCATCTTTCGAACGTACTCAGCAGGGGCAAACCCTAACGCCTGCAAGGCAGCGTGGCCGAAGCCCACATCCTCAATCACCGGGTCGCCCCGCAGCGTCTCAGCGCCTTCGGCGTAATAGCGGACAGAACGCATAACGTTTCGCATAGCAGCGGGAGCCATGGACTCGATACCACGCTCGGTGTTCCCTGCAAGTACCTGCTCGACACCACGCTCAAAGTTGTTAGCAATGCCAACGGCAGGGCCACCAAAGGTCATGACCATTTCCCAGAGGAAGCTTTCGTTCTCGATGATAGGCTCACGGAACAATAGGTCTGTCATCTGCACCCGGGAGGCTATGTCCACTCCGGTCAAGTAGTTAAGTGCGCCTCGGGCAATCAGGGGAGGCGTAGCCTTCTGCACAACAGCATCGAAATCGTCTTCGTCATCCTCACGGAAGGCGTCATACACCATAGAGATAACACCGTAGAACGGCAGGCCCATGGCCCCGGACAGAAGCCCTGCGGCACCCCAGGTAGCAACAAGCTGTCGCTTGGCAAGGTTACGCACTTCGGGGTCTTGACCCTTGAACGCATCCCGCATCATCTTGAGCTGCAGGTACACCATGGAGACGCCGTAACGCTTATACATGTACGCAATACGCCCGATGTTGTTTTGGGCGATGGGGGCAGCACCTGCCTGCGCGGCGCTACCATTGGCGAGTTCCACGAACTCTATGGCGTTTAACGCGGCGCGTTCCATCTGAGCTTCTGAGGGATTTTTGTTCCCAGCAAGCTCGACTTCGTAGGCCATCATTAGGGCCACCTGCTTGTTCATCTTTTCCGCGTTGTGGAACATGAACGCCATACCGGTGTTGAGTTTGGCTGCGAGTCCCCGGCTGTCTTCTATGTCCACCATGTCTTGGATGATGGACCGGCCCAACACGTTGTTATCAGCACCGACACGGGCAAGCACACGCAGCTTATTCCAGTATTCATCACTCATGTGCTTGGGCTTGGGGCCATCAAAGTCGAAGTTGTCGATGGACGGCATGGCTCTAGTGCGCTCAACCACATTCCCATCGGGCCCCACCATCTCTACCTTGCGCGAGGTGCCACTTGCCATGAAGGCGCGCACTGCACTGCCGAAAGCGGAGGTTGTCTTACCCATCCCAACCCCGGGACGCGCAGCAAGCATAGGTGCCACCACGAGGCCGATTTGAGAGAACTGTAGCAGCGCGCTCGACGGGTTAGCCCCAAGGGTCCATGCGAAGATGGAAGACGTTATGCGCTTGGACCAGTTTGCAACGTTGGGGTTCTGCACGAATTTCGCACGTCCTTGTAACTGTTCAAGGTTCCGCACATCTGCATCGGGCCTACCCTTTGCCCTAACGCGCTCCTCTGCATCGGATACTATCTTCTGAATTTCTCGGTTGTAGCGGAGCTGAGAAACCTGTCGAGCCAAGGCTGGGACGCGCTTCTGCAACACATCAACCACATCGTGCCTAGGCATGTTCACCGACAGAGGCGTGATGTCTCCTCGCATGCCCCGTACACCTTTGCCGCCCGGCCCTTTACGGAACTGGAACGCCTGTGCCATGGACTTCTCAGGAAGGTACTCAAGGAAGGTCCGCATGACGCTGTCCTTGGTTTCTTGGTTCACGTCGTTGGCGTCAAGGATGTCGAGGATTTCTCGCACGAAGGACCCGGGCGGTGCCTTGTTGTAGTCAGTCTCGGCAATGTTCGTGAAGCGGTTTAGACCCGTAAGGCTGATCTCGCCTTTTTTAGCTTCCAGCGCTTTTACTGCACGCTCCCGAGCAGCCTTGGTATCGAAGGCCTCAACAAAATACTCCGACTGCTTGGTGCGTGGGTCGATGGCGTTGTACTCAAGCCAGAACTTGCCCTCACGATCAAAGGCAACGTAGGGGTCAATGCCGCCCTCATTGATAAGCCGGTCGTATAGCTGCTTTACCAGAGCGGTACGTGATTTGGAGTTAGGCGTTGCATCCTTCAAGGCGATCTCGAGGGACTCGCCGATCTGGTCCTTGAAGAACTTATAAGTGTTCAGCAGGCTACGGTACGCTGCTTGTCCTTCCGGCCCCAACTTGTCGTAGCGACGCTTAACGTAGCGGTACGCCTCTAGCTTATCGGTGTTCTTGTACCGACTCTCGTCGTAGGTAGGGTTAACACCTTCATAGGAACCAACATGGGCGGCGTCGTTGAGCGCCGTGCCTTTATCCATCTGAACGCCATCAACGGTAATGCCCTGCTTGCCCTCGGCCTTAAACCACTTGGCAACTTTCGCTACCGTAGGCTCGGTCCTCTCCAACATTTTGGCAAGCATGGCGCTTTGCTTGTACACGATGTTATCAAGCTGCTTAGCTTCAGGCAGGGAGTCCTTCACCAAGTCCGCAAAGTTATTCAGCGGCGTCAGGTCGAGGATGAACCGCTTAGCCTTCTCTGCAACATCTACGCGGCTAAGGAAATCCCCCAAGCTTTCGACAGCTTGCTTACCCCAGGTCGGCGCATTCTCGTAGGCAGCGGACAAGACTTGACCACCCTCGCCGGATTGAGATGCCATGTAGAGCGCGCCAGCGTCCCGGGTCTCGGGGGAAGGAGCCAAGATGTTATCTACAAGGTTGAAGAATTGATCTTGAGCCGTGGCCGGTTTGGTATCGAGCCCGACGATAGAACGTAGGAAATTAGCCACCGCACTGACAAAGCGCGTCCATGCGTTGATTGGATCGCCTTTAAGGTTGATGGTTTGTAACTTGTACTGAAACTCGGGATTGGAAAACGCCTCAGACACAAACTCATCGAGAGACTGGGCACCGTAGGCCGTATCGAGGCTGTCCTTCACATCGTTGAAGAGCTTGTTCAGCGCTTGCGTAGTCGGGTGACCTTTCTTTGCCAGATTCGCTGAGGTAACGGCGTGCGCCGTCTCGTGCATGAGCGTGTGGGTGTTGAGCCCCATGTCTCGGTCGAGCTTGATGGTGTTTGTCTTCGGATCAAAGAGACCCGCAACAGGGTTACCCGTTTCGTCCTTGAGGTTAGCGACGAGCTGCAGCTTGGTGTTGCCAAGACGACCCGCCAACTTGTTAGCCAGATTACGGAACTGCTGCAGCGGATGAGTTTTCGCTACGGCCTCTAGCGCGCCGGACAGATTGCTATCAAGCAGCGCGCCCATGGCATCAGGAGCCAGCGGTAGATCAAGGCCTACAACCGCTTCTGACTCTAGCGGCAAAATCTTCCCGTCCCGAGCGATCCGCACCTTATCAGCCAATTCCACAAGGCGCTTCATGTCCAGCTCACCGGCTTTCTTGAGGGCGGTAACAAGGCTTTTCGTAGCAGCCCGCTGCGTGGTGGTCTGGTCTCCACGGATTAGCTTGGCGGTGCGGTCCAACTCTGCATCGAGCTTGACGTTTAACTCAGCGCTACCGTTCTGCCGTACCCATCGCATGACGAGAAGAGACAGCTTATTGCCGTTGGGAATGCTGTTTTCCTGTGCCACGGCGTCGTTGGCAGCAGCCTCAACAACTTTATCCATAGAGTCGTTGTTTGTGGTGTATCGCTTGAGCGCCTGCTCATCGAGCGGTAAGTCGTCTGCCTTGGCCTTCTTGATCTGGTCAAACTTCCTTTGCATCGTGATGAGGCCTGCAAGGCTACCTTTGTCCCCCTTAGGCTCTGCTTTCGGCGCAGCTTTCTTGGGGGCGGCCTTCGGTGCGGGCTTAGCAGCAGGGGCTTTTGGCTTTGCCGAAACCGGAGCGGTAGGGGCTTCTTTAATGGTTTCGGTCACTGCCGTATTAGCAGGAGGTGCCGTTGGTAAGTTTGCTGCAGTGAGCGGGGACTCGCTAGGCGCACGCGAATCAAGATACTTCTTCATCTCCGCATTCGGCAAAGATGCCTTGCCTGCCAAGCTGGCGTACATACGCCGGAGAGCCGCAGCAAGCCGCGCAAAAAACTGCTCCACAACGGTGATCGGGCGCTCGGAGCTTACAGCCCACTTGGATACCTGATCGGCAAAATACTCAGAGAAGCTAGTCCAGTACGCTTGCGGCTCTAACTCTGTGGCTTTGGCGTCCTTTAGCGTGGGGTCACTTCTTACCTCAAGGCGCCCGCCCATGTGAGCACGTAACTCGCGTACCCAGGTTGCCGCGTTCTTTTCGTCCCTAGTTGCAATCCACTGCTCATACTCGTTCATGATTGCTTGGCGGGTTTCTTCCGGCGCGGATGTAAACGCTTCCTTCTCAAGAATATGCCCCATCTCGTGGGCAAGCGTCTCTAACGTCGCCGTTTTGTTCTTACGCACTTGTATAAACAGCACGCTCCCAAGGACGCCGGAGTCATTAACAAGTAGTCTCGTTGACCCAAGAACCCTGTCTGGTCTGTGCCCAAGGCTACGAACGGGGCCCCCAAAGGACCCGTAAAGGTTCCGTTTTTCTAGCTCTTCAAGACTTTGCAAATCTTCTCTAGTCGCAAAGAAAACACGGCCTTGGAGACCTAAAAGCTGCGCCCATTGGGTAGCAATTTGCGCTAAGTCCTTGGGGAAGTTGGTGGAGAAAGCAAGTTGCTCTCCTTCCGCGAACGGTCCGTTCGGGTTTTGGGCTTCCTTTAGGTCTTCTTGAAATTCAATTTCGTTACGGGCATTAATGAGTTGCTGTTTTTCAGCATCGGTAAGCATATTGCCCGTGTAGTTGGTTACATCTACCGTACCAAATCTAACTCCGGCATCAGCTTTTTTAAGGGGTAGATAGTTGTAGGTCCCATATTTTTTATCGTATCCGCGAAATAGCCCAACATCCCCGTTTACGTATACGACATCCCCAACGTAATCCTCACCAACTAGTGTCGCCCACTTGGGGGGTTCACCAAGCGCCTGCTTCCAACGCGGTACCGTTGCAGGTTCAGCGTCAGCCGGAGGGGTAGTAGCTTCGGCAATGGGCGCCGCAGGGGGCGCCGGGGGCACAATGGGTTGTCCCGCCGTGTCAAAAAGTTGTTGCTGCGGGGACGGGCCTTCCTCGACGCCAGCTTCGGGTTCTGCTGGGCGTACGGGGGCAACACCTAGGTCAGCACCGGGGAAGAGTTCCCCTTGGCCTTCTAATGGAGGGGCAGATATATCTTTTATTCGTTGTATGGCGGCATCTACTTCAGCCGCACTATCCTTAAGCGCGTCAATTTTGCTGTCTTGGGAAACGTCCCTGTACATTTCCAGGGTTTGCACCACTCCGGGGTCGCTTACCTTGCGCTTTTCGATTAGGCCGCGTATGAGAGTTAAAGTTTTAGGTATGCCCAAAGCATCCATGACCGCTTCGTCGATAACGGTGTCGGGGGTTACGGTGATTGCCCCTAGTGGACCGGACTGTACTCCCTCTCCATCCACAGGCTCTGCAGCAGGTACGCCAGCACCCTCCACTGGTCCGGGTTCAGGTGCTTCAGAGACGGCGGGACCTCCCTCGGGTCCATCTCCAACATCGCCCTCTCTCCGTCCCACAGCAGGGACTGGTCTACCATCTGCAGGGCCAACTCCAACTGCGCTAGGCTCAACTCCTGCAACACCTGCTCCGGGCTCGGCGTCAGGTTCAGGCACCGCTGTAGTGGGTTCACTAGGTGCTACCTCCTCCCCAGCAAGGAACCTTAGCACTTTAGCACGGCGTTCTGATTTGGTGTTCGGGTTCCGCGCATAGCTTCGCAGTGCTTCTAGCACCTCGGCGTCGTCAGTGGTACGCCCCTTATACTTCTTACGGACTCCTGCCGCTTTGGGTATGTCTAGCGCATCAAAGAGCGCGTCATCGAGGGTACGTATGGGTACTTCTGCATCTTGCTCTGCAAGCTCTAGCTGGCGCTGTCGCATTGCCTCAATTTCGATACGAGTCAAGTCAGCTTCTTTCTCAGCTTCAAGTTGTGCAGCGCGCTCTGCTTCGGCCCGTTGGGACTCTATTTCTCGAACGATAGGCGCCATGGCCTCAGGCATAGCCGGGCTAATCGGGGTTTCTTCTTCAGTGAACCGCCGCCCTGCCGGGGCATCAGGAGCAAACTGCAGGGCGCCTTGTGCACGCTCTAGTCGCGGATCAATTAAGTCTGGCGCTTGTGCATCAAACAAGTCTAGTTGGCGTTCGGGGGGACGCTCCGGCGGTACGCCCATCTCTTCAGGAGCAAACATCTCAAGCTGAGCTTCAACATCTTCCGGTTCAGTAGCAGGTTCTTTAGGGCGCGTACCCATCTCTTCTTGAGTGAATAGCTCTCTTTGCGTCCCAGCAGGTGCGGGCAATCTTGGAGGTTCTTCTGGCGCGGGGAGCTGCAGGGTGTCATCTTCAGGAGCACTGGGCGTCCGTACGCGGCGTCCCGGCAAGAAGTCTACGAGGGCTTGGAAGATCGCACCGGCACCGCCGCCAATCGTACCTTCGTCAATAATCCCCGCATCAAGAAGTTCTTTCGCGGGGTTGTAGCCTTGCTCAACAAGGTTCTGAAGAATAGCCGCTGCAGCTTCCTGCGCACCTTCCGCTACCCCAGTAGCTCCGGCACTGCGAAGGCGTTGTCCAAGACGCCCCACAACGGTCTGGGCGTCGATCTTCCCACCCAGCCTGTCAAGGGCAGTGGTAAGCCCGGGTATGCGGAAAGCGCGTGCAATACGCCCAAGGGGTAAAATCTCCGTAAGACCAACAAAAGAACCTTTTATAGTGGCTTCACGGATTTCTTCTTCCGTAGCGCCTGCAGCGCGAGCCCTTTCTCTAGCCTCTGCGCCCGACAGACTAACTCCCAACAGCCCCGCCGTGCCAAGCGCAGCGGCAGAAGCAACAGAGGCGGGAGCGGCAGCGGCAGCGGCAATGGCGGGAACAGTTATACCAGCGATAGACCCAAGCCCAGAAGCTAATTGGTAAGTAGTAGACTCAGGATCGCCACCTTCAGGACGGAACTCCTCCGCAAGGGCCTTTATTTTGTCTCGGGCCCGCAGCTCTTCTTCTTCATCTAGCATGGCGGCGCCGTAAATAGCCGCACCTTCCGCCGTCCCCACTACCCCGCTGCCAAGTCCCGACAGGACGTTTTCTAAGAAACTAACGTCGTCCGTGGGTCTAGCGACGGGCGCCGCTGCACTTGCGGCGCTAAGCCTGCGAAGCTCTTCTTCCATCGCTGCAGAGTCATATCGTGGTCGTGCGGGGGCCGCAGTGGGGGCAACCTGCTGATTTGCTAGCGCGATAAGTTCATCCAGCGTAGCCCCCGCAGGGGCTTCTACTGAAACCGCGCTGCCATCTCGCAAGTTTAGGTTGTATACGGGCATGTCCTACTCCCAGCGAGATGTTATCGAGAGAGGTCTTGGATAGCTTGAAGTATATCTAAACGTTGTTGGTTTACGTCAAAGCCTCCAGCAGACCCCATGCTAGTAGTGGCATTGTCGATCTTCTTCTCTAGCTCACCCAACGTCGCTGCCTCGCTGCCAGAAAGCGCTCCAAGCTCTGCTTTGGTCGTTAAAGTTCTATAGACGCCCAGCTCTTGAGAAGACAGTGCGTTAAGTGTAGCCCGCCTGCGGTGATCTGCGTCGATTTGGTTAAGGGCCTCAAGTTGCGCCGACAGACCCGCAATGGTGCTACGTTTTTCAGTAGCCGTTGCCGTACGCTCAGTAGCTAGGCGTCGTGCTTGAGCAATATCGTTAGCAATCTCGCCTTGGATACGCTGATTCTCCAATCCCATACCCTGTAGTGCTAGTGCGGCAGCGGCATCGGCAGCGCGACGTTCCGCAGCGGAAATAGTAGACGCCGCTTGCATAGCCGAATTAACCCGAGAAGTAGCCCGAGTAATTGCGTCGCTAGCACGGGCTTGCACATCTTTTTCAATGCCGATCTTCGTAAGGTCAATGTTGTTGGCTGCTTCCAAGATTTCTCTGTTTCGCGCCATCCTTGCGGTGCGCTGTTGACCGCGTAGCTGCATAGCGGCTTTACCACCTGCACCGAGGGCTCCTGCCCCAGTAGCTTGATCTCCTGCACCGAGAGCAAAGGCAATTAGCCTATCCAGACGCTCATCTTCAGGCTTGAACTCTTTCGTCATACCAGCCTGATAATCTCTTAAGCGGCGTTCCATACCCGAAACGATGCCGCTGTACCCTTCGCGGGCACGCTTCGCCGCTGCATCCTCCACCTTGGATAAATCTTCCCCAGCAATTCCTTCGTACAAATCGCCAAGCCGCCCTAGCCGTGGAGTTGCTGCTGCGGTAGGTATCTGAATAGGTGTAGTAGTCGTCCCCGGACCGCCCATGGTAACGCTTGTTACGCTGCCAGGAGTGATGGGTCCTCCGCTAGCGGGGGGAGGAGTGCCACCAGCGGAAGCAGATTTCTTAGAAGGAGTAGGCTGCGGCCCACCCGGCACAGGAAAAGGACCTCCCGGGTAGGCGGGCGGTTTTTGCGGGAACAGATCATCTAATGTTAGCCCAGCACCAGCACTTGCCACGCGCTTTCCGCCAATCGCCTCTATTACGTCTTCTACCGTGTCTTCTTGCGGCGTGGCGTCTCCCTCTGCCGCAGCCACAGCAAACATAGGGTCTTCTAATCGAGCGTCAATATCACGGTCTTCGCCGCGTGCTCGGTCAACGATACGCTCAACGTCACCACCAACAACGCGGCGCTCTACGTAACGAACCGCAGCTTCTACCTTATCGGGATCATTTCCCGCAGCTTGTAGAACGGCTAAATTGCGACGAAGCGCGTCAGCTTGTGCAAAATCACGCTTGCGTTCTTCGGGTAAAAATCGTTCTGAGCCCATCCGAAGGCGTCGAACGTTGAGTTCTTTTAATTGATCGTTAATCTGATCTTTTAGCTGCGAACGTTGCTCAAAAGGAGTACCCACTAAAGCCCCAGCTTCGGGACGAGGACCCCCCTCAGAAGGAGGAGCCATTAAAGACCCTGCAACCGGTGGAGTTACTTGCGGCCCTCGCGCCAAAGCCTGTTTGACCTGCTCTGCCACGCTCATGGGCATAGGAGTATCAACAGCAGCCGTAGGGATTGCCTCAATAGCAGCTAACGTGGAGCCTGCGGAAGGACGTTCAAACCGTAATCCCTCTGCTCCCGGGGCCTCCGCCGCTGCCATCTGTCGGGGCTGGCTGGGCACAAGTGCGTCTAACCCAAACTCCTCAGGGGTTTTACCAGAACGAGACAAAAGATTAGCTAGGTCTTCTTGTGAAGCCCCAAGTTGCATGGCCGTTTCTACAAGAGAGCGTAGTTCCGCGTCTTTTTTTGTGCCCCCTGCTTGGAACGCAACAATCCCACCACCGGCCATGCGAGCAGTTTGTGGAGCAAGACCAGCAATACCGCCTTGAGGACGAGCCATAGCTTGAGCCATACGGGCCATGTTTTGTTGTTGCTGGCGCGCTTGTTGTTGCATAACGCCGCCGATCTGCTGGGCCATTTCTTGCTTGGTGCGGCCTAGCATTTCTTGTTCCATTTGCTGAGCGACCGTACCGGGCGCTTGCTGCATTTGCGTCCGCATTTGACGCACCATGGCGTCCTGCTCGGCCTTGAGCTTTTGAAGAGCAAGTAAATCCAGCAACTGCTGGCTCATCTGATAGCGTTGCTGTAAGCCTTGCGGATTACCACGGTAGGCATCCATGCGGCGTTGGATTTCTTGGTCAATGCCCATAGCCATGGTGATACTCCGTTAAATAGTGGGAAGCCCAGCGTTGATGTTTACCCCGGAACTACTCGGCGGTAGGCCTCCAAAGACCGGTGCTGCAGGTGTCGCGCCCGCATTGATATTTACCCCAGAACCACTCGGCGGTAGGTTGTTAAAGACCGGTGCCGAAGGCGTA
>Ga0208645_1002167_pt1 | contig 16008 bp, 18 predicted proteins | sample VirMetDEL_Sep_01_FD_184519 | JGI IMG/M metagenome (GOLD analysis project Ga0208645, IMG submission 184519) | Aqueous microbial communities from the Delaware River and Bay under freshwater to marine salinity gradient to study organic matter... | ecosystem: Environmental > Aquatic > Marine >... | reverse complement strand
ATAATATTTAAACTTACTTATGCCAGTGGGTATTGAAAAATTTGACAAACTAGCAACTAAAGAATTTGAATTATTTGATTTATCACCGTTTATAGTAACAGCACCCCCACCAGAAGTAAATACAGGGGATTCGCGACCATAGTCATCAATAAAAGTTATACCAATTTGGTATTCTCTATCTGATTTTACAGATTCTTCTCCAAAATTACCTGCAGCATGGGTACTAGAAGAAACACTACTTGTAATTCTAATATCGCTATTATTAATATCGTAGTTTTCTAAATAATTACCATAAACCACTCTATTGCCTATTATTTCTTGAGCTTTTGCTTTTTTAGGTACATTATCATATAAACGCAATAATTGAGCACTATCAATTACTCTACCTAAAGTTCCAGAAGTAATATCAAAAGGTAAGATAGCGGGTTGCACAGTAGTAGTATTATCGTGATCAAAAGAATGTATTAAATATACATTGTTTGATCTAGCACCTTTATATAATAACTCTACCTCAATAACATCACTAGGTCTATCAGGCATATTAGATAGTGTTATTTTTCTAATAACACTTTCCATACCGATGTTATTACCATCTCTACTCAAATACTCAAATTCCCCTGGTACAAACGCTACTTTTGAAAACGGTGCGTAAGGCGAATATTCACCATCTATAAACTTATATCTATAAGTAAACCTTGGAAAGTCATTTTTAAATATAGGGTCGTCTTCTATAAGTAATAATTCCCAATCTATTGCTTGATTAGGTATATCCTCTGATATAGAATTTATAAGTATGTCAATGTCTGAAGCGCTAGTATAAGTATCTATCTCACCTCTAATTTCGTAATTATCTCTTGAGCCGTCTTCGTTATCTATGTACCCGGAAATAATAAAATCAGTGCTAGCATTCCCGCTCCAGTTAATATTTTGATCAAAAGCAACGTTAGGCACGTCACCTACAGCAACGTTATAAAAATTATGAGTTAACGTGACCGGCGTAATACCGGTACCCGCACCTGAATATATAGAAGGATATGCTGTAACAGTTAAAGCCTGATCTGGTGCTTTTCTAATAACTGTAATATCATCTTCAATAAAAAGCCTTATTTGCAATACTGGATTTGGCGGTGGTGTTGATGGTCTGTATACCTGCGTAGTAGCATTTAAACTAGTTGTATTTCCAGTGCTACCTGCTTTAAAAGTTTCAATATTAATCTTACGCGGCTCATTAAGGTCATCCGTCCAAAAAAGCATACCGTCAATAATATTAATACCTGTAACAAGATAATTAACATTAAAGTTTAATATAGGGTCACCGGTTTCGCCGCCGTCTCTAGCATCTACAATTACAGGTGCAACCTCATTACTATCTTCATCATATTCTAGTATTGCGTCTACATTGCTAGCGGATGAGGTAATAAACCAGTATATTTTATTATTCTGTGTGTCTCTTGCTGCACCAATAACTACTGGCGATACTAAACCAAATTGGTTGCTCCACGTTTGATTGCCAGGTGCATTAACAAGTTTAGTATTACTAAGCATGTTTTCAACAGCCCCTACATCGCTACCTTCAGAAGTACTTATCTGTATGTTCTGAGCATCTCTATATTCGCCCTTAGGAACCAACCTCTCATCGAGGTCTTTGTTCATACGGCCTTTTAAAAAGTTTCTTGTTAGTTTTGGCATGTGTTAGTGTTTAATCCACTTAGACTGATTTCTCATTACCTGCGCTAGCTCAGCTATCTTCAGATTAGATAAGCGTAGCTTAGCGTTTCTTTTTGCTGCCCTTAGCTCTTTCTTATAACGAGCTATTTGATATTCTGGAACATTTGCTCTAGTATTAAGTATTGCATGTGCCATGTATTTATACATTGCTTCTTCTGCAAACTTATGTACTTTCATTTCTTCATCGGTAGCTAAACCATCACTTATATATTTAAGTGTAATAATTTGTCCTGATAAATTAGAACTAAATCTAGCAACCCCTTTTAGTTGGTCAATATAAAATACACCATTGCCTTGCGTTCTTTCTGGGTCTATACCGTATCGGTTACCGTATCGGTACAATTCAAATATATCAGCATCGCTTAGATTAGATTTATCTGAAATATCAGCACCTGTATTTGCATTTTTAAAATTAATTACTGTTGAAGACTCTTCGGCTTCAAGTAATATACCATTAGAATCAAAAGTGTAATTAAAATTTGAGTCTTGCAAAGGCGCCACAGCATTGCCTGTATCTCTAGTAGGGTATATTATATGTTGTATACCAGCGTTATCTGTCCAAGAAAAGTTAATATAATTAACATAGTCTTGAGGCAAAGTCATTGTTAACGCGGGGCCTAAGTCTATTTCTATAGCTTTTGTAGAAGGTAATGTGTCAAAGCTAAATTCTTGAATAGCCCGTTGTGCATGAAAACCTACGTCAGTACGCTTAGCTTTAGGTATAAGCTTACCTTCACCAACATAAGCAACCATAAAATTGTTTACAATATCTTTTATAGTAATAAATTGGTAACTCCCATAATCACTACCACTGTAATAAGTCGATGCATTTTCGTTTAGTAGACCCATCTATTATGCTTTTTCTTGTTGTACTTTTTGATTTTCTAACCCACCACCGATCTGTATAAGGCTTGGGTCTTTTAATGCTATACCCGCAAGCTCTATAATCTTATATATTAATTCAGTTTCTTCAGAACTATGCAGCTCAAAGTTCTGCAAATCAACACCACTACTGTTGTATACAGGTGCGCCAGCAACAATTGTATATGTCCATTTTACATCTGCAGGCTTTTTAATATAATCAACAACCACATTAGTTACTGCAGACAAAGGTGTAGCAGAAGTATAAACATAGTAACCGCCATCTTCTTCGTAATACATTGGGCGATCAGCAGTTGGTGTAGCTAAGGGTGATAATAATATGTCTTTAGCTTCTTTTTTTGTTACCTTATCTGCTTCTGCGTTTGATACGTAAATAGAAGATAATCTATATAAATCGTTAGAAGTAAGTGTTATTTTGTTTGAAGCAATACTTAAATCTGCAGCAGCTTTACTTTTTTGAAATAAAGCTATCTTTTCCTGTAACATACTAACCATATCAGCGTGACCGGTATCATTACCAGGTATACGCATGAATTGATTTAGGTCATAAAAATATTGCTCAAATATATCCATCTGAGCAATGTTCGCCATATATTCAAACTCGTTTGGCGGTAAATATCCTCGTTTCTCTTTATTGAGTACGGCTAATACTTTTTGATATACAGTGTTTACACTTACACTCATAGTTTTATATATTAAAAAAAATAGGGATCGTTTGCACGACCCCTACTTTATGACTTAAAGTCGTTTTTCAATCGCATTCAAAACTTCCATACCTTCATCTGTTTTGAAGTAGGCAGCAAGCGCTGAATAAGGATGTTCATCAAAAGGAACGGTCATTAATTTACGACCAGTATTCCCGTAAGAGAATGTTCTATTGTCTGCTGATAAATTAATAACTCCTAATTCCGTAGCTTTTATACCGATGTTACGCAAATGTACGTTGTCGTCATTTGCTAGTTCTAAGAACAAACCAGGTTCATTCTTAGCGAATACAAGTAAATCGCGTTTAAGCTCCTTAGAACTCATTGTAGATACCGCAGATCCTATTTCTGCACGCAAAATTGCTTCTGCTTGGTCAATATCCATTGCAACCGCGGTGTTCATCGCTTCTAATTCAAGCTCAATAGAATGCACTTGGTCTTCAGCAATGGCTTCAGGTTTATGCTCTTTAATTTTACCTGTTAATGTATATGGGTGATACAACGATAAAAATTTTTGTAAAGCTACCTGCTCTTTTGGTACATACAGTTTGCCATTTTCAAAAATAATTCTTCCTAATGTTGATGTACCTTCTTGCTCATCTACAAAAGGTGTTTTTTGGTTTGTAGCATAACGTAGTTCGCGCTGGTAACCTTTTTCTTTGTCAAACCAAAGCATAGGTCTTTTAGCAGTATGCATTGAAGGTATAGACCATATTAAAGGTGTCTTATTACCTGTCATTTCATATAAGCGGTCTTTATATTCCCACTTGGGTTCTACAGATGCTGTTAATGGTTTATCGGCATTTTCAAATGATACTACCGGTGCCTCTACAGGCATTTCTTTTTTTGGTGCAGCCTTTTTAGCTGCAGGTTTTTTAGCTGTTGCCATGATATAATATAATTAAATAAAAGAAAAATAAAGCCCCCGGCCGAAGCCGAGGACCATATTAAATATAAGCTATTACGCTTTCAACAATACAAAATTGTTAGCTGCTTGTACACAAAGTGCACGCTCAGACAAGAAGTGAACGTTCATTGCATCTTCGTCACTAGTGTAGTTGCCACCAACTGAACCAGTAACCCAAGACTTCATGCGACGATCATCAACCTCGTTAGCGCGGTAACGTACGTGCAAGAATGGACGTGCAACGTTTTTACCTAAGTTTTCATCGTAAACCGTAGAAGTACCTGCTGGAACCAATACGCCATCGATGTCACCAATAAGGCCACGAGTAGTTGCATCGTTCAAGTATTTCCAGTCGGTTTTGTAGAAGTCGTAAGAACCGCGACGGAAACCAGAGAATCCTAAGTTCAATGCCATATCTTCTTCGTTATTAAATACACCGAAAGAAGTACCACCAGCACCGTAAGAATTTTGAGCTGCAAGCATGTTGTCAATCTCTAAAGATGTAGAACGATCTAAGAACATCATGTTTTCTTCAATAGCACCTTGCTTGTCTAATTGTGCTAGAATGTCGTCAAATTGACTTAAACCACCAGCGCCATCAAAATCAGCACCTGAATAAACAAGACCGCGATTTTCAATAGCTTCAAACATACCCTCAGTACCATCAAGAGATGTTGTACCAGAAGCGCCTTTTTTCTCAGCTTCAACCATAGACATTTCTAGGTAGTCTTCAAAACGTAAACGAGACTCGTGCTCAGACTTCAAGTACCATAGGTAACCAGAAGTACCAGCTTCAGAAGTAACTTCAATCCAACCAATTTGAGCTACATCAGAACCAGCAACGCTGTATTTATCACGTAGAATAATTGGTTTATTATTGAAAGTTTGAAAGTTAGCATCACGAGAAATTCCAACGCTTTCAGAACCCTTAGCATATTCAGAACCGAATACAAATCCAGATACAGTTGTTCCAAGCCCACTTAAATCAGCAGCGCCGTAGACTTGTACTTTAACAACAGCACCAGCCGCTTCAGTAGAAACTAGTACTTTAGCAACTGCATTAGTGCTATCAGCTAAAACTAAAGTCATTCCTTTAGCTAACAAATCAGCTTCAGCGCTTGTACCAAAAGTTAAAGTAACCTCACTATTCGCTCCACTAGCACTTTGTCCATTAGTAACGCCGCTAAATGCGAGGTGCAAACGTCCTTGTTCTGACCAAATAATTTGATCTGAAGCTACTGGCATTTCTGCACTTACCATACGTAAGAAACCGCCTACAGTACGTTTACCGTAACGCTCAATTTCTTTTTCATATACCTCAGGAAGGTATTGTTGTGACCACTGGCTAAAGCTAGTGTCAGCAAAGTTTATATAATTTGACGCATCCGGAGTTTTAGTTGGACGCGGTGTTAGTGACGCTGGGAATGCGCCTCCACTCATTGTTGCCATTATTATAAATTTTTAATGGATTATTATTTATTAAATCTAACCTTAAGCTTAGAAGCGCTTTCTCCACTATCAACTGCACGTACAGTCCAGCCGTTAGATGTAGTAACTTTCTCATGCACCCCTCTCGGGTCCATATCTACATTCTTGGCTTTAGCCATACTTGATTTAAGAGCATCGGAGCGACCTTGCTCATAAAAATGTTGTGCAACTTGATCTGCGTTCATTGCTGTAAACAGAGATTTGTGATAACCCTTAGCATCTGACATCTCACCCTTTTCGTTCAAGAACTTCTTAATAAAATTGTTAATGTCGCCTTGGGTCTCTTTAACCTCACTAGCATTCTTTACTTTAAAGCGGTATTTCTTTTCGCCGACGTTAAAATCGAAACCTTCGAATTTGTCGTTAAAAACTTTAGCACTTTCTTGCTTAAAACGCGTAGTTTGTCTTTCTGCAACTTTAGCAGCTTCCTCACTTTCTTTATTATAACGATTGAAAAATTCAACCGCTTTTTGCTGTTCAGGATTCAAACGTGATCCTGCTTTAATTTCTTCGTAGTATTTAGACTTAAGTCCGTCTAAATAATTTTTAGCATTTGCTAATGCTTGTTTACGCTCTACCTTTTTACGTCGCACTTCACGCTCGTCGTCAATGTCTTCATCGTATGAAAACTTGTCTTCCATCATAAAGTCGATGTCCTCATTATCTAAATGTGGGTTCGTACTTTGGTAGTATTCACGAAGTAATTGTTCTTCGTTTAACGCACTGTAATCTGTATTAAGGCGAACGTAGTCTTCTAGCGTTCCACCTGTTTCATTCATAAAGTCTACAACCTTTTGAATGTTTTCAGGTAATTCAGCACCAGACTCTTTTGCTTCTTCAATTGCCTCAGCAACTTCTTCTTGAAGCTCTTCAGCAGCCTCTTCAACTTCTTCTTCTGTAATTTCCTGTAGTACAGGCTCTTCTTCTGCAACCTCTTGAGCAGGCTCTTCAGTCTCTTCTGTTACTACTTGCTCTTCTTCGGTGTCCCGTACTTCTTCAACCACTTCTTGGCTACTTTCTTCGTTTCCGGGTTCTTCGACAGCAGCATCGCTGTCATCTGTGCTTTGCTCTTGAATGGCATTTTTACTGAAGTCTACTTTAATTGTACCATCATCATCTATGCTGGTAGCTGGTTTAAATTCTTCACTCATGATAAAATATTATATAATTATATATGGTTATTATTACTTAGGTTCGAAGGTTCCTAAACCAAATCCACCGCCAATGATGTCATTTCCAGCAGATTCAAAGTTTTTAGGACCTGTTTGCTTCTGTCTTTGCTCTATTAATTCGCTTTGTTGAGAAGCTTGTAATTTGGTTCTTTCGTCTTTACGGTCTTCCTTTTGTTTCTCTTTTGTCTTTTGTCCTTCAACCTCAATACCCTTAAGTTGCATATTGTAGTTGAATTCAAGTGCCATAAGTTCTTTCTTAGCCGCAACCTCTGCTTGCATTTTTTGTTGTTCCATCTGTCCTTTAAGCTGCTCTAGCTGTGCTTTTGTTTGGAACAACGCTTGGTCTTTCTGTACTTCCGCTTGTGCCGCAACTTGTTGTGCCTGTGCATTTGCTTGCGCTTGTGCTTGGATATTTTGCTGCTGCATCATTTGATCACGCTCCAGCTTTTTCTTGCGGCGTAACTTTAATAGTTGATTGGCTAGCTTAATATTTCTAACTTCACGAATATCTATTGCATCGTCTAAATCAATCAAACCTGCAGAAAGTGCGGTCTGTATATTGTTTTCTAATAATGCTTTTTCTTCTTCGTCTGGCGCTAGTTCTAAGAATATACCAAAATCGTATAAGTGTAATTCTTTAAGCTCTTCAAGTGTAGCTACATTAAATCCACCAATTTTCTGTATAAATGCCTCTTTAGAGCTGCTGTATTCTAAAACATCTGAAATACGTAGTGATAAAGCTTCCGCGGTTTCAGCAGTTAAGAATAAACCTGCATCAAGTATGTGTCTTGTAGCTGTATTTGAATTTGCGGCCGCTAGTTTTTGTACACCAACTAATGCTCTTGAATCAGGTGTAGAACCGTCACGCGCTTCATTAAGACCCGTAACATCGCGAATCATCTGCAAGTAATAGTTATACGTCTGTATAAGCGTTTGTAGTTTTTGACCACCCGCACCTGTTTGTAAAGGCTGTATAGGCACTTTACCAGGATTCATATCACCCTCTTGCGTAAATGAGCGCCCAATAACAGAACCTGTTTGGAAGAACATGTTAAGCGCTTCCTGCGGATTGTAGTTTGTACCGTTACCTAAATCAATTTCAGCTAAACCGTCAGCATCCATATAAACACCATCAGGCATCATTTTAGATAATACCTGCTGCATTTTTAAATGCGTAAGCTGAATCATATCAGCAAAACCGGTACAACGGCTTACAATAGATTCAATCTTACCTTTGTACATACGTGGGGCTACGATGTTGTAATTCATTTTCACCTTGGTATAATCGCTTTTAGGACGCAACATATTTTTAGCCACCTCCCACTTAAGCAGATGCTTAGTGCCTAATACTAATGCACCTTCATATAAAACTTCTAGCGACTGCGATAACTTGCCAAACTCTTCACTGTCTGCTGGTGGGTTGTACTGGTCGTCTCTTTCAATCGCTTTTTCAGCACCTGTTGCAGTCTTCTTAGTTTTATAAACTTCGTTCATGTAAGTTTTGTAATTAAAATACAAAATTTGAACGTTATTACTATCTCTATATGTATCCTGTGTATTACCTGTTGTAGCGTAGCCACGATGCGTTTTAGAGTTTTGCTGTTGTATTTTCTCTAGCTCTTCGTTTGTTAAATCAGGGAATTGCTTTTTAAGCTCATTAATAGGCACCCACTTAACTTCACCTACATAATATATATCTTCAAAATACGGTGATTCAGTATATGAATAAACCAAATTAGCAGGGTCAACGTAATCTATTTTAATACCTTCTGACTTGTTAAAAGTATTTTTAACTGCGCCAATGCCTAATGTGGTAATATCTTGGTATACTCTTTTCTTAATTAAATTGTATTTGTTTCCGTCAAGTAAAGTATTTATTGCAACCTCTTCAGCTACTTCAATGCCCTGCTTATAACTAAGCTGCATGTGAAGCTCTAGCTCTTCTTTTGATTCCGGTAAAGCCGTGGGGTCGTTCTCATAAAGATTAATACCGAAAGCTTCTTGAGCATAGTCGTTAATCTCTTTGGTTTGCATATCACGAATAATAGAGTTCATGTACTCTGTACGTTTTGAAACACCAAACGGATCTTGTGAATATGCTTTTATATCAAATGCTCTATCGGCAATACCATTAACTACAATATCTACAAACTTAGATAATATAGGTACAGGCTTCCAGTCTAAATTAAGATAAGACAAATCACCATTTATTGATAATTCATCTTTATACTTTTGAATGCTTTGCTCGCCTCTTGCGTATAATCTTAAATTGTGAAATGAGCTTTGGTTGCTTTGGTAGCGAATTGCTCCAGAGTTGCTTGAAAACCACTCTTGCTCAATCGCACGTCCTACCTTTAAGCCATATTCCGTAGACAGCTTTTCTTGGTCTGAAGCTACCTGGCTTGGGAAGAAACTATTTACAACTGAATTAGCCATATCTTATTTTATTATTTTTGAAGTAAAACCATCTTGATTATATCGAGCAATCTTAAGGTTTAATTTTGTTTTTTGTTGTTGTCCGACGGGTCTGTATAAATCTTTGTGGCAAGCCATAATAGCGAGGCCAGAACTAATAGCGGCATCATATTTTGTTCGGTTATTTATGTCAAATTTAGACCAATCGTTTAAAGTCTCGTTAAAGTACATGGTTCCATACTCCCCTTCTGCTATTTGTCCGACATGCTCGTTTATGTACATCTCTATTGCAGCTGCATGTGATTGTTTCATATCCATGCTTGAGTTTGGTATACCACCTATTTCTTTTTCAGTTACGGAAAGCTTATTCCATAATCTGTCAGGTCGGTTCATCGAATAACCCCTGTACCCTCTTCTTTTAAAATGGTAGAGTAATCTAGGTTTGTTATTCTCAGCAAGTATAGGCATTCCGTAAAAGACACATGCCATAAGCACATCTTCGAAAAATATCTCTGCTGTCTGAGGCCTAGCAATGTATTCTAAAAAAAATGTACTAGGTGGTGCATCTTCCATTGTGAATTTTGTTAATCCGTGTAATGCACCTTTAGAGCCCCTGCCGTCAGTCGTTCCTGAAATATCGTAACTATCACAACCAAATGCACCAATATGTTCATTAGCTGGATATTTAACACCGTTTTTACTTATATGCTTGTTCTGCAAATGTGTACCTGGTATCCAAGATACTTTAAATCTACCTTGTGGGCTAGGTGTAAACACTACATTTGTGTCTGGTACACCGTTAACCCATTGAAAATTACCCTGCGTTATAGTATTAGTATTACGTAGATCCTGGTTATAATCAATCTGTTCGTAGATTTTTGCTAAGTTAAAGATGCTATTTTTAGTTTCATCTCTAAATGCGTGGTCTTCTGTACGCGGGAACTGCCTGTAGTATTCGTTTAAAGCATCCTGGTCTTGTTTAAGGCCATCAACTTCATTTTCCCAGTAATCTATAACCCCTTGTTCAATAACGTCACCAAACGGGTCCAAAACCTCTCCATCAGGATTATTAAATACGGGCTGCCCGTACTCATCAATAAATCCTTCGTAGTTCCATTCCATCGGGATGAATAATGAATACAGTCCGGATTTAGTTTGTCCATTAGAGTTTCTTTTAATTACGTTTGAATCGTTATATAATTTTTTAAAGTTATCACCGCCTTTATCTAAAGCGTTCGATGTTGAACCCATTAAACACTTACCAATAATACGTGCACCAAGTCTTAACGTTGTTTTTGTAACTCGCCAATTGTTAAGGATGTTGTCTGGTCTTTCCCATTTACCACTTTCGTCGTGGACAAGTAGTTTAAGCTTTTCTCCATCGTAAGAGTTGTCACCAGTGTTTTTCCAGTCAATTGTTGTATCAAGTCCTTCAAGCTCTATTTGTTTTTCCTGCGATTGTATGGATTTTCTAGTGAGCTTAGAAGCCGGAACTCTATAAGCAAGTTCGGTTTTTGGCCGATCCATACCGTCCTGGATAGGTTTGAAGAAAAACGGATAGTTAACTGAGATTGGGACAACTTTGTCGGTAAACATCATTTTGGCATCACTACCTGTTTTTGATAAGATACCAAATCTGGCGTCACTTGATATGGTTGCCATGTTGACAGTTTCACCGGATGCCATAAATGAAAACCCACTCCGTCTATTCTTGAGGTAGCACATTCCGTAGCATCGAGTATCAGCTTTGCAGGCTTCCCAGAATATAAAGAAGAGTCTATTTGCTTCTCTATAGTCAGGGTGTCCAACATCAATCTTTGACCACTGCAAGTACATGTAATGAGTACCAGTAATATAAGTTGGTACATCTTTGTTGTAAAACCAATATCCGTTTTCACGTCTGTTAAATTCTTCGTCAATATAACCTTCCCACTTCGCTTTAAACTCTTCCGGATAGGTTTGCCAGTCGAATATACTTTTTATATTTTTAAGCTCCTTAGGGTAGTCCGAAACAACCCATTTATTAGGTCCCTTTTTTAAGGTTTTAGGTTCAGGCGGCAATGCTATACACAAATTTTGTATTTCAATGATCTGACCTATCTGACCTGTTCTGCTTATTACAACAATATCGTGTTCTTTATTGTAACCGTATTTCCAAGCCTTAGACCTGTTTAAACGGTTTATAGTTGTAAACTTTATAGGTTCTACAACTTTTACTAGATTCTGCTCGTACATTATCTAGATCTTTTTTCTGCAAACCCTGAGAATGTTTTCTTTTCTTCTTCTTTAGGTTTGTTTTCAAGGATACGTTCTTCTTCTTCAATACGAGTAAGTATTTCAAAAGCGTCAAATATCGCCAGCTTTTTAGTTGCAGCAGCATTTTTTAATCTATCCGCAGAAACATCATCTTCTGTATTAGTAATGATTTTTTCTTCTGCTACTTTAATAAGTTCATCAACCGCTCTGCGACCAGCTTGGATTATACTCTTTTTCGTCTCCCTGGTATTCATATTTAATTGTAATTCTATTTAGCGGTACGCGGTATAAACGTTCGCCTTCAATATTAAATTCGTATTCGCTGCTTGGTGCAAAACCTACTAAGTCGCCCTTATATTCGTTATTGTGAGAATACTTAACAATACCTTTTAGCGGTTCCTCGTTATAAAGCGAAATATTGGCTTTAGCATGTATAGGCTTAATAAAACAAAAACCATCTACACATTGCCATTCAGCATCTCTTTTATAAGCGTATATCTGGTCAGGTTGTGCAAAATACAAATCTTCACTGTAATACGATTTACTATTTTTTTCCGCACCTCGTATATCTCTAAACCTGCGAAATACATTGTGGTGTAATATTACCTCGTCGCCTACGTTTATATTAGTAGCTGCAGCTATTGGTAAAGCAGTTACAACACCGAGTCTGCTGGTATATTGATGGTTTTGAACTTCTGTATTTAAAAGCAACTCTTTACCGTCTATATCTTTTTTACTAGTAAACCTAGAGCTTTTAGGCTTTACCATAAAGTTAAAGACGCTTTTCATTAGTACTTCAAATCGTATTCAACAGATATTGCCATGTTTTTATTAAAATCTTTCCATGGCATAACCTCATCTCCTTTTTGAATATAGATGGAATACTTTTGTTCTTCCTCTATAATGTTAACTATAGTATGACCGCCATACACTTCCTGTCCAACAGAATAGTGCATAGCGTCATTTTTATAGTCCTTCCCGACACTAATCTTCCTTATAAGCTGCATCAGAAATCTCCCCTGTACTTAAGTTAACAGTAATATTACCGTATTTGTCTTCTAGCGTTGCTTGTAGTGTTTTTAGCTTTGTTTCTACCTGCTCTACTTCACGCATTAAAACACGTTTCTGCATTTCATAAGCACCAACCTGTGCTACACCTTCGTTTACAGCTTGCACTGCTTTTTGCAATTCTTGCAATTCTTCGTCTGTTACTTTTTTCATTTAATTTAATTTAAGTTATTATTTATATTTCGTTAGTAAACCAATCTGCACTTAATGATTCTACAAAAGTTAGTTCTGTATCATAGTCGGAATGTTTAAATATGGCGTAATTCTTTCCGTTTGGGTGTTCAATAACTTCCGCCCAATTAGTAGTGGAACTGCTATAATTTTCACCATCAGTAACGAGTTGATTGTACTCCTCTAATTCTGCTTTTGTTGTGCTTGTGTAGTACATATTATAAATTGTAATGTTCCATAATATACGCCTCAACTTCTTCCCTATTTACCGATTGGTTGTTGTAGATAATGTATTCTTTAAACCTACAATTGTTAAAACTTTGAGATACATAACCCATTGCTAAAAGCGAATCATCTCCCGAACTTTTTGTTCCTAAAGTTGTGAGCAATGCCATATTAACCATAAGACTTGCTATGTCTTCTCTTACATCCGCTACTGAATTTCCGTTACCAAAATAACTTATTGGTTGTCCCTCAAATCCACTTGTTGCAGAATTTGTACTTCCATCTTGTGCTACTCCGTAATAAGGACTTGTTGATTGTGTTCCGCCAAAAACCGCATATCCAAATTGCTGACCAACGATAAACGACGTAAACCTTTGTCCTGCTACATAAGGATAATTGCTATTTAAAGTTGCATTGTTTAAAGTATTTATATTTTCAATGTACCCAAGATACGAGCCTTGAACTGCAATCTTTGGTTGTCCTGATGCCGTTGATTGAGTTGCATTTACTGCATTACCGCTTTGGTCATACCAAGTGGTTACATAGGCATTTGTAGCGGTTGTCGTAACATCAAAGTTCTTAATGTAAAACGCTTCATCGGATTCTAAAGTTGGTAAATTTATACTTCCCGAACTCGCTAATGCTTGTATCCTTATTACAGCCCCTGATGTTACTTCAACTTCTCCCGTAATAGTTACCCATTCATCTTTTACTTCAGTTGTTGCAAATGTTTCTGCTCCATAGCCCGTCCATATAGTTACCTTGTCAATAGCAACATTTGTTGATGGAATGTAAACATCACAAGTAACTGAATAAGTTTCTTTAGCACAATTAAGCGTAGAGAAAGATTGACCGCTATGTTCTGCCGCTACAAAAAATCTTGCCGCATCATCCTCACCACCAATACTATAATTGGTTGTAATTGTTGTTCCGCTTTGATTTAAACCATTTAGTCCGCCACTTGAACTAAAATCACTCGTGTATAAATCGTATTCTTCAGTTACAAATGTTTCAAGACTTGCGGAGTCAAATAGATTATCTACAAAGCCAATGTCTTGCTCTTGATTATCCGATGACCTTCTAACCCTAACTGCACTACCCGTATAGTCTTTGTCTAACTTGTCTAACGAGTGCGCGACTTCCGCGTCGGGATAAATGTTCAGCAGCAAATCAGGTGCTGGAATTCCTTGTAAATCAGCTACACCTAGTCTTGCACGTAATCTCATTATCCTATAGCTAAAAGAGTGCCGGAAGCATCAAAATTATCGTTGGTACCTGTAGCTAATACATAATCAACAGCTATAGGTAAAAAAGAGCCTTTTTGAACTCCTTTAAACGTAACAGCTGAAGCGGCGCTCAAAGGGGTTCCATCAGCATTTTCTGTTATACCTGCCATAATAACTTTTATCTCACCCGTTGCTCCTGCGTATAAAGCTTTGCCGTGCAATTTTGTTGCCTCGCTAATAGCGTCGCTAGGGGTTATTTCTACAGCTTCTGTTGCAAAACCTGTTGTTGTTATATTTGCCATTTTATATCTTTATTTTTTATTAGCATTTCCATCTGCGACGTGCTGCGCAAATACGTTTTTTAGGCGTTTTAGAACAGTTGATATTGTGCATTTCCATCTGCCCTTTTGAGCGTGCGCAATAAGATGTGCGTCTTTTGCCGCCACCTGGTTGTGGTGCTTTAAGATTACCGCCGGTTTCTCTATTATAAGCTCTACGTCCAGCAGCGGTCATACCTGCACCTTCTTTAGCTGTTAAAAAATGACGACCTTTACCTTTAGTCGTTTTGCGTAGTTTTTTAGCAGGTGAATCGCTACAGCCGCATCCGCAACCAGAACCACCTCTTGCCTTCATAGTAATTGGTAAGCCGTGCATATTATTTCTTTGTTTTGTTATAAGCTTCTTTTTCCCATGGAAGACCCTTGGCACCCTCCATCATATTTTGCCGAGTATACACTCTTGCGGGCGACCTATGGTCTTTTTTCCAAATAACAGTGTTATCTGTATAATCAAGTCTACCTTGAGCCATTTGATCAATGTGCACTTTCTCGTGCGCCACTGCTTTGTTTATTTCTTTTTGAGATAGCCCTTTACGAACAAAGATAGTGCCGTCACGATTAGCTTCAGCTTGAACACCTGGTTCTAAATCTGATTTTTCAAAAACCGGGTTAGTATACGTTGAGGTTTCTTTATTGAGGCCAAACAACGTTTCTTTGTTCTTAAGTTTAAACATTATCTATCTTTATCTTTAATCATATCATCTATAGCCTTATTATAGACTTTATCTGTATATGACTTATTTTTATAAAACTTACTTGAAGGACCGATCGGTAAATCTTCATAACCTAGCATAACATTGTACATGCGCGTGATCATACGCTTACCTTTGCTTGAAACTTTAAATACACTGTACTTTATCGTTGTTCGGTTTCTATGACGCCAAACGTCTATCCAATCGTTTTGCCGCAGCCTTTCCCACCGCTTTTTATCCCAAGCGTAGGTGTAAGTGCCTTCTATAAAATCATTACGTGTAAACCGACCTTTGCAATCAAGATACATAAGTAACTCTAAGTCTGCGTCTAATATATCGTAAGTTTTACAAGCCCATTTCCTAACGAGCCTGTAATACTTAAACAAATTCATGTCGCGCAAGTCTTCCGGTGTCAGCCTCATTCTACAATAACAACGTCACCAATATTAATAACGTGGTACAACTCGTCTTGCCATTCTATGCCGTGACCGGCGTGTTTATCGTACCGAATAATATTACCAGGCGCTATACCTTGCACTTTATCACCAACGCTTACAACCTTAGCCTTTAGATACCTAACGTCTTTGTTTTGGTCTTCAGTAAGCTCGAGACCCCCAACTTTCTTAGGAGCCTCTTTAATCTTGCTAATAACTATAAAGTAATTAATTGCTTGCATTTTCAACGCGTTTGTTAGAGATTATACAATCTGCAGACATAATCGTTGTCGCTACGCTCA
>Ga0208645_1002166_pt1 | contig 16012 bp, 16 predicted proteins | sample VirMetDEL_Sep_01_FD_184519 | JGI IMG/M metagenome (GOLD analysis project Ga0208645, IMG submission 184519) | Aqueous microbial communities from the Delaware River and Bay under freshwater to marine salinity gradient to study organic matter... | ecosystem: Environmental > Aquatic > Marine >... | reverse complement strand
GACTAGAAGTTAGAACAAAAGTCTCTGGTTTTCTCCTTTCGGCTAGAGACTTTTAAACCCCCGGCAGTTTTCATGGTCTGCCGGGGGTTTTTATTATCAATCTACTGTCAGACGTTCTGCTTTATCCGCTGCTGATGGCATTCCTAAATCAAATCTCTGATTGACATTAGATGTAGATGATGTAGAGCTAGGTGCTACAATGATAGGAGCGCTACCAGCAGACTGCATTGCTGATAAGTTCTGTTCTGCTAATTTTAACATTTGAGCAGATAATTCGCTTTTTATCGATTTTTCCATTTCTTTGGCTTCTTGATATGCCATATAATCTGGACTTAATTCTGTAGTACCAAATCCGTAAAGGCCAGTAGTTGGTGCAAAGTAGTTAGATGATCCTGAATTGAATGAACTTCCCTTATAAGTGTCTAATGCGTTGAGAATTCTTCTGCTCTCATCGACTAATTGCTTTATTTCTTCATTCATAATAAATCTTGGAGTAAATCTCGTTCTATCCAATATCTTTTGGAGCTGTTCACGGTCAATTTCCATTATAAGTTTATCTTCAATTGGATGAAGAGGAATACCCTGTTCTATCTTTTCTAGCGCAGTATCTATTGAAAATTCTGGCTGAATTGTTCCGTCAGCAAGTTCAGTTGGAGTGAGCAAAAATGGAATTGCCCCAGCGGCGCCTCTACCAGCAATTTTTATTCCTTGTCCAGCAAATTTTGCGCCAGTTGATGCAGTTTTACCTGCACCTCTAAGAAAGTTTCCGATTCTTTGTGATAGAGAAGGCTGTTGCTGTATTTGAGTTAACCTTTGTGCAGTAGAAAATCTTTGCTGTGCAGCATTAGCCGCTGCGGCTCTCTGAGCTGCTATTCGAGCTGCTTTTAATTGTCTTGCCTCATCTAATCCTCCTCCCGTACGGCGAGGGCCATTAGTAAATCCTTTTACATAATTCATAGGATTTACTACTGAAGCAGTCATTAATCCCACACCTGCTCCGACCCCACCCAGAGTGTACAATCCTAATGCGGCATTTTTTGCAGCAGCTCTATCCCGTGCATCTACAACCCCGTCATCATTTTGGTCAACATTCTGATCAAATCTGTCGGGCTTAAGCCATGAAGGTAAAATAGCAACAAAGGATGCAGATATAGCTTCACCAACTACCTTACCAACCTCTTTTAATCCTCTTTGGAACTCGGGATTTTGGAACACTGTTTCGTTAATAAGCTTTACTGATTCTGATAAGAGTCCGCCAATAGCTTCTCTTAATTCTTTATTCTGAAGAATGTATGCGGCAACCGCTGCACCGCCTAGTATTTTTAACAGTAGTGGGGTTTGTCTTTTTACAGATTCTGCTACATTACCAGCAGCCCGAGCAAACCCCATTGCTCTGTTTTCTCTTCTAGATTCCCTACGTTGCTCCAATTCATCTAACTTCTCTCCCTTAGCAATTCTGAGAAATGAGGCAAATCGTTTGTTTAAAGAATCTACCGCTTTGGTAGTCTTTTCCTGCATCTCGTTTTGGACCGTAAGGGTCTGGTTGATATCAGCTAACGTTATCATCTGGCGTTTCTCGCTTTCTGTTTCTCGGCTTCTTCCCTAAGATTATTAACCAGCATAGCTAGATAAATCTCCCTCTCCCACGGCATCATATTCTCGATTTCTGTTAAAGAATAATTAAAATAATGTATAAGCTGAAAATTTGTTTGATACAAATTAACCAGCGATTCATGAGAGAGGCTTATTAGAAAAAATCGTCTGTTCCTCTAAGGTTTACGGTATTGGGCTCTTCACATGATGTGCAGTTAAATTCAATTTTATGTTTAAGTTGTGGAATTCCATCCACAAACTTTTTCAAGTCATTAAATTGTTTACTGTTTAGAGAGTTGATAAAGTTATCAATTTCTTCCTGCGACTCGTCCGCCAGATCAATACGATCATTTTCCGTTACCAAGGCCTTGATACACATAGAGATAGATTTAAAGGTCATATCGGTTACGGACATGTCTTCACTAAAAAGATTCACATTAATAATGTCTCTAACACTAGGGTATTTCATTTCAAGAGTGTACTTATTGTCTAACTGTATTGTCTTATCCTTCTTTGGAACAGCAACCTTGACATCTTGAAGATCGACAGTGATATCATTATATTCCTCACACTTCTTACATTTGATCTTAACGTCTGATGTTTCACCAACAGACTTCGATCTTAATTGAAGAAAAATATACTCAATATCAAACAGAGGAAGAGTTGACCAATTAATACTGTCTTCCACGCATGCTTCAATAGTGTCAAGAATAGAATTCATAATCATCTTACCATCTTGGGATTCCATAGCAAGAAGTAGAACTTTTTCCTCTTTAATTAGAAAAGGTCTGAATCGAATCTCTTGTCCGGTAGATGGTATTTTGGTAGAATATTTTACCGTATCATTTAGTTTAGGTAAAGCCATTATGTACTTTCTCCATTATTATAAGGTTGGTCCACCGGCTAAGGTTCTTCCTCTGATAGATGGACTATTATTTTGAGCAACAGGTTCCCATACAGTGTATGAGAGTTGAACACTCAATTGCACAAGTTGATTTTGAGCATCATCACCAAGTTCAATTGCTTGCATAGTTGTGGGAAATGCTTTGATAAGTTTACAGGCATAGATAACAGAATCATCACCATGATTTAGCTGTTGAATAATCACTTCTTTTGCATACTCGTTTTTATATGCAACTTCATATAAAGACGCACCTGGATTGATAATCTTTGACTGCCAATTTTCAAAATAATTTCGCATAGAATAATCTTGTGTCAACAAAAATGTAAGATTGACATCTTCAGATAGAAATCCATATGGCATTTTCTGTGTCATCATACCAATAGTTCTTTCATTGGTAAGCATCTGTCTGCCAGGAATATTAGTTGCTCTACAAAGAGTCGAAATAGTTTCACCGTCTACACCAAACTCTGCTGGCAAGATAACCTTGTATCTGTCAGCACGGGAAACGCCTTTAGAGAGTTTTCCTTTTAGGTCTTCAATACTAGCCATTTAAGCTCTCATCTTTCTTCTAGAATCTCTGTATATTTTTGTGCTGCTTGCCTTTTCAAAGTCTGCTGTTGGCAAGAATGTTGCAATCTCCCACTCAGGCGCTTCTACTTTAGCAAACCTAGACCTTACATGAGCAGAGAGATATCTTTTGAAACAAGGTCTAAATGCTCTTAGTTTAGATGCACCTTTTAGCATTTCATATGATAATCTAAAACGAGTGCTTTCATCATATCTTTTATTATTTAGATTGTCTAACAGCGCATCAAGAAATTTGGCACGAACATCTAGTGGTAGATAGTGTAAGTTTAGACCATAGAAACCTTTAGGCGCTCTATCAACCAGAATAGTCAGTGGAAATCTATCGTAGTAAGGTAATGTGTCTTTTGTTTTTGGATCATAAAAATACATAAACATATCACCAACTCTGGGTCTATTCTTTAGAGTTAGACTTTCATCACGCAATAGATCACGTCTACTAGGGCTAAGTTTCTGTGCTTTGTTACGAAACCAAGCCATAGACTCTTTAGACCTAGGAGTGATGCCTTTACGGAATGCCTCAATTTCTAGTTTCTGAAAAAGATTAGACATTTAGAATTTTTTCCCCATCTTCTTTAGTGTATGTTCTGTCCATATCTGAAAGTGCCATCCTTTGTCCAGACAATACTCCTGTGCTGCTTCCCATTTACATTTATTTTTTACATACTCTAAAGATTCTGATATAAATCGCTTTGTTCTGCGTGTACCCTTTGGTGGTTTGGTTTGCTTATCTGGTTTGATTTCAACCAAAATAGTTCTACCGTCCTTCATATTTAGTTTTAAATCAACAAAGTATCTATGATATTTATTATCAACTGCACTAATATATGGTATTACTGTTTCTTCTGATGACCACGACTTGATATCATCTTGATCTTCACACCATTTGAATGCCCATTTCTCCCAATGAGAACGATAAATAACTTGTGTATGATCGCCATCGTATTTTTTGGGTTTTCTAACTTTATATTTTCCCGAATAAGTTTTCATAACACCATATAAATAATTTACAACTAACAATATTTATAGGTATATTCAAGTGGCATTTAATTTTCCATTAGAGGGTAGCGGTAGTGACGAAAAGTATGCCGGTGCCATCAGTTTTACCGCAATCAATACGTCTACAGGTGCGCAACGTGCAGAGGCCGCTGGAATTGATCCAAACTCTCCTCTAACATCTTCTGTTGTGGGATCAAATACAGTACAGACATATGGCAATACTGTAAATCTATATCTGCCACAGGGTATTACTATTTCAGACGGCGTTGGTTATGAGAACACGGACTTAGGTATTATTGGTGCAGGTGTAGCATATGGCGCAGAAGCAATTTCGAGTAAAGGTGCTACGGCAGGCATATCTCAAATTCTATCAGATGCAACATCTACTGTAGATAGATTTAAATCTAATTTTTCAGGTACTGAACTCGCCAAATATGCACCTGCTCTTGCAGAAATGTTTCCTGGTGTAGGTTCTGCTGTAGCAGTAGGTACAGGTATTACAGCCAATCCACATAGACGCTCTATCTTCAAAGATGTTGCGCTGAGGCAGTTTTCTTTCAACTTCACTATGCAACCTACGTCTGCGGATGAAGCAAATGTAATCAAAGAAATCGTGCAGTTTTTTAGAGTAAACTTATATCCTGAAAAGTTAGGACAAATTGCATATAAGTTTCCAACAAAGTTTGAAATCAAGTTTACTTATGGTGGTAAAGAAGTGGCAAATAAATTACTTCCTTGTTATATGACTTCAGTGCAAACTCAATATAATCCACGATCAAGTTCTTTTCATACTGGAGGAGAATTTACAGAAACTGGTATATCTTTGACATTCCAAGAAGAGACCACGCTGGATAAACAAAAGATTGCAGAGGGTGGTTACTAATGTCATATTTCAATAATTTTCCTTTTGTCAATTATACGTTTGGTAATGAAGCTGGATCTACAATATTTCAGAATATGGGAGTCTATGTTGATCTTATTGATCTAGCAAAAGACAATTCATCTTTCTATAACTATTATAATATACAGAATGGTGACAGGCCTGATCAGGTATCACAGAAGCTTTATAATAGAACTGACCTACACTGGACATTTCCTATTATGAATGATAATATAAAACTACAGGGATGGCCTCTGAGTTATAATGACTTGGTTGCAAAGATCAAAGATAACTATCCTAATAAGACTATTGTGACTAGAACAGATATTTCAGATAAGTTCAAAGTTGGTAGCATTATTACAGGTAGCTCAACACAGACTAAAGCCAAAATTCTCAGAAAACGATTGGACTTTGGTCAGATTATTGTGGGTAGGGTTTCTGTTGATAATCAGATAGCACTTACAACAGATGTGAAAGGTTATGTAAAGTTACAACTCTCTTCTCCATTTCAAAGATTTGTTGAACTAACAGACTGGATTATCACCAAAGCTGGTGTAACAGTAGGTGCGCCAACAATAGTATCTGGTGGCGAAAATCACACTTATGTTGAATATAACTTTGGTCTAGCAAATGCTAATACAGAATACGTTTTCAATACAAAAGTTATTAACTATGCTGACACTCTAGAGTTTGTTGATGGTGAACAAATTACCACAACAGAAGATAATGTTACTCAGTCTGCGATTATTGACTCTGCTGTTTTAGAATATTATGCAGTGCATCATTATGAAGATGTAGATGGTAACTATATTGATATTACACCAAATGCTCCCTTTGTTCAGAGAACAAGTTATACATTTCAGTTGAACTATTCTACCGTGAACTTTGCTAATCCTGATCCTGTTCAGTTAGCAACAGACATTTATAATGCAACTCTAGCATCTTTGGTTACAAATATTGAAATTTCTTCTACTAGTAGCTATAATTCTGTTATTGATCTGTCTAATGTTCAGAGAAATATTGATCAAGGACACTATCAGCTAAATGGGCAAATCTTGCAGTTGGGAGCAGCTATTCAGTCTTCTGTTGCAGATACATCCACACCCACCACCGCACTTGATATTTTCACTATCTGGGCAACCGAACTTCCAACAGCTACTAGTGATCCTACATTTGCAAATCACGTATTTACAGAACTATCAACAGCATGGGCTCTTAGTGATAAAGATGCCGAAGGCAACGCAACAGTGCAGTTTCATTCGTTCTTTATTATTGATAACCAACTAAATGTTGCTTCTGATACTGGTCAGTTTGGTCAGACATTTGAATATGTTGTAGGAGGTGAAACTCTATACAAAAATACATATGGTAATAATGGCACTTTTACAACAACTACGCCTCCTCCTGCTTCTAAGAGTGATGCTTGGAATGACATTGCAAATCAGCTAGAGTCATATATTCAGCAGAATCTTTCTGGATTAGCACCTGCAAATATTATTCCTATTACATATTTTGATAGACATGAAAAAAGTAATACAGCACTCAAATCTATTCGTGTATTGAAGCCATCTGCTATAGAAGAAATTGTCAAAAGCTTCAATGATATTCTTATTGAGTCGCAAGCAACTAACACTGGCGAACAGTCTTCGGTGAACACAGTGCAAAGTGGAACAGGGTCCTCTGTTGCGTCTACTACTTCTACGAGCATCAATATAACATCATCTAACAGTAGTTCTGGTGGTTATTACTAATGGCAGGTATTGCAAATACACCATATGATTATGGTAAATATGATATAAAAATAACGAATGCTGCTGGCAAGCAAGTTGATATATCACGTCTTGTAATTGAGTTGAACGTTTTTGAAAGTCTACTTGATCCATTTATATCAGGCAGCATTCTTGTTATTGATTCATCTAATGTTAATAATTATCTGAACTTTCTTGGGCAAGAGACTGTAACGATTTCAGTTACCGATATTAATAACAGGCCTGTAATTTCAGGTAAAACATTTGCAGTAACAGGCATTCGCAAGCAACAAAAAGTCAACGATTCAACATCGGGATATGTAATAACCTTTAGCAGTATACACATGTATATTAATAAAAAGACTAGATTTAGCAAGAAATATGAAGGCAAGCCTGAGTCTATTATTCAGTCTATTTCAAATCAAATGCTTGGTGTTCCTGTAAGTGGCGGTGGTTCTGCACAAAGTAATATGAGAGTTATTATACCTTTTACTATGTCGCCACTAGAGTCTATGACTTGGCTGAAAAATAGAATGACTACATCTAGTGGTGTTCCGTTCTTTATGTTTGCAAACTCACTCTATGAGTCTAATGATAGACTAGAACTGAAAAGTCTTCAAGAACTTCTTGGTCAAGATTCTTTCAACGTTCAACCATTTAGATACAGTTCTGCAACAAAAGACAAATACTCCAAATATACAACTGAAGACTTTGAATCGCTAAAGCACAAGATAACATCCATCGAAATACTTGAAAATGAAAAGGCGATAAGCATCATGGAAGATGCTGGCTATGGTGCGCACTATCTCTGGACAGATACTATAGAAGATAAAGCAGAAGAAAAGCACTTTATGATCACAGAACCATTGGGCTCTTTACCTAAGCCTAATGGTGTAGATGATTATATACCTTCTTTGCCTGGTGAACTAGGCAAGCCATTACATCAAAGTAATAGTAGATATATTTCTCAGATAACAACTAAAAAACTGTTTGAAGGTATCTTCTCTTATAATGAAGAAGAGTCTATTAACAAACACCAGTATAAAGCAAAAAGCAAAGGTATGAAAGCATTTATGTCTAAGCTTGCTGTCTCTATGCAGATGCCTGGCTTTGCTTTTATGGAGCATGGTAGTGGCATTGTAGGTAGAAATCAAATTGACATTGTGGTACCAAAAGACTTGCCAGTAGAAGATGAAACTTATACAGAAAAGCAGATAGAAGATAAAAAGCTTTCTGGTAGATATCTTATTCTGAATCAAAGACATATGTTCAAGAACAGTCAGTATACCGTTACAATTACTGGTGTGAAGTTGGACAATGATCCAATGATTAATAGTGAACAGTTCTATAAAGGTGACAAATAGATGAAAGTTTTACCTACAGATTTTTATGGTGATGAGACTAGATGGTTTATTGGTGTTGTGGAAGACAACGATGATCCAGAAGAGTTGGGTAGAGTGCGAGTTAGATGCTTCGGTATTCACTCACCTTATTATAGTGATATTGAAGTAGAAGATTTACCTTGGGCTACAATTCTAATGCCAGCGACAGAAGGTAGCATTTCTGGTACAGGCAGATCACCCAACGGCATTCAACAAGGAGCATATGTCTTTGGTTTGTTTATGGATGGTAAACAGTCTCAAAATCCACTTATCTTAGGTTCTATGCCTAAGTTTGAAAGCCCAGACGGAGAAAACATTATTGCGGTGCCACACAGATGATAACACTATTAGGAACAAGTATAACAGATAAAATCTATAATACTGCGATCTCTAGGCAATATACACCAGAGGCTGCGGCGGCGATTGCTGCAACTATCTCTTTAGAGGTATCAGGAACTACCTTGATTCCATATAGAGGAGATAGATATAGAAAATATGCCGATTACTCTAAAAGAAAGAATTCAAATTCTCAATTACCAGATACTCAGATTGCATTTATTTTTGATAATCTTTCTGACTATAATGTATCAAGGATAAAGCATGCGAAAACAATTGATGATGCAGTTAGAGCATTTAATGAAGAGTATTTGAAAAAAACATTAGATACTACCGAGTTTTTAACTTTAACTATTTTAGCAAATGAAATAAATAGACTGTTTGTGGAAGAAGCTTAGATGACTACCATAGGTGATATTACAGGCAAACTGACCAACAATCTTGGCTCTCTGATAGAAGATTTAACCGAAGTTGGTACAGCAGCAGGTGCAGCAACGTTGCAGTATGATCTACTGACTGCCAGCGCACAAGATGCTACAATTGGTTCTAATAAAAATGGTTTAGTGATTGTAGGTAGTGCAGGAAAAAGATTGCGTGATGATGGTGCAGTTAAGAATACATCTATCGCAGTTTTCTCAGATAAGTTAGATACATTTGGTTCACTAACTTCTACAACTGGTGGAGCATTGCTTGTAAAGACTGTGACTGGCGCTACAGCAGATGCCGCAGATGCTGCATTTCGTAATACATTCAGCAGCGCATTAACTAAAAGACAAATGTTTGAAGCATCTCTGGCTGCTTCTGAGGCATTAGCGGATCCATCCATACTTCCTCTTGGTGCATCAACTCAATCATTAATTAATGATGCTGGAAATATATTAATCCAAAAATCTAATCTTATGCTAGAAAAGGTAAAATTCAAAGAATCTATTCTTGATGATTTGATGGAAGTTGAAAATCTTTCTGAAAATATTGAAGTCAGTCCTCAGATAAGTGCGGCCGTTGGTGGTCCCTCTATTCCTGTAGTTGACTATAGAAAAGATATTCCTCCTAGAACTCTATTGAAGACCTTTGAAGAAATGGAAGCATATATTAGAACATGCTCTAGAGAAATTACAGAAGTAGTTGTTCACGCTACGGATACAACTAAAGATATGGAAGTAAACTATGATGTTCTTTATAGATGGGATGTGGCAGAAAGAAACTTCACAGATGTAGGGTATCATCTGATTATTCTTAGAGACGGTAGTTTACAAGTCTGTAGACCTATTTCTAAAGTGGGTGCGCACACTCTGAATGGTCATAATAAATACAGCATAGGTATTGCTTTTGTCGGTGGTCTTTTAGGTAATAGAAAACAAAATACATTCAAAAGATCACATAAATCATATACACAGGAGCAGTTTAATACCTTCAATGCGTTTATGAAAGCATTTTATACAGTTGTTCCTGGTGGTCAAGCATGGGGTCATAATGATATCGATCAGACTAGAAGGTCTGATCCGCACTTTGATGTACCAAAGTATGTTGGTAAAAAGTTCAACAAATATAATGTTCAGACTTTAAAATCTACTAGACGTGATGGTGCCTTGACTATTGATGAACTTATCGGAGCCCAATACTAATGGCAATTTATTCAAAATATCTTGACTCTTGGACTCAGGGTAGTAAAGGTTATACCAAAGTACAACTCTCTGACGGGACGGTCAAGACATTTACTGGATCACGTGGTTATCGTAACAACAATCCTGGTAACCTGACTAACCCGAATTCTCTTGCGTATTACTCAAAGTTTGGCGCTATCGCCGCTGATTATGGAGGCAACCTAGTCTTCGCCACGATGCAGGGCGGGTTCAACGCTCAGAAAGACCTTGTTTTCGGAAAGTTTGGTAATCGAACTATTGAGAGAATGCTTTACGACGACTACACTAAAGACGCAGATGCTTACGCTCCAATTGATGCTGATAACGACCCAAATGGTACAAACAAAACATATCTGGAGAATCTTGAAGCGAGGGGTTGGGACAAAGATACACTATTATCTGACTTAACACCAGAACAGCAAAACAAACTCCTTGCTGATATGATTCGTGTTGAGAATACGACAGAAGATGCAAATAAAATCCTTGAGCAGGTTGATCCGGAGAATGTTTCTAATGAAGCTGGTAGCTCACCTATTCAGAATGAACCTGAAGGTGAAGATACAGTAAGTGCAAAATCTGGAGAGGGTACAGCAGGAACTAGTGCTGCTCGAAATGATGCAATTGCGCCTGCATCTGGTGGTGATTTTGGATTTAAAGATCCAGATAAAACCTTTCCTGTTGAAGAATATAAAGACAATCAAAAGACAAGCGTAGCTGCTAGAGGTGAATGGCAGCCCAAATTAAAGTTACCTGATGGTCAACCATTTGAGGTTCCTCAGGATGCACAACCAGAATATCCTCACAATAAAGTCATTGAGTCCACTAATCCAAATCCAGAAGAACGTCATCGAATGGAGATTGATGACACTCCATCTGAACCTCGTGTAACTCTTGTTCATAAAAGTGGAACAGGAATAGAGATGATGGAAAAGGATAAACTCCTTGTCGTTAATTCTTCTGGTAGAATGGTGCAATTAGTCGGTGAAGACTTTGAGATGTTTGTTGCTGGTAATGGAACAGTCATCTATAAAGGTAATCTTGACTGGACAGTCGAAGGTGATATGAATCTTACTGTCAAAGGTAATATGAAAACAACTGTTGAAGGCACTAAGACAGAAGTTGTTAAAAAATCTGTAATTGAAGAATATCAAGATGACCAAGAAACTACAGTGACGAATAATAAATCCACAACTGTTGGTGATAAAAATACAGAAACTATTCTTGGTGATAAAAATACTTTTGTTAAGAAAAAGCAGAGTAACTGGGTAAACGGTAATATTGAATTTTTGTCCGGTGGTAATACTCATATTTCTTCACAGACTAAAACGTCTATTTCATCACCTACAATTAATATGACTTGCTCAACTATCAATATTGCTGCTGGTGGTGGAACTATCGGAGGTCCAGCGGTCTTTTATTATGGGCTGTCTTTTGAAGGAGATTTATTTGTAGATGGTAATTTAACAGTTGATGGTAACATAACGCACGACGGCAATCTGCTGACTGGCGGCGGAGCTTACGTTGATGGGGCGGTTCATGCAGGCACTGAAATTGTTTCGGGTGGTGATATTACAGCGTTCGGTGGGGCAACTGCTTCTCAGGCACCTGCTATTGTGACTGGAACAGAAGCAACCATTGATGGATTCTTTAATTATACAGCACCAACTGTTGGAAGCATAACTACAACTCTCACCGCTTCCGAAGAAGGTATCATGCAAGTTTCTATTGATCCTGGGGACAAAATTAAGCAATCTATTGATTTAAGAGAACGTATCAAATTGGGATTGGGTCTTGAATAAATGATCATTCGCAACGAAAACATTACAACTACTGATATCCGAAGACTACTCAGAGATCCTGCCAATAGAGCTGATGATTTTCTAATCGGATTTGCTTTGGCTAGAGAGGTGCTGAACTTTAGATATATGCAGTCAACACCTACTGCTGTTAAGAGAATGCAATCAAACGAATCTGTAGGAAAGTATGGCACTCGAATTTATGGCAACTCAAATATTCCAAAACTTAGATATATTGATGGATTGAGATTTAAAAATATTATTCCAGAAAAGCAATATAATCCTGTTCTTGCTTCAGATATTACGAATGGAACTAAACTTGGTGGTGGTATTCCATTATCAACATTTGCTGGCAGTGCATTAAACAGCAAGACAACAATTGCTGATCGTAAAGAAGTCGCAAAGTATTTTTATCTTCAATCTATGATGATTAATGGAGTTAGAAATAACACAGGAAGATTCGGTAAACATAGTTTAATTGTTTCTGAAGGATTATATGCGCCTGAAACAAATCAAACAGTAACTTCTGGAAGTATACTTGATTTACAAACTAAAGGTCGTGCTGTAGTTTATGAAGTTAGAAACTTGAAAGGAAATTTAGATTCAGCGGCAACATTTAATATTGCATCATATTGGAAAGATACCGCATTATTTGATGAATTAATTTTAAGTTTTGATACAGTTGATCCTAATGTAGAGTATACTGCACAAATTATTGTTACAATGCCTGAAGTGACTGATAAATATATTGGAGAATTTCGTAGGAATATTAGAACAGAATATAACTACAATGTCGCACTGAAAGACGGACTCGCTGAGTTGGTTGTATAAATATCTAATAAACAGGAATTTATGAATGGCAATAACTAAATCACTTTCTATTGAGGATACCAATCTTGCAAAGCGTAGTATCGTGTCTGCAAGAAAGCAAGTGTATTCTGATATTGATTTGTCTTTTGCTAAGAAAAGTAATGGTGACATTTTTAAAAAGACCGAAGCGGCAGCAGTAAAACAGGCAGTAAAGACACTCATTCAAACTAACTTTGGTGAGAGACCTTTTAATTATTATTTTGGTTCTAATATTCGTGCTTTGTTATTTGAACCTGTGACTCCAGATACTGTAGCTGAAATTGATATTAATATTAGACTTGCAATACAAAACTTTGAGCCTAGAGCAGAACTGCTTGATGTTAGAGTTTTGGATGAAATTGATAAAAATTCGGTTAATGTTAGTGTGAGATTTAGAGTAATAAGTACAAATGAAGTAGTAGAGATTCAAACAGCATTCTCAAGGTTAAGATAAGATATGGCAACAGTAATTAATTCAACTCAACTTGACTTTGCATTTATTAGAAGTAAAATTCTAGAATTTATGGCAACACAGTCAGAATTTCAGGACTATGACTTTGATGCTTCTGGTCTATCTGTTATTGCAGATATTCTAGCATACAATACGCATCAGAATGCATTGCTTGGTAACTTTGCGCTTAACGAAACTTTTTTGCAGACTGCGCAGCTCAGAACTTCTCTGGTAAATCTTGCTACTAACTTCGCTTACGTTCCTAGATCAAAGTCTGCTTCTACAGCGCTGTTGAACGTATCTTTGAACTTGACTTCAGCCTCCAATAAACCTGAAGAAATTTATTTGCCATCTGGATTTCAGTTCACTACAGAACTTGATGATGTAACATACACTTTTATTACTGATCAAGAATATACAGCAAAAATTGATGATGCTGGTTTAGGTATCTACACTTTTGTAGATGATGATGATAACTTAGCTATTCCTGTTAGAGAGGGTGTTGAGAAAGTAAAGACTTTCTTGGTTGATACAAGTTTGGAAAGACAAATTTATGTTATTCCAGATTCCTCGATGGACCTTTCTACTCTGAGGGTAAGAGTATTCAATGATACTGCTGACACAGTAGGTGAATCATATTTGTCGCCTGCTGAGTTGGTTGGTTTTGGTGCTGAAACCAGACTGTATCTACCACTTGAAACTTATAATGGATTTTATGAGTTGAACTTTGGTGATGGTACTATTACAGGTAAAGCACCTGAAGTTGGCAATATTGTCAGAGCAACATATCTTTCAACGAATGGTGGTGCCGCAAACGGTGCCAGCTTGTTTGTACCGACAACCACACTTTCTGTAGATGGCACATCTTATAATCTCACCGTGACAACAGTTGCTAAATCAACACTCGGTGCGGAAAAAGAAAGTATCGAAAGTATACGTCTAAATGCACCCCTTAGCTATCTTGCTCAAGGTAGATTGGTAACACCTAATGACTACATTGCAGTCATTTCTAACTTGATTCCTGGCATCAAATCTATGAATGCTTGGGGTGGTGAAGATAATATTCCTGCCAAGTATGGTAAAGTTCTTGTTTCAATTATCTATGAAGATGATATTGATGCATCATTTAAGGCAAGTCTTGAAACTCGTATTGCAAGCGAGATTACAGATAATCTTTCTATTGCATCAATTGAAACTGAGATTGTGAACCCAGACTTTACATATTTGAATCTAACAACAAATATTAAATATGACTCTGGTATTACAGCATTGACCAGACGTGGCATTCAAGATAAGATCAAAGGTGCAATTGCAGCATACTTCACATCAAATCTTGGTAGATTCAACGATGTGTTCCGTAAGTCAAAGCTATTGTCTGTTATTGATAATACAGATGATTCTATCCTATCATCTTCTGTTGATGTTCGTATGGAGAATAGATTCACTCCTGTTTATGACGCTAATACGGTTAGATATATTACTGCTGACTATCAGCTAAATTTCTTAAATAAGATCGCACATCCGGATGAAGATCACCCTGTTGTGACTAGTGATAACTTTGTTTATAGAGGTAAAGTTGCTTCTATTAGAAATAGAACCGGTGAAAATCATAGTAATATTTTAGAAATTATTGATACCGATGAAAATGTTCTTGTGACTAATATTGGATCATATGATACCACTAAAGGTACTGTAACATTGAATGGATTTAGCCCTACATCTATTTCATCTGGCAACTCATATATTAGAATCATTGCAACTCCTGCTGATGATAATAATATTAAACCTCTGAGAAATCATGTTATTGATCTAGGATTTAATGTTGTTAGAGCAACTCCTGATACAAATGCAGCTAATGCGGTAAGTGGTGTGACTGACTAATGGCTGCTATTACTCTAGAAGATCGCAACCGCAGAGATATAAATTTTCATCAGTCTGAAGTAGATGGTCTTTTTCCAGAACACTTTCGAGAGCAATATCCAACACTTGTAACATTTATTAAAAAATATTATGAGTATCTTGAACTTGCAGCTGGTCGCAATAGACTTGATAATATTTTCTATGCTAAAGATGTTGAAAGTACAAATGAAGATTTTCTTGACTATCTTTACTATGAGCGACTAAATGGATTAGGTGCAGACAAGTTTAATCTGCCTAGACTTACGCTGAAGCTTGCTCCTCAGTTTTCTAGAGCAAAGGGCACAGAAGTATCTATTCCAGCATTCTTCAGATATGTGTTTGGCGTAGAAGCAGAAGCATTTTATCCTAAAACACAAATTTTCACAGTTGGCGAAAGTCAGATTGGACCTAACTCTCTGAGGTTCATTCAGGACTCTTATTTCTGGCAAGTTCTTTCTATTCAGATCAAGTCTCCACTGAGTACAATCCAGTGGAATGATATTTACAAAAAATATAATCATATTGCAGGATTTGCTCTTTTCTCTGAAACACAATTTGAAACAGTAGCAGAGAATATTGAAGCTACATCACCAATTTCCATTGCTGATACTCTGACTGAAGGTGCGCTGACACTTGAAGCAACAGCAACAGAAACTTCTAGTGCGTTTACTAGCAGTACTGGTGTTGATAGTGATGAGACGATTAGATTCTACACAGACAGAGATATTCAGTTCTATCAAGATTCTATTGGCGGTCTCACCTTTACACAGAAAGGTGAATACACTTCTATTGTTGATGTTCTTGATACCAACTCACCAACATTCTCCTCGAATGATAGTGATAGATTCTCTGATGAGTCACTACAAACAATGGATGAAGATTTGTTTACTCATTATGATCCAAACAGAATCGATTCTGCTTAGAAAAGCATTATAAATAAAATAGAA
>Ga0208645_1002164_pt1 | contig 16027 bp, 14 predicted proteins | sample VirMetDEL_Sep_01_FD_184519 | JGI IMG/M metagenome (GOLD analysis project Ga0208645, IMG submission 184519) | Aqueous microbial communities from the Delaware River and Bay under freshwater to marine salinity gradient to study organic matter... | ecosystem: Environmental > Aquatic > Marine >... | reverse complement strand
CGGCACTTTGCCAAACCCGATGCGCACAGCGCCTTCAGCCTCCGGCAAGAAAGGAACCGATAGATGAGCGAATATTCCCTGTTTACTTCCGAGTCCGTGTCCGAAGGGCATCCGGACAAGATCGCCGACCAGATCTCCGATGCGGTGCTCGACGCCATCATCACCCAGGACAAGCATGCCCGCGTGGCCGTGGAAACCCTGGTCAAGACCGGTGTGGCCATCGTCGCCGGCGAAGTCACCACCAGCGCCTGGGTCGACCTGGAGCAGATCGTCCGTGACGTGATCTGTGACATCGGCTACACCAGCAGCGAAGTCGGTTTCGACGGTGCCACCTGTGGCGTGCTCAACATCATTGGCAAGCAGTCTCCGGACATCAACCAGGGCGTCGACCGCGCCAAGCCGGAAGACCAGGGCGCCGGCGACCAGGGCCTGATGTTCGGCTACGCCAGCAACGAAACCGACGTGCTGATGCCGGCGCCGATCTGCTTCTCGCACCGTCTGGTCGAGCGTCAGGCCGAAGCGCGCAAGTCCGGCCTGCTGCCGTGGCTGCGCCCGGATGCCAAATCCCAGGTCACCTGCCGCTACGAGAACGGCAAGGTCGCGGCCATCGACGCCGTGGTGCTGTCCACCCAGCACAACCCGGAAGTGAAATACGACGACCTGCGCGACGGCGTGATGGAGCTGATCGTCAAGCACGTGCTGCCGGCCGAACTGCTGCACAAGGACACCCAGTTCCACATCAACCCGACCGGCCAGTTCATCATCGGCGGCCCGGTGGGCGACTGCGGCCTGACCGGGCGCAAGATCATCGTCGACAGCTACGGCGGCATGGCCCGTCACGGCGGTGGCGCCTTCTCCGGCAAGGACCCGTCCAAGGTCGACCGCAGCGCTGCCTATGCCGGTCGCTACGTGGCCAAGAACATCGTTGCCGCCGGCCTGGCCGAACGCTGCGAGATCCAGGTGTCCTACGCCATCGGCGTGGCCCAGCCGACCTCCATCTCGATCAACACCTTCGGCACCCACAAGATCGCCGAAGAGAAGATCATCAAGCTGGTGCGTGAAGTGTTCGACCTCCGTCCGTACGCCATCACTAAGATGCTCGACCTGCTGCACCCGATGTATCAGGAAACCGCAGCTTACGGTCACTTCGGCCGCGCGCCGCAGTCCAAGACTGTTGGTGATGACAGCTTCACCACCTTCACCTGGGAACGCACCGACAAGGCTGCCGACCTGCGCGCCGCTGCCGGCCTGTAAACCCGCCGCCGTACGCGAAAACAAAAAACCGATGCCGGCAACGGCATCGGTTTTTTCATGCCTGCAGATCGCGGCGGCTTACCAGCTCACCTCGATACTGCTGGCCTGCGTGGTGCCCTGCACATTGCTCATGCGCAGGGGCAAACCGGCGAACTTGCCCGAAGCGATGATCCACTGCTGCCAGGTGGTTTTCGGCACCATGCTGCCTTCGGTCGAGAACTCCATCTTACAGGTATCGAAGGCACCGAACGCCGTCTCGATACGCTCACGCCCTTGGTACGTCACCGTGTTGGTCAGCTTCATGACGAAGGGCTCCGCCCCTGGCTGCACCGTGATCGAGTCGAAGCTGACCGAATGGGTCTGGTCCTGAGGCAAATCCGCAGGCACGGAAAAGCTCGGCTGGTTATAGCTTTCGTTGATGGCCGGCTGGGTCATCACGCTGCCATACCAATGAACGACGCCATCGACGACGTTGCCGTAAGCATCCGCCACCGTACCCACGCTGTTCTCGGTATGAGTGCGATAGGCACTCTGCCCACGATAGGTCGCCAGCTCTGCAACCGTATTGACGTCGCGCTGGCCATCGGTGGTGATCGTCCAGGTATTGCCGACCGTGCGCATGGCCGGCGCATCGAGACAGGCCGCACTGCCGCCGCTGGCGGCTGCCGCAACGTGAACGGCCTCGGCAGGCACGACAACTGCAGCCTCGCTGGCAGCACCGGCCTCGGCGACCGGTTTGTCAGCGCCATCACCACAACCGACTAGCACCGCCATGGCCAGTAGAGGCGTGATTCGCTTGATGAAACGCATATCCTGCATATGAAAGTCCCTCTGAATGAACGAGCGCCCTGCCAACCCTGATCGGGCTACCGTCGAACAGGGTAGTAGACATGCTTCGCAGCTTGCCGTGCCTCGGTCATGTTTTCGCATCGACGCCTGACACTGGTGAGCAGCACAGGCTGGTCTAGACTGCCTTGTACGCCGCGACCTGGCGAGCCCGCCACAGGCCCAGGTCACTCGACCAATCGGAGCAAGGATGCTCGATATGACGCGCTGGATCGCTCTGCTGCTGTTGCCCCTCACCGCCCAGGCGACCGTCTGTCCCGACTGGCCCGCCAGTCGCGCCAAGTCCGAACTCACCGCGCTCGGTCAGCAGATCGCCGCGTGGGATGACGCCTACCACAATCACGGCCGCTCGCTGGTGGCCGACGAACTCTACGACCAGGCACGCGAGCGTCTGCAAGGATGGCAGCAGTGCTTTCCCGACGCGCTCAAGCGCTTGCCCGAACCGCTGGCAGGCAGCACCGGCAAGCTCACTCATCCCGTGCCACAGACCGGCCTGCGCAAGCTGAACGATGACGCGGTGGCGCAATGGATGGCTGAGCGTGATGACCTGTGGATTCAGCCCAAGGTCGATGGTGTCGCGGTCACCCTGGTCTATCGCGACGGCGTGCTGCAGCAAGCCATCAGCCGCGGCGATGGACACCACGGGCAAGACTGGACAGCCCGAGCCAGGCAGCTGACGGCCATCCCTACGCACCTGAAACAGCCACGCGATGCCGTACTGCAGGGCGAACTCTACTGGCGCCTGGACGGCCACGTACAAAGCCGCGACGGTGGTGCAGGCGCCCGCGGCAAGGCGGCAGGCCTGATGGCGCGGCAGACGCTCGACCCGCAACAGGTCGACGCCATTGGCCTGTTCGTCTGGGACTGGCCGGACGGCCCGGAGTCGATGCCTGAGCGCCTGCAAGCCCTGCACGAACTGGGTTTCAGCGACAGCCTGCGCTACACCCAGCCACTGCAAGATGCAGGGGACGCCCGCCGCTGGCGCCAAGGCTGGTTCGATCAGGCGCAGCCGTTCGCCAGCGACGGCGTGGTTCTGCGTCAGGGTAAGCGGCCACCGGGGCAGCGCTGGCAAGCCGAAGCACCGCGCTGGGCAATTGCCTGGAAGTATCCGGCCAGCCAGGCACTGGCCGTGGTGCAGGCGGTGGATTTCAATATCGGCCGCAGCGGACGCATCACACCAGTATTGCGCCTACAGCCGGTCGACCTCGACGAGCGCCGCATCAGCCGCGTCGCGCTCGGCTCGCTGCAAACCTGGGAAAAGCTGGATATACGCCCCGGCGATCAGGTGGCGATACGCCTGGCCGGCCTGACCATTCCACGCCTCGACCAGGTGATCTGGCGCAGCCCGCAACGCGCCACCGTACAAGCGCCCGACCCCGCCCGGTATCACGCCCTGAGCTGCTGGCGGCTCAGCAGCGAATGCCAGCAACAGTTCCATGCACGGCTGAGCTGGCTCGCCGGCAAGCAGGGCCTGAACCTGCCCGGCGTCGGCCCCGGCACCTGGAACGCACTGCTGGCGGGCGAACGCCTGCACGGCCTGCTCGATTGGCTGGAGCTCGACAACGAGCAGTTACAACAGCTACCGGGCGTCGGCAGCCGGCGCGCCAGCCAGTTGCAGCACGCCTTCGCCCAGGCTCAGCAGCGTTCGCTGCAGCAATGGCTAAAGGCCCTCGGCGTCCCGCCGGGCCTCAACCTGGGCGCGGATGATGACTGGGCCACACTACAGGCGCGTAGCCACGCCGACTGGCTGCGCCAACCGGGAGTAAGCCGCCAGAACGCCGAGCGCCTGCTGGCGTTCTTCAGCCACCCGGAGGTCCGGCGCCTGGGCTCACAACTGCAGCGCGCCGGGGTCGAGGGATTCCAAAGCCTGGAAAGTCCGCCTCATAGCTGACTCGGATCAGTAGATGCGGCGCTCGGGTCGAACCTCGCGCAGTAACCGGGGTCACTTCGAATAGACATTCAGGAGGAGAGATCATGATTCGTCAAACCGCCTTGCTCGGCCTGCTACTGGCCGCCAATCTCAACGCCACGCCCATCCTCGCTGCGGAAGCCGACGGTGGCTGCGCAGCCAAGCGCCAGGTCATCGAGGAGAAGATCGAAGCCGCGCGCAAGCACGGCAACTCGCAGCAACTGGATGGCCTGCAAAGGGCGCTGGGCAATGTGGAAATAAATTGCGATGACGCCACCCTGCACAGTGATCGCCTCGCCAGCGTCGAAGAGGCCCGCCAGGAAGTCCAGGAGCGCGAGATGGACCTGCGCGAAGCGCTAGGCAAAGGCGATCAGGACGAGATCGCCAAGCGTCAGGCCAAGCTGGCTGAGGCGCGCGCTGAGTTGGAACAGGCCGAGGCCGAAGCGCGCGCCGATCAGTAAGCGCGAAACGCCTTGTGGCAGGCCTCGCAACTGTCCTCGACGGCCTGCACCGCCGGCTCCAGTTCGGCGCGACGTAACGGCGGCGCCGTCGTCGCCTGCACCAGTGCAGCAGTGGCCTGCTCCAGATCGCGGGCCATTTTCTGGAACTGCTCCTGGCGCTCCCACACATCAGGATTGGCCTTGCTGCGTTCGTCATCACGAACCTGCGGAAAATGCTGCCAGGGCTCGTGCGATAGTCGCTCCAGCTTGGCGGCGCCAGCGATGAAACCGGCTTCGTCGTAGGGAATGCGGCCACGCAGCATGCCGCCGAGGTCTTCGCTGACCTTGAGCATCTCCTTGAACGCCGCCTGGCGCTTGCCCAGCGGCGAATTGGGATCGACCCCACCACAGGCGGCCAGAGCCAAGCAGACGCAGGTGAGCAGGAGAATTTTCTTCGGGGTCATCGACACGACTTCCGGGCGACAAGGGGCCGCCAGTATCGCGGCTCATCCTGGCCTGGCCAAGCGACCTCTTGTCACAACTGCTGCCGTTTGTGTGCATTGGTCAGCCTGGGTTCAGGTACGGAAGCGCCCCAATTGGCTGTTGAGCTGCTGCACCTCGCCCTGAATCTGCGCACTGACCTGCACCACGCTCTCGGTCTCACCCTGGCTGCGCTCGGCCAGACTGGAGATATGCGTTACCCGCTGGTCGATTTCCTGCGCCACCTGACTCTGCTGTTCTGCGGCCGTGGCGATCTGCGCGTTCAGGGCATTGATGCCATCCACCGCGCCGACGATGGTCTCCAGCGCCTCACTGGCCTGACGAATGTGCTGGAGGTTGCCATCGGCCAGGGTCGCACTGCGCTGCATCGCCAGAACCGCATCGCGCGCACCGCCCTGCAAACGCTGGATGATCGCCTGAATTTCACCAGTGGACTGCTGGGTGCGACTGGCCAGGGTTCGCACCTCGTCAGCGACTACGGCGAAGCCACGTCCTGCCTCACCGGCGCGCGCTGCCTCGATGGCCGCGTTGAGCGCCAGCAGATTGGTCTGTTCAGCGATACCGGTGATCACTTCGAGCACCTTGCCGACACCACCGGTTTCGGCCTCCAGGCGCTGAACCTGCTCGCCACTGCGCTGCAGTTGCTCCACCAGCTCGGCGATCTGCGCCGCACTGCGCTGCACCACCTGTTTACCACTCTGCGCACAATCATCGGCACTGCGCGCCGATTCGGCGGCATGTGCAGCATGACGCGCCACCTCGGCCACAGTGGCACTCATCTCGTTCATTGCGGTGGCGACCTGGTCGAGATCCTCGTACTGACGCCGTACGCCATCGCCTGCCGAGTGCGCGGCGCCGACCACACTGCTGACATGCACCCCGGTACGCTCGCCGCTGCGTTTGACCTCCGCCAACAAGCCACGCACCTGCTCTTGCATGCGGTTGTAACCAGCGAAGATACGGCCGATCTCGTTGTCACCCTGCCGACCTTCCAGGCTGCGCGTGAAGTCGCCGGAACCAACCCGAGTCAGCGCGCCCTCCACCGCATTGAGGTTGTGCATCAGCGGACGCAGACCGAACTGACGGCCCAGCACCACCAGCGCCAGAATGCCCAGCACGCAACCGAACGCCAGCCACATCTGGCGACGCTGGCTGCCTTCAGCGTGCGCGGCCATCAAGCCGACAGCCTGGTTCATTTCGCGCAGCAGCTCGACCGACTGCTGCTCCAGAGTCTTGAGATCGACCGCCGCATCGCCCGCGACCACACGCTGCAGCTGCGTACGAAAGCCCTGCCAGAGACCGCCGACCTTGTTCATCTGCGCCTGCACGCTGGGCTCGGCGATAGCGCTTATATTGCGCGCCGCATTGCCACTCAGCAGATCGCGATGGGCGGCATCGAACTGCGCCATGGTGGCTTCCAGAGTCGCCGCAGGCAGCACGCCCTCGCGTAGCAGCAGCGCCTCCTTGGTCATCTTCTGGCTGAGCATGCGCTGCGCGCCAGCGACATTGATGGTCTCCGGCGATACCGACATGCTCAGATACAGCGCCACCGAGGCGACCACCGCGAGTAGGAACATCAGCGCGTAGGAAAACAGAAATTGCTGGTTTAGCGTGCGCAGGCCGATGGCACAGAGCAAGCGGTCGAAAAAGGTGGTGGCGGACATGAGAGGCTCCCTGGCAGACGGCGGGAAACCCCGCCAAATAATCGGGAGCAAGCAAGAACGTGGCCAGCGGCCAGCCGCCCTACAGGCTGATAGATCGCACAAAACGCACCGGAATGATGCAGCGACTGATTGGTCACGCGCCTTTTCAGCCCATATTCAATAGTCAGCTGCAGACGCCGGCTAGGCGGACACCACGAACAACGCCGCGATCAGCCCCATCCCGGCGAACCACACCAGTGAGCGCAATGGTCCCCAGTCGGCCAGGTAGCAGATGAAATACAGCACCCGGCTGACGATGAAGGCCATGGCCAACTGGTCGAGCAGCGCCTGTCCGGCGCCGCCGGCCTGGTGCGCGATGATCACCGCCGCGGCGAATGCCGGCGTAACTTCGAAACCATTGAGCTGGGCGTTGTTGGCTCGTTTGCGCCAGCCCTCCAGCGTGCCCAGAAAGGCGCGCGGGTCCTGATTGGCGCGCGGCCCATAACCGGGCCCGAGAAACTTGGCGGTAGCGGTGCTCAGGTAGGGCAGGAAAATGGCGATCAGTACGCACCAGTAAGCGAGTGTCATGGCGTGGTTTCACTGCTGAGAAAGGAAAACCAAGCCTGCGCGAGTGACTTCCGCACGTCCATGACTGCAGCCACTGATGATGCCGGCGCTTCGGCCAAGTCTGCGGCCATCCGCGCCAGCTCGATTCAGTCCTGAACGCGATCTTTGGCGTAGGTGATCGCGGTCTTGCCGTGCGCTGCTGGCAAACCGTCCTCGCCGAGGTTGACGAACACCAGCTTGTCGATGGTCAGGATGCTCTTGTGGGTCACCTTGTTACGCACTTCGCAACGCAGGGTGATGGAGGTGCGACCGAAGTCGGTGGCAGTGATGCCCAGTTCGATGATGTCGCTCTGCCGCGCCGAACTGACGAAGTTGATCTCGGAAATGAATTTGGTCACCACGCGCTGATTGTCGAGCTGGACGATGGCGTAGATCGCCGCCTCTTCATCGATCCATTTCAACAGGCTGCCGCCGAACAGGGTGCCGTTGGGATTGAGGTCTTCGGGCTTGATCCACTTGCGGGTGTGGAAGTTCATGGCGTGTCCTCCGTGCCAGATGGTGCCCAATGATGCGCCGACAGCGCTGCGCTTGTCGTGGCATGGCCGCCTATGGCGCTCATAGCCGGGCAAAAGCGACGGAAAGCCTTGGGCTGCGCTGCGCACACGGCTATAATTTGCCGGCTTCACGCAACCGGCACCGCTCCGGTTGCGCCCGCCACCTGTCCGAGGGGCGCTGCAGCAGCCTGAAAGATCTGTTTCGAATCCCCAAGCCCGCATTCCAGCAATGCATCGCGGCAGATTCGAATCAGCCTTCCAGACTGTCAGGCTCGGATGGGGCGTTAACCATACGCATCAACGGCGCCCATTCGCAGACAACGAATGGAGTGCTATTGCATGTCTTTCAATGATTTCAAAGTCGCCGATATTTCCCTGGCCGATTGGGGCCGCAAAGAGCTGATCATCGCCGAATCCGAAATGCCGGCACTGATGGGCCTGCGCCGCAAGTACGCCGCCAGCCAACCGCTGAAAGGCGCGAAGATCCTCGGCTGCATCCACATGACCATCCAGACCGGCGTGCTGATCGAGACGCTGACCGCCCTGGGCGCCGAAGTGCGCTGGTCCTCGTGCAACATCTTCTCCACCCAGGATCAGGCCGCTGCCGCCATCGCCGCCGCCGGCATCCCGGTGTTCGCCTGGAAGGGCGAAACCGAAGAAGAGTACGAGTGGTGCATCGAGCAGACCATCCTCAAGGACGGTCAGCCGTGGGATGCCAACATGGTGCTCGACGACGGCGGTGACCTGACCGAGATCCTGCACAAGAAATACCCGCAGATGCTCGAGCGCATCCACGGCGTTACCGAAGAGACCACCACCGGTGTGCACCGCCTGCTCGACATGCTCAAGGCCGGCACCCTGAAAGTCCCGGCGATCAACGTCAACGACGCGGTGACCAAGAGCAAGAACGACAACAAGTACGGTTGCCGCCACAGCCTCAACGACGCCATCAAGCGCGGCACCGACCACCTGCTGTCGGGCAAGCAGGCGCTGGTCATCGGCTACGGTGACGTGGGCAAGGGCTCGGCCCAGTCGCTGCGTCAGGAAGGCATGATCGTCAAGGTTTCCGAAGTCGACCCGATCTGCGCCATGCAGGCCTGCATGGACGGCTTCGAACTGGTTTCCCCGTACAAGAACGGCATCAATGACGGCACCGAAGCGAGCGTCGACGCCGCACTGCTGGGCAAGATCGACCTGATCGTCACCACCACCGGTAACGTCAACGTCTGCGACGCCGGCATGCTCAAGGCCCTGAAGAAGCGCGCCGTGGTGTGCAACATCGGTCACTTCGACAACGAGATCGACACCGCCTTCATGCGCAAGAACTGGGCGTGGGAAGAGGTCAAACCGCAGGTGCACAAGATTCACCGCACCGGCGCCGGCAGCTTCGATCCGACCAACGACGACTACTTGATCCTGCTGGCCGAAGGCCGTCTGGTGAACCTGGGCAACGCCACTGGCCATCCGAGCCGCATCATGGACGGCTCCTTCGCCAACCAGGTGCTGGCGCAGATCTTCCTGTTCGAGCAGAAGTTCGCTGATCTGTCCGCAGAGAAGAAGGCCGAGCGCCTGACCGTCGAAGTGCTGCCGAAGAAGCTCGACGAAGAAGTCGCCCTGGAAATGGTCAAGGGCTTCGGCGGCGTGGTCACCCAGCTGACCAAGCAGCAGGCCGAGTACATCGGCGTGACCGTGGAAGGCCCGTTCAAGCCGGACGCTTACCGCTACTGATGCGAAGGGTGGACAAGTCCATGGCTTGTCCACCGTAGATCTCCCGCATGGTGGATGGAAAAAACGTCATCCACCTTACGTCTCCAAGGCTAGAAATCCTATGAGCCAAGAACGCCGTTACAGCTTCGAGTTCTTCCCCACCAAGACCGAAGCCGGGCATGAAAAACTGATGGAAGTGGCGCGCCAACTGGCGACCTACAACCCCGACTTCTTCTCCTGCACCTATGGTGCCGGCGGCTCGACCCGCGACCGCACCGTCAATACCGTGCTGCAACTCGACGGCGACGTGAAGGTGCCTACCGCACCGCACCTGTCCTGCGTCGGCGACAGCAAGGCCGAGCTGCGCGAGCTGCTCAACCTGTACAAGAACGCCGGTATCAAACGCATCGTCGCCCTGCGCGGTGACCTGCCGTCAGGTATGGGCATGGCCAGTGGCGAGCTGCGCTACGCCAACGAACTGGTCGAGTTCATCCGCACCGAGACGGGCGATCACTTCCACATCGAAATTGCCGCCTACCCGGAAATGCATCCGCAGGCGCGCAACTTCGAGGACGATATCGCCAACTTCGTGCGCAAGGCCAAGGCCGGCGCCGATAGCGCCATCACCCAGTATTTCTTCAACGCCGACAGCTACTTCTACTTCGTCGAGCGTGTGCAGAAACTGGGCGTGGACATTCCAGTGGTGCCCGGCATCATGCCGATCACCAACTACAGCAAGCTGGCGCGCTTCTCCGACGCCTGCGGCGCTGAAATCCCACGCTGGGTTCGCAAGCAGCTGGAAGCCTACGGCGACGATGCCGACAGCATTCGCGTCTTCGGCGAACAAGTCATCACCGAAATGTGCGAACGCCTGCTGCAAGGCGGCGCGCCCGGTCTGCACTTCTATAGCATGAACCTGGCGGGCCCCAGCCTGGCCATCTGGAACAATCTCGACCTCAAACGCTGATGGGCAGGGAGCCGTACAGCGGCTCCCACGCTCAAGGATGAGCCCTATGACAATCAAGTGCCTCTTCCCCTTCGCCTTGCTCGCCGGCCTGCACACGCCCGCTGCACTGGCCAGTTCCGACATGACCTGCACACCGAGCTGGAAGCTGATTTCCGACCAGCTCTCGGCGTGCAACAACCTGGCCTTTCTCAGCCCCGGCAACGACAGCCGCGTCAACCTGCAGCTGCTGCTCGACGACGCCGGCCACCTGAAACTGACGCGCGAACCACTGGTACTCGAAGGCTACGAATACGGCTACGGCCTGGTGCCCTTCAGCCTCGGCATGCTCGACCCAAGCCGCGCCCGTAGCGAAGCGACCGAGACGGACGAGCAAACCGCCGATCCGGACGTGGCGTACCTTACCCAGGCCCTGCAGCGCCTGGGCGTCGACAGCGACGCGGATGCTTTCGCCGTGCACCATTTCGCCGAAGGCGAGGGCAATCGCTGCCGCAGCAACGACCTTCATGCCATGCGCGGCTTCGTCGATGCGCTCAGCTCCACGCCAGAGCTGGCCGCGAGCGAGGCACAGGCGCTGGCCCGTTCGCGGCGTAGCCTGCTGAGCCTGTGCGGCGAGGGCGATCCGCAAACGCAGGACATCCTGCCGCAAGCGACGCAACTGCAGTCGCCCGCTGCCCAGGCCTTCGGGGACTACCTGCGCGGCGCTGACGCGTTCTATCGCGGCGACTTCGACCAGGCGCGTGAACGTTTCGCCGAACTCGCGGACAACGAACAGCCCTGGCTAAGCGAAACCGCCCAGTACCTGCTCGGCCGTGTTGCACTGAACCAGGCGCAACTAAACGCCTTCGATGAGTACGGTTTCTTCAGCCCGGAGCAGGTAGATAAGTCCAACCTCGACGCCAGCGCGAAGGCCTTCGAGCAGTACCTGGAGAACTATCCGCAGGGGCTCTACAGCGATTCGGCACGTGGTCTGCAACGCCGCGTGTACTGGCTGGCAGGCGACACCCGGCGGTTTGCCGAAGCCTTTGCCCGGCAATTCCAGCGAGGCGCGCAACAGGTCGATATGCCCGCGCTGATCGAGGAACTGGACGGTAAACTGCTGCCCAGCCTCGCCCCGGATGCCATCGACGACCCACTGCTGCTGGCCATGGTCGATCTGATTCAGCTGCGCGCCCCCGGCAGCAACAGCCAGCCGCGCCTCAGCCTCGAGCAATTGCAGGCACAGCAACCGCGCCTCGCCAATCAGCCCGGCCTGCACGCCTACCTGGTCGCTGCCTGGCACTTCTACCGCGGCGACGATGCCGAGCAGGCTCTCGCCGCCCTGCCGGATACCGATGCTGGGCCACTGAACGCCCTCGCCTTCAGCCAGGAAACGCTGCGCGGCCTAGCACTGGAAGCCAAGGGCGAGACGACCCAGGCACTGCAGCACTGGCAGGCGCTACTGGCACGCAGCCAAGACCCACTGCAGCAGGCCCAGCTGCAACTGGCGCTGGCCTTGAACTACGAGCGCAGTGGCGAACTGGAAAAGGTGTTCGCCGCTGATTCGCCGATCACCACCGCGCCGATCCGCGAACGCCTGCTGGCCTATGGCGCCGGCCCCGAGCTACTGCGCCAGCAAGCTGGCGGCGAACAGGCACCTGCAAGCGAGCGGGCAACTGCGCTGTATACCCTGCTCTACCGTGACCTGGATTACGGCCACTACGCCGACTTTCTCAGCGATTTCGCGCAATACCCTTACAAGCCGGAACAGCCTGCGCAGCGCCTCGATCCAGGCCTGTTTGCCTGGGCCGGCGGCAGCGATGCCGGCTACGCCTGCCCGAGCCTGGCCAAGATCGCCGAACGCCTCGCCGCCAATGCCGAGGACGCCCAGGGCATGTTGTGCCTGGGCGATTTCATCCGCGTACACGGCCTCGACGAACACTGGCTGAACCACCCACCGGCCGCCGGCGAGCTGGGCAGCGCGCCAAGTCAGTTCCAGGGCAGCTCCTTTTCCCGCCTGGCCGCCTATCGGATGTTGCTGGATGCGCCGCAGGTCAGCCGCGAGGACAAGGCCTACGCCCTGCTCCGCGCAATCAACTGCTATGCGCCCAGCGGCTACAACAGCTGCGACGACCAGGACATCAGCAAGGATCAGCGCAAGCAGTGGTTCCAGACTCTCAAGCGTAGCTACGCGGACACCCAGTGGGCACAGCGACTCAAGTACTACTGGTAGGCCTGCTCCTGCTCCTGCTGGCAGCCGGCCTGCCGGTGCAGGCCGCGCGCGTCGACGCCAGCGAGCATCAGGCCTTCTGGCTGTGGGCCGGCGTGACGCCACAGCCGGTACTGGCCCAAGCCCGCACCCTGTACGTGCTGCAGGGGCAGATCGATGGTCCGCGCCGCGCTGGCGATCCACCAGCGCGGATGCAGGCACAGAACCCAGCCACGCCCAGGCTGTCGAAGGATATCGAGCTCTGGGTGGTGTATCGCGCGCATACCCTGGACTGGAACGAGGAAGTGTTCGCCCTGCTGCTGAGCCAATTGCAGCGCTGGCAGCGTTCCGGCAACCGGGTCAGCGGGGTGCAGATCGACTTCGATGCACAAACGCTGCGCCTGGATCGCTACGCCGCCTTCCTCGAAGACCTGCGCCAGCGCCTGCCGCAGCAGTACCGCCTGAGTATCACAGGCCTGCTCGACTGGGCCGGTAATGCCGACCCGGCGGCGCTCAACCGCCTCGCCGGGGTGGTCGATGAAGTGGTTATGCAGACTTACCAGGGCCGCCACAGCATCGCTGACTACCAGCGCTACCTGCCGAGCATCGCGCGGCTGCAGTTGCCGTTTCGCATCGGCCTGATACAAAACGGCGAATGGCAGGCGCCGGATTACCTGCAAAGCAGCCCCTGGTTCCGCGGCTATGTGGTATTTCTGCTGAACCCGAGCGCACCCATAACCGACACACCAGCCGCCAGACGCTGACCGCCAGCCACCGACGACCGCAACAGACACTGCGACAACCTATTCGAACGCCTCCGCGCCGGCCTTTGGCGCGAGCTTGCCACCAGGACCACTCTTCATGCTCAAACGCTCCACAATCAACGCCTCCGTCAGCCCCAAGGGCAGCCTGGAAACCCTTTCCCAGCGCGAAGTGCAGCAACTGCGCGAAACCGGCTCCGGCAGCGTTTACCGCCTGTTCCGCCAGTGCGCCCTGGCGATCCTCAATACCGGTTCGCACAGCGACAACGCCAAGACCATCCTCGAAGCCTACCCGGACTTCGAAGTGAAGATTCACCAGCAGGATCGCGGCATTCGCCTGGAGCTGATCAACGCGCCGGCCGATGCCTTCGTCGATGGCGAAATGATCGCCAGCACCCGCGAGATGCTGTTCAGCGCGCTGCGCGACATCGTCTTCACGCAAAGCGAGCTGGAGCACAAGCGCATCGATCTGGACAGTTCCGAAGGCATCACTGATTACGTCTTCCACCTGCTGCGTAACGCCCAGGCCCTGCGCAGCGGCGTCGAACCGAAGATGGTGGTGTGCTGGGGTGGCCACTCGATCAGCACCGAGGAATACAAGTACACCAAGAAGGTCGGTCACGAGCTCGGCCTGCGCGGCCTGGACATCTGCACCGGCTGTGGCCCCGGTGTGATGAAGGGACCGATGAAGGGTGCCACCATCAGTCACGCCAAACAGCGCAACCTCAAGGGCCGCTACCTGGGCCTGACCGAGCCAGGCATCATCGCCGCCGAAGCGCCGAACCCGATCGTCAATGAACTGGTGATCCTGCCGGACATCGAGAAGCGCCTGGAGGCCTTCGTTCGCGTCGGCCACGGCATCATCATCTTCCCGGGCGGCGCCGGCACGGCCGAAGAGTTCCTCTACCTGCTGGGCATCCTCACCCACCCGGACAACCAGAACCTGCCGTTCCCGGTCATTCTCACCGGGCCGAAGAGCGCCGGACCGTACCTGCAGCAGCTGCATGACTTCATCGGTGCGACGCTCGGCGAGGCGGCGCAGCAGCGCTACCGGATGATCGTCAACGACCCGGCCGAAGTCGCCCGTGAGATGGCCGTTGGCATCAAGACCGTGCGCCAGTTCCGCCGCGAGCGCAACGACGCCTTCCACTTCAACTGGCTGCTGAAGATCGACGAAAGCTTCCAGCACCCGTTCGAGCCAACTCACGAAGCCATGGCCAGCCTCAACCTGACCCGCGAGCAGCCGTTGCACCATCTGGCCGCCAACCTGCGCCGCGCCTTCTCCGGCATCGTCGCGGGCAACGTCAAGGAGAATGGCATTCGCCTGATCGAGGAGCACGGCCCCTACGAGATTCGCGGCGACGTCAGCATCATGCGCCCGCTGGATCGCCTGCTGCAGGCCTTCGTCGAACAGCACCGCATGAAGCTGCCAGGTGGTAGTGCCTATGAGCCCTGCTATCGGGTCGTCGACTAAAGGCGCGCATCACGCACTTTAACGGCAAGCGCAAAATCGATAATCTGGCGTGATGCCATTATTCCAGCGCCAGATTATCGCCACCCTACTACTTTGCTGCCTCGCCTTCGCCGCTCGCGGCGAGACGTTGCGCCTGGTCACGGATGCATGGGCACCTTACGTCTACGCAGAGGACGGCCAAGTTACCGGCCTCGACTACGACGTCAGCCGCGAGGTACTGCGCCGCCTGGGCATCGACCTGGAGCTGGAGTTCTTGCCCTGGAAGCGCTGCCTGTTGGCGCTTGAGCAGGGACATGCCGACGGCATTCTGGGCATCTTCCACCTGCCCGAGCGCGAGGCGAGCATGCTCTTTGTCGAGGAACCCCTCAGCGAAGTGGAGTTGGTACTGTTCTACGCGCGCAATCGCCCCTATCCCTATCGCAGCCTGGAAGACCTGCGTGATCTGGTGATCGGCATCTCGCCGGGCTACTGGTACAACGACGAGGCGTTCCGTACCTCGACCCTGTTCAGCCGCGAGGAAGCGCCGACTCACGAGGCCAATCTGGGCAAGTTGATCCGCCATCGCGTCGATCTGGTAGTCAATGATCGTCGCGCCGGGCGCTATCTGAGTGCGCAGCTGGGCTTACTGGATCGGGTCGACTACAACCGCAAGGCGCTCGGCCACGACCGCATGTACCTGGCGCTGCGCCACGATCCCAAGCTGGCGCAGCTGGCCGAGGACTTCGCTGCCGAGCTGCGCCGCTTCAAACGCGAGCCCGCCTACGCCGAGCTACAGCAGCACTACGCCAACCCTCGAGATACCAAGCCGTGAACCAACCGACAGGCTGATAGCTGCGCATGCGCTCAGCTCTGTTATACTCAGGACTTCCCGCCAGGCTTGCGCCCGGATGCTAGCTCCCAGAAGCCAGCAGTACCGGACGGGATCATGCGCCCCACGCGTGATTCAAGCCAGGCTCTACACCCCCAGGGCCACGCCCTCACTTAGTACAGGATTGCTCATGTCCTTTGCCTCCCTCGGTCTCTCCGAGGCTCTAGTCCGTGCGGTCGAGTCCGCCGGCTACACCCAGCCCACTCCGGTGCAACAGCGGGCCATTCCCGCCGTGTTGCAAGGTCGCGATCTCATGGTGGCGGCCCAGACGGGTACAGGTAAGACGGGCGGTTTCGCCCTGCCGATCCTCGAACGCCTGTTTCCGGGCGGTCATCCGGATCGCGAACAACG
>Ga0208645_1002162_pt1 | contig 16032 bp, 30 predicted proteins | sample VirMetDEL_Sep_01_FD_184519 | JGI IMG/M metagenome (GOLD analysis project Ga0208645, IMG submission 184519) | Aqueous microbial communities from the Delaware River and Bay under freshwater to marine salinity gradient to study organic matter... | ecosystem: Environmental > Aquatic > Marine >... | reverse complement strand
AGAGATTGGAAAAACAGATGATGAGGATGAAAACTCTTGACAGAAATAAAAATACCTGATATACTAAATAGTATTGATAGGCGCCGATACAGTCTATCAACTATACATTTAACATACGATAACACGGAGAATATAAGATATGTCTTTTGCAGACCTAAAGAGCAAGTCAGGCTCTTTTGAAAAACTACAAACCGAACTGAATAAGTTACAATCCACCACAGGCAGCACTTCATTTGAAGATACTCGTCTTTGGAAACCAGACCTCGATAAGACCGGCAACGGTTATGCAGTCATTCGATTTCTACCACAACCAGAAGGAGAGGATCTTCCTTGGGTTCGTGTTTGGAGTCATGCGTTTAATGGTCCCGGTGGTTGGTACATTGAGAACTCACTAACCACACTAGGTAAAAACGATCCGGTGTCTGAGTACAATACTGAACTCTGGAACAGCGGAACGGAATCCGATAAGGAAATTGCCCGAAAGCAAAAGCGAGTTCTAAAGTATTACTCCAACGTTCTTGTTGTGAGTGATCCAAAGCACCCAGAGAATGATGGCACAGTCAGGTTGTTCCGTTTTGGCAAGAAAATCTTTGATAAGATTACCGAAGCCATGAATCCAGCATTTGATGACGAACAGCCTTTGAATCCATTTGATCTTTGGCAAGGTGCAAACTTCAAACTCAAAATTCGTAAGGTGGACGGATATTGGAACTATGATAAGTCCGAGTTTGATTCTCCTTCAGCGGTTTTTGATGGTGATGATGCTCGCCTTGAAAAACTTTATAATGAGAAGTTACATAGTCTACAAGAGTTTTTGGCACCAAGTAACTTCAAGACGTATGATGAACTGAAGGAAAAACTGAACAAGGTTCTTACAGGAACTTCTGTATCAGGAACTGTTGAGTCTTATGCATCTAAGTCACGACCACCAGTTGAGGAAACATTTTCTGTAGAGAATGTTGCTGAAAGTGTGTCAAATGACGATGATGATACTTTGGACTATTTTGCTAAACTAGCAGAAGCATAATAGTCATTTAGACAAAACCCCGCTTCGGCGGGGTTTTTTTATTTCATACCTAGAGTTTTTTCCGTCCAGACACTAAACTCCCATCCTTGTTTTTCACAAAAGTTCTTTGCCGCTTCCCATTTAGCAGTATTTCTTCCATATTCACGAACTTCATATAGATAACCTTTAGTTACTTTTTTACCTTTTGTTGGAGGTTTAGTTTGTTTCTCTGGTTTGACTTCAATTAGCCATATTCTATGTTCTGGACCGTGTTTTACTTTTACCCAAAAGTCTGGATAATAACGATGAACTTTTCCGTCTAAAGGAGAGACATAAGGAATTGCTATTTCTTCACTAGCCCATTCCAATACGTTTACGTTATTATCAAAGTAACGCATACAGTGCCTTTCCCACATGGAACGATAGATGATATTCCGTGGATTCCCTTTATACTTGTCAGGTTCGTTAGGAACAAAACGACCCTTATAAGGTTTCTTGTTAGTATAATTCTTTTTATTCATATAAATAGTTATACTATTTAGAGGATATCTTAAAATGGCATTATATGAAACTGGAAGAATTGCTTCACCGTTAGCATTTCCTAGAGATTTGGGGTTAGCTTCTGAAACTGCAAACTACATGATGTTTGAAACATATAACATCAGAGGTATGCTTGGTGCAACATCACAAGATAATTCTTTTCTAAGAGATGGCAACAGAGCTGTTATATTACCTATACCTGGTCCTCCACAAACTTCATATGAACAGGGATGGGATCAACAAGAAGCAAACTTTTTAGAAGCAGCCGCAAGTTTAGGGCTGTCTGGCGCAACAGAGGAGAGTATTTTTGACAGGGTAAAAGCTGAGGTAGGTGCTGTTTCCGATGTGGGTAAAGAAGGAACTGGAAGTTCATTTACGGCTTTAATAGGCAAATTAATTGGAAGTCAAGCAATATCTCAAGCATCCGGTAAAGCAATATTTGCACAGACTTATGCAACATACAGTGGTCCTGGATTCAGATCATTTAGTTACAACTATTCGTTTAAACCTCTTGGTAGTGCTGATGTTACCGCAGTTGATGAAATAGTGAAATATTTCAAAATTCATTCTGCTCCAAGAGCTCATGCTGTTTCCGTTGCTCGTGTATACGGACTACCAAAGGCATTTCAAATTAAATACTACAATGCAGACGGCGAAAATCAATGGATAAACAAAATAGGAAAATGTGCATTAACAAATGTATCAGTTAATTATGGTGGAGATCGATACACGACTTTTGAAGAAACACATTCGCCTGTTCAAATTGATTTATCATTGACTTTTAAAGAACTTCAACTTCAAGACCAAGGTTCTATTCGCGGAGGTTATTGATTATGTATTTTAACGCAATGCCAAAAATAGAATATGATTTTGTAGGAGATGGTAATACAAAACTTGTTACTGATATTCTAACAAGAATTAAAGTAAGAGATAGTATAAGAAGTAGAAGGTCTTTATTTTCAAAGTATGATGTCTTTGAAGGAGATACACCAGAATCTGTAGCATATCAGATTTATGGTCTAAGTGAATATCATTGGGTTATTCTATTATTTAATAGATACTTTGATAGATATTATGAGTGGCCCTTATCAATCCGCAATTTGCAAAATTATGTAAATGACAAGTATAGTAATCCAAATGCAATACATCATTATGAAATTTCTCAATCATCTGGTAACACCACTATAAAAATTAAAGTAGAGATTGCAGATGAACCAACAGCAACACCAATAACCAATTATGAGTATGAGCAAGAATTAAATGATGCTAGAAAACAAATTATGATATTAGATCCAGGTTATATCGGAACATTCTTATACGACTTCAAATCGGCTCTATCAGAACCACAACCTTAATATGGCAATCGATATCAAAGCTACGCTTGAGGATATTGCTCGTATGCAAACAGCTACAGGCAACAGTCCAAGGCCGGGTTCGGTAGAACTATCACAGTGTATTATTCAACACGGAGATGAAAATTATTATGATATTTCTTCTTTAGTTCACGAAATTCATTTCTTTGAAGATATTGAACAGTTAGGAGTCAGTGGTTGGATTCAGATTAAAGACAATATCAATCTAATCAGAAATGGATTAATTCTTGGAGAAGAACTTTTGTGGTTGAGATTTGAAACGGCAGGTGCAACGGATTCAGGTCATCCTGAATTTGCAGTAGATTATTCTTCGAGAACTCCTCTCTACATTCATAAGATAGAGGAGATTGTTTCACCAATAACTAATCAAGGAACAACTAGTCAATTGTGGTTGGAGTACCGATTGCATTTTTGTTCTACTGAAATTATAACCAATGATAGAGTTAGACTTTCAAAAGCATATCAAGGAAGAATAAGTGATATTGTTTTGGATGTTATGAAGAAAGAATTGGGAGTAATTAAGAAACCAATTACAGTAACACAAACAGAAGACATTCATCATTTTATTTCTCCCAATCTAAGGCCATTGGATTTTATTTTATCAATTGTTGATAAAGCAAGAATTCAAGATTTTCAACCAGTCGTAGGACCACAGCTGGCTGCAGCTGATAGTCTTTTTAGAGGAGATTTTTTACATGATGTGGTTTTCTTTGAAACTGCTCATAGACCAGTTGCAACTGATGGTGGTTGGTTTTTAATTCCTCTCCAAAGATCAGCATTTGCAGATTTAATTTTTACACTTAATAATGCAGCTACCACTACTGGTGCTGAAGATAGTGAAGTTGTGGCAGATATTAGAGGTTATCCTGCAGCAATGATGAGAAGTTTAAGTTATGAATTTATAACTACAGGAGATAAATGGTCTACTATTTCAGATGGGTCTTGGGCAGGGTCTGAAATCCAACACAATGATTTTTATAAGTCATTTGATGTTTTTAAGAGTGATTATCTGAAACACTTGAACGAAAACAAATATTCTCATGCATCAAAGACTCCGGTATTCTGGCCACCCGATCCGTCATGGAGAACAATCTCCGAATGGCCAGATAGTAAACTATCATTCAAAAGCGGATCATCAAAATATTTTTCTAATATAAACACTTCAACAAGACTGGCAGCATATCCTTGGACTGGTGAAAGTAGAGATCACAAATTACTGCAGGAACTTCAAGTTAATCATATGTTAAATTATGAAAGAATACGATGCGAGATGTACGGTATTTCTGGATTACAAGTCGGAAAGATGGTAGAGGCTGTATTTCCATCAATTGGTAGAGGATCTGGTTCTGAATATGAAACGGGTATTGTGGGGTCTGTAGATGTTTATGGAGAAGATAGAAATAATAACACATGGATGATTACTAAAGTAGGTCATCATTTAATGTTTCGAGGATCAGATACTACATACACATCAACCATGGAATTATCTAACACGATGAGAAATACTAAGAAAGAACTTCCCGTCTATGGAAGTTTAAGTGGAGCAGCACCCGGAAGAAGTAACGCTGGCAGATAAATAGTTGAGTGAGTATATTCGATGAAATAAAAGAGTCTGCTGAAGGAAGAGAATTATCCACCAAATGGTATAGAAGTCAAATTACAGCTTTAGGTGGCAATACCATGACAGCAGAACAACACATAGAGGAAGGTAAAGTAACAGGTAGACCAAACTTTGGAATGATGAATCTTTTTGAATATCGACCACAAACGGCTCAAAGATTACCATTCTATGATTTATTTCCATTAGCCATACCTGTAGATACTTTTCGAGGAGGATTCGTAGGAATCAATTTTCATTATTTGACAATACCAATGAGAGTTAGATTGTTAGAGTTATTGATACAGTCTTTTTCGGATCAAAGAATGGAAAAAATAAACGTGTCTTGGAGACAAATATCTGGAAATAGTAGAGTAAAGCCAATAGTAAGAAGATATAAAGCAAAAAATGTAAGGTCAAAGTTTCTCAAAATATCAATTGAAGATATGTTGATTGCTGCTTTATTACCCGTACAAAGATTTTATACTGGACCATTAGATTCTAAACGGCCAGTATCTTCTAATACTGTTTACAGTCAGATCAGGAAACAAATGTAATGTCTTTTTCAGAAGTTTTACAAAGAATCAAGTCAGTAAATCTTGCTCGGAGTAACAGATATTCTGTCAAGTTTTTGGCACCTCCTGTGGTAAGAGATCCGTATGTAGAATATTTTGCAGAGTCAGTTTCTTTTCCTGGTCAAAATGTTAGGTCTACTCCTGATTTGTTACGATATGGACCTCAGAGAGAACACGCACAGGCATTTACTTATGGTCCCATCAATATGACCTTTATGTGTACCACTGGACAACCAGAAAAAAAGTTTTTTGAAAATTGGCAAGATTTCATTATTTCTAAAAATTCTTGGGAGGCTAAATTCTATACAGATTATATTTGTGATATAGAATTAAATAGTTTGGATATGAATAATAATGAAACATATAAAGTTACTATATATGAGGCATTTCCAAAAACAATTAATGCACAAGAATTTTCTTATAGTTCGGCTGATAGTTATCAGACTGTAAGTGTGGAATTTAGCTATAGATGGTGGGAAAGTGAAATTAATGCTCCATCTGGATCAGTATCTTCTCCACAAAGAGCAAGAGCTCAGTTGCCCAAAAACAATCAGTCTACGGTTCAGACAGCAGAACAGGCTATTGCTTCGAACATACGTCCACCGATAGTAGACGAGGTTTTTGCTAATATTAGACCACAACCAAGTTTAGATTCTACTTCTAAACCTACGTCCGGACAACCAGTGCCATTACAAGTAGATTCTAGATGGAAAAATCCTAATACAATGGAATGATTTATACATTATGAGAAAAATAAGGAGACAATATTATGAGTTTACCAGTAATCAATACTCCAACATATGAGTTAGAGTTACCTTCAACAAAGGAGAAAATAGTTTATAGACCGTTTTTGGTTAAAGAAGAAAAAATACTGTTACTTGCAATGGAAGATTCAGAAAATTCTTCCAATGTGATTAGAGCAGTAAGGCAGATTGTAAGTAATTGTACATTTGAAAAGATAGATGCAAATTCTCTTGCAATGTTTGATTTAGAATATTTGTTTTTAAACATCAGATCAAAATCAGTAGGAGAAGTCTCATCAATAAAGTTACTTTCTCCAGATGACAATAAAACTTATGTTGCTGTAGATATTCCTTTAGATAAGGTAAAGGTTAAATTTACAAAAGGACATACAAATAAAATAAAATTAACAGACGCAATTATGATTGAGATGAAATATCCAAGTTTCGAACTTGTTGAAAAACTATCAGATGATACTGAAGCTGTTTTTGATGTAATTGCTGAGTGTGTTGATAGAATTTATGACGGTGAAACAATTTTTGAAAGAACAGATTTTACAAAAAAAGAACTAAATGAATTTTTGGAAAGTTTAAACTCAAAACAGTTTGAAAATGTACAAAACTTTTTTGAAACTATGCCTAAGTTACAACACACGGTTGAGTTTGAAAATCCAAAGACTAAAAAAATGAATAAAGTAACATTGGAGGGTATGCAAAGTTTTTTCGGATAGCTCTTTCTCACGATGATTTAGAAAATCATATACGACTAAATTTTGGTTTGATGCAACACCACAAATATAGTTATTCTGATTTAGAAAATATGATGCCGTGGGAAAGATTGATTTATGTGTCTTTGTTATTGAATTGGTTAAAGGAAGAGGAAGAGCGAAGAAAGGCAGAAGCACGAAAATAACATGACAGATGAAAAACAGGTATTAATTAGAGAAAAAACATACGAAGTAGATAAGTCGGACTTTTTAACAATTCAAGGATTCGACCAGAGTAAGACTTGGTATAATCAAACAGCTGGGTTTATGGATACTCTACGTTTGATTCCAAGACTGTTAATGGTCGCCTATGGTTATGTGTTCTGGTATTCAACTCAATGGTTTATGAATCTACCCGATCCAACAAATGCACAAGCAGCTTACATTTCTACAATTGTGGGTGCAGGTGCAGCGTGGTTTGGATTATATGTGGGTAGTGGTCATAAACCAGCATCAAGTAAAAAATAATGGACGAACTAGAAAGACAAAAAAGATTAGCAGATGTCTCGGAACAACTGCGAAAAGAAGAAGAAGAGCTTATATTTTCTCGTAGCGAGGAAGGTAAGCAAGTTCGTGCGTTAGAAGATAAAATACAAAAAACAAAAGACCTTCGACGAAAAGAAGAAGAATTAGGAAAAACACAAGAAAAGTTAAGAGAAGAACTTAAAGAAAGTCTATTGGCTCCATTCAAATCTATGTTAGAGATGATCCCAAAACCTATCAGAATTCTGGGTAAGATGGCTGGTCTTGGTGTCAAGAAAATGTTTGGATTTGGTGGTAAAACGCCAGAAATAAAAGAAGAAAATCAAACAGGTCTTAGTGTCAAGAAAATGTTTGGGTTTGGTGGTGAAGTTAAAAAGCTAGAAATAGAAGAATTAAAAAAACAAACAGCTTTACTAAAAAATATAGTGAAAATGATGAGACCCGCTGACTCATCAAAGGCAAATGAGGCAGCCTTAGAAAGGGGTGGAGGCGGTGGTGATGGTGGTGATACAACAGTAGTTCAAAACCAAACTATAAAGAAAGGTGGTTTTCTTAGAGGACTGTTATATGGCCTTCTTAGTAAAGGACGTTTTAAAGCTGGTGCTTTTATAAGCGCACTGATGACAATGTTTTTTCTTGCAGCAAAGAGTCTCTTGGCCAGTATTGGCGTAGCGTTTGTAGGCTTAAAGGCTTTAGGTATGTTTGCTTTACCTGCTGCCATTGTTGTATTTGGTGTTGCAAGTACTTTATCAGCTGTAAAGGATTATTTCGATGGATATAATGAAGGAGGCTTATCTGGTGCCATTGGCCAAGCATTAGGCGGTTCTGGTAAGGGGCTACTTAACTCAATAAAACAAGGTAGTAAGTGGGCAGGTATCGGTGCAATGATCGGAATGTTTACACCATTCGGAGTTGTTGGTGCTGTTGCGGGTGCAATAATAGGCGGTGCATTAGGAGCTATTTTCGGATTCATCGGAGGCGAAAAGATTAAGAAATGGATAGACGGCGCATCTCTAAAGGTCAAAGAGTCTTGGATAATGTTCAAGGCCTGGAGCAATAATCTAATAGATAATTTTATCAAGTTCTTCTATGATCCTCAAGTAGTCATAGACGAAAGCGGTCAAGAATTGAGTAGAGGGCCACTCAAGATATTAGGTGTTGAGGTAGGACCTCTATGGGAAAATGTTACAGAGAAGGTGAGTAACGCATGGGAAGGACTAAAATCTTGGTTTGGCAATCTGGTCACTGCTACTGGTAAGTTCTTCTATGATCCACAAATAGAAATAGATGAATCTGGCCAAGTGTTGAGTAGAGGGCCAGTAAAAATATTTGGTGTTGCCTTAGGACCTCTGTGGGATACTGTTACGGAGAAAGTTAGCAATGCATGGCAAGGACTAAAATCTTGGTTGGACAATCTAGTTACTAGCATAGGAAAGTTTTTCTGGGATGGAGAGAAAGGTGAAATTTTTGGTATGAAGTTACCAGAATTTAGTTTTCCCAGTATTAGTTTAGATTCTTTTATGGATAAACTTAAAGCCTTTATACGTCCTCTAGTAGAAAAGATGCCAAGTTTATTGTTACCAGACTCTCTTGCAGAATGGGTAGGCATTGATCCTAAAGTAAAAGAAAAAGAGGCAAAATTAGAATCTCTTGAGGCTGAAGAGCAAGGAATTATAAGCGAACTTAATTCTACGGAGGTGTCTCCAGAAGATGCCATGAGTCCAAGACAAGAGGATTTATATAAAAGACTCGACGAAATAAAAAAAGAAAAACAAATATTAAAATCTAAACCAGTTCAGACATCCACTACACTAAGAAAAGCAAGTAAAGGATATATACAGCCCACAATGGATCCTAGAGAACTAGGTCAACTTTCTAATAAAATGTTAGAAGAAGAAAGAAATCCTGAAGCTTACATTAAAAGTTTAGTTTCTACATCTGCTGGTCCAGCTGGGGCATTAAATCAAGCATCATTTGCTGGTGCTGGTGCCGGTAGTGGTGTTACTGTTGCTAATGCTAATATCAATGCAGGAACTAGTGTGACAAACAACACCACAATAAACACTAAACCAAAAGATAGTGATACATACACATCAAAACAAAAACGAACTGAAAGGGCCAACTGGTAATGAAAAAAATATTATTAAGTCTACTACTATTCTCGTCAATAGTTAGCGCACAACAAAAACCACCAAAAGATATGTATGAGTTAGAGATACCTATGACTTTTGTTTGTCTTCCTAGTTTTATGAGAATGGTAAATCATCTAAATGATAATTTTGGTGAAGTTCCTGTGGCAATGTCTCAAATGAGTTCTGATATAACTCTTATATTATTTGTAAATGAAGATAAGACAACTTCAAGTTTGGTCGTTTTACGAAAAACCCAAAACGAAGAAGAAGTTTGTATTGTGTGGGCCGGTGAATCTGAAGGTGCATCTTTTCTTCTTGCTATTTAATCTATACAGAAAAAGTATAAATAGTTTCATGCATGAATACTCCTGTAAGATCATTAAGGTGATAGATGGAGATACTGCTGATGTCGATATTGATTTGGGATTTGGTGTATGGTTGAGAAATCAGCGTATCCGATTCTATGGTGTAGATACTCCTGAGTCAAGAACCAGAGACAAAGAAGAAAAGGTCTATGGCCTTGCAGCAAAGAAATTTGTAATGTCTTTTCTACCAAAAGGAAGTATGCAAACACTTATTACTCATAAAGATGCAGTGGGTAAGTATGGACGTATTCTAGGTGAGTTTAGAGTTTATAATCCAGAGAAAGATTCTCATGTCATACTTAACGATTTGATGATAGAGAAACATCATGCTGTTGCTTATCATGGACAATCTAAAGAAGATATTGCAGAAGAACATTTAGAAAATAGGAAACTTGTAAAACTGTGAGAGGAGAAGAGCATATTATTTACGGCACAAAGCGTTGTGTCTTTTGTGAAAGATCAAAAACACTTATAGAACATCATGGATATAAATGGATTTTCATGGACGTAGAAGAAAGTCCTGAGATACAAGAAAAGTTTTTCAAGAAGTTTCAAAATGTCAATTCTGTTCCACAGATTGCTTATTATGATCCAGTTCGTTCCTATGGAAATGAGAATATGGAAGTCGTGATTGGAAACTTCGAAGCACTTTCTGATTGGTTAAAGAAGAAAAAAATTGACAAATGAATAAAATAATGTTAGAATTATATTATGGCAAGTAAAAGTTATAAACTAGTAAAACTGGAATCAGAACCAGAAGACGAACCAAAACATTTCTACACAGCTCGTCGACCAACTAAAGGCGAGAAGGTAGGAATTAAGTTACGGCTTCGTAAATACAATCCATATGCTCGTAAGCATATGTGGTACAAAGAAACAAAACTTAAATGAGTATAACAGTAACAGATAAGGCTCTTTCTCAAATGGCCATTGTTTGTGATACTAAAAACGTCCCTGTAGTTCGATATGAGTTACAGGGAGGTGGTTGTTCAGGACTTCAATCCAAGTGGTCTACGGAGTTACATTACGAACCATCGGAAGGTGATATTACCTGGTCACTTGGACAAGAAAATCTTTTTGTAATTGATAAGTTCACCATGACATACATGGATGGTGCCACGATAGACTACACCGGCGATTTCATGCCACAGTTCAAAGTAACAATACCAGATCGTGCCAGTTGTGGATGTGGAGAATCTTTCGTAGCATAATGTTCGGACCTATCACAGTACCGTATGAATGTGTGATGTTGTATAATGTCGCACGACTCAAAGAAGGTATCGACTTTGATGATGTAGAGTTTGCCCTAGGCGAGATGTGTAACCATGTCAAAGAAACATACGACGGTTTCATTGCGGGGCAAGTGTATCGTTATGCCGGATTTATTTCAGATGAAGGAAGTGTAGGTGAGTATGGTGAGGAAGGAGATCATATCGCTATCGTCACCTATTGGAAATCATTTGAAGAACATGAGCAGAGTCATAAAGACTTACCATTTAAACAAGCATTCTCTGGCCTCATGGAGTATTGTACCGACACCAAAGAGTTAGGTTACAATCTATTATGGCAAGGAGAAAAATAAAGGAGACATAATGACTAGAACAAGTAAAATTCTAGAAGATGTAACCAACCACTATAATCGTTTAAAAATCGAACACAAAAAAATACATGATGAACTGGAGCACTGTAGTTTCTATGCACCAGACGCTGATCTAAAACACCTCAAGCAGAAAAAACTCAAAATTAAAGATGAGATGGAAGATTTTAAGAGAAACCTAAAAATCTTCTCAAATCAGTAAGATAATATAAGTAATCTCTAATATAAGACAATCTTATGATAAACATAAGAAGGTCTGATGATATGTAAGCCCTTGATTTTAAAGGGCTTTCTCTAAGTCATTGATTTTAAAGACTTTTTCATTTTTTCAAATACCTCTATATATAGAGGGATATTGGTCATAAGTAGATTTTATGAGGGTCATAAAAAATACTCGTTTGATTTGTTCTTCGAATCCTGGGATAATAGCTAGTATAGAAAAAGGTTCACGAAAACAATATTAGAGACTACTTATGAAACTTCGATTTTACACCCAGGTTTATGAAAACTACGCAGCGCACGTCGAGTTCACCGGCGAGTTTCGTTGGAAACCAAAACCGGGTTCCACATTTGTGGTTCGTGACCTTACTCCGGCCCAAGCAATTGAGGCCATGCAGGAGGGTGGGCTCAAGGATCGCATTATCGAAAGCCTTGAATCTGCAAACGTGTATTTTGAGGAGTATGTTTGTGGTTGGGACTTACTCGACGATTGCGAACCCGAAGGAGAGGATTGGGAAATTCCCTACATTTGGGTAATCACCGAAGAGAACGGTGAGTTTGTACATACGCAGAACTCTAAACTTATGAAGGAGGTAGCATAATGGACTATCAAGAATTTAAGCAAAAAATATCCAACTTTCGATGTATCGAATCAGAGTCGGATATCAAATACTTTTGGAACATCTGGAACGATGTTGCTAAATTCGACACAAAAATGGGTCACAAACCTGATCCCAAATATTTTATTAATCTTATTAGAACAGGAGAAATCCACTAATGAATAACTACGAAACCGAACAACTTGAAACCTATCGTGAACTCGTACAGAGGCTAAACGACGATTATTTCGACCGCATGAAATTTGACCATGCACCTTCTGACTACATCACCCTTGAATATGGCCAGAAGTATGTCCGAGTGGTCAAAAATGATCGTGCTTATGATTCAGACGGTAAAGAGTTTCTTACTGGTTCGAAAAGCGTCCACAGTTTCGTTGACCTGAGTAATGGAAACATTCTCAAGGGCAGTTGGAAGGCACCGATTCGTACTAAGAAAGGTCTTGCAATTCGTGGCAATATCTTTGAGGAAGATTGCGGTGCGAGTTCAATCACCGAACATGGTCCCAAATATTTACGTTAAATGGAGAGGAGAATAAAATGCCAACGATTTACAGAAAAACTTCCCTTAATGGGGAACACAAGACCCTCATCTTTTATTGTGATGATTGTCTGGATCAGTCTTGGTTAAATATGGAAGATGATGGTCGCCCCCGACACTTTACTGGCCGTTGGGAAGAGGCACCACTTGAGACCTGCGATGGTTGCGGTGCCGTAGATCAGGAGTCTAGGGACGAGTATGAGAACTGGGCAGCCGAAATGGATCGGATGCAATGGGAAGAAGCCGAATGGCAGAGAATGGAGTATATGTAATGAAGAAGATTTTACTTTTAATTGGTGTTTTAACGTTTACGAGTGTTGCGAACGCACAAGAGGTGATTGGTTACTATGAAGGTAAACCATACACGCAGGTTGTGCAATGTACCTGTAAAGAAGTTATGCTTGTAGGTACCACTTTGTATGTTTCGGTACCGAGAAATCAGCAAGGCGGTATGGGTAATCGAGTTGGTGATTATGCCAAGAATCGAACCACATCGGCCATTGAGAACACGATTAACCATTCAATCAATCGTGCGATATGGAAACTTCAAAATCAAATAATGTGGTGGTAGGAGACTAACATGAAGGTAAAAGATTGTCCATGTGATAAGTGTGATTTTAAAACTAAGTGTCAGCGTGAAGCTACAGAGTGTCGTGCTGTAAAAAACTATTATGATACTGGTTGGTATATGACCTCACAAATGAAGAAAAACCTTAAACCAATGAAGAATCAGAAGGAGATTATTCGTGCGAGAAGTCAGTGAAATGAATAAGTTTGAGATTGAAAAAGAACTGCGTTATTTGACTAGTTTTGGTGAACTAGAAATGCTTAATGCATTAACTGAATTTATGCAAGACATTCCTATTGAACGATTGGAACGAATTCATGAACTTACTAATGCGTTGATGCAAGAAAAATCGGAGAGATGGAATAAAGCTTTTTGGTTTGAAGTTGACTGGCGTGATTGTGTAGATGATGAGATTTATAGGCGAAATTATGAAGAATCAGAAGGAGATATTAAATGCCCGGAATAGATGATCTTAGACACAAGTATTTGGAGTTTACGGATTCGATTGACTGTCAACTCCGAGAATTGTTTTTTGACTGGGTGGCAGATTTGACTGATGAGGAATTGAAATATGCAAATCAATTGGCAGAACAAATTGGTGACGTTAATGATAGCCTATTTAATTTGACGTATGACATTCGTGAGGCAATTGCGTATAGACTAGAAATGGTTGACTGGGAAGATGATGGACAACCATCAGATATTCAAGAACATGAGGATTTTGAACGTGCCGATGAGTATTACACAGGTTAAGCCAGGAGACATTGTAGAACTCTTGCCCACAAATCAGCGTAACCGACAGTTACGCAAACAAGAGGGTAAGGTCGAGTGGCGAGTATTGAGAATTGATCCCGAGACCAAATGTTTTGGTGACAAAGAAGGCATAGCCATAGAGTCTTTGGTTGACAGCAAACATTGGCGTTGGGTTCAACGAGATGACATTAAAGTAATCACATTTAAGGAGAATGTGCGTGAAAACTTTTAGAGTAAGAACATTGTATAAAAAATCAGTAAACGTATACGAAGAATGGCGACATCCTGAAAGGAAAGATGTTATTAACATTATGGAAAACTGGAGATGGGGTTACTGGGATGTGACACCAGTAGATAAAGAAGAAGAAGACTATCTGAGTCGATGCCTGTCAGAAGAAAATCGTGAGAGATATGAAAACGGAGAATCTTGGGTCTGTTTTGATCCAGATGAATTCGAGGACTGTGAACTTTGGGAATATGAAGACAAATGTGCTCGTGATATAAATTTCGTAAATACGACATTGACCGAAGAAGAACAAGAAAAGTTTGAGGAAGAGACAGATTATTTTGATTTTGGAGAACTTGAAGAGCGTGGTTGGTATATGGTTGAAAGTTCTTTAGACATTGATTGTCCTATTTACCTTGAGAAAACACTATAAAACTGGAGAGAAAATGAGTAAAAGACCACTTTGGGAAGTAGTAGATGTAACGAGTAGCAGTATGCCGAGTATGTATCGAGTAATCGGTCGATTTGAGACATTGGCTGGTGCTGAAACTTTATCAAAATCTGATGACCGATTTAGAATTCGACAAGAACCAGAAAAGAGAAGTAAAAATGAAGATGAAGAAACCGATGAGTAAGACTAAGGACTCTGTGCGTGTACGCAGAGAACGTAACCTTGTAGCGAAACATAATCGAAACAAGGGTGGATACCACACCTCTAGAAAGTACGAACGACCAGCGAACGCTGATTGGACGACAACGGGATGGATGTGGGAAGAAGGTAAATGGGAGAGATTGTGATAAGACCAATTCACGAAATGGAAAATAAAGAAGTAATCGAACTGATGCAGAAACTATTGGACATTGGATATACAACAAAAAAGCTTGGAAAAAGTTTGAATGTTGAAATAGAGGAAGTATCTTATGAAGAAGTTTATGGTGGAGTGAACTATTATGACGTACATTGAAGAATTGAGAGAATGGGCCAACGAACGAGTAGCAGACTATGCGAAACGTATGGAGAACTCTAAACCACAATATGACAAGGTAGGTGAGTTTAAGTCCTCGTCCTCAAAAGCAATCTATCGTGTATGGCGTATTAACAATAGCGACACACTACGGTGCGAGTGTCCAGGATTTATCTTTCGCAAATCGTGCAAACATACTAAAGAGATATTGGCATCATGTTAATGTTTCTTTTGGTAATACTTCTCACAGGATACATGATGATTCTAGTGATTACGCATCCAATCAAAACGTTAAAGGTTATTGGAATATTAATTCTTGCGTTATGCCTTGGATTAATTGCGTGGATGTTATTATTAGGCGGACTTGCTTATCTTGTCTCTTAGAAATGTATAAGGTAAAGGATAAAGACGAATACGTTTGCGAGGTATGTCTCAATGAAAATCGTGAGGCATACGTCCTTGAGAGTATTATTCCAATGTACGAAGCTGATCCAAGTGATCGCATCGCAAGAAAGGTCAATTCAACTCTTGCTCGTGCTGATCCGAATCGCAATGATAACGAAGCTGAACGCAAAATCGCAGAGAGACAAGCAAAAGCAATGATGAAAAAACACAATCTTCACGTTATAAAATGTGCGTATTGTGAGACAAGAAGAAAAGGGATTGATATTTGATTTATAATCATGTATGATAATATTATGTATATTGATAAGGTGACAAACGACGATTTATGAGCATTGTAACACTGAAACATCAATCGGCCTTGGATAAACGACTACCATCGTATATCTCAAAAACATTTTCTCTTGCAGCAAGACTGTATGTGGAGAATGACCAAATTGCGTATGAGATGGTGGATGACACCTTCGCAGAAAAACGTGGAATGGTGTATATCTGGGTAAATGGAAATGATATACTTTATATTGGCAAAGCCGGTAAGGGTATACGCAAACGTCTTGGAGAACATC
>Ga0208645_1002160_pt1 | contig 16042 bp, 4 predicted proteins | sample VirMetDEL_Sep_01_FD_184519 | JGI IMG/M metagenome (GOLD analysis project Ga0208645, IMG submission 184519) | Aqueous microbial communities from the Delaware River and Bay under freshwater to marine salinity gradient to study organic matter... | ecosystem: Environmental > Aquatic > Marine >... | reverse complement strand
TTGACACCTCTGAGACAAGACTGTGTGCTACCAATAGCAGAAAGTCTACCAGAGTCAGTTGTCCACATTGAACCAGAACCAACATCAGTTCCGTCAACAGCAGTTGTTACACTGGTCCATCTACCAATACCATTGAGCGACCCTCCACTATCATATCTAAAACCAATCAAAGCATTGTTGGTGTTATCAAAGTAAAGAGCGTGTTCTGTAGCGTTTGAAAGGACATCATTGTCTCTATCAATTACATAGTTGACACCATCATTGACAACAACTCCACCAGAAGCCAGAGCAACATACTGAGCATCTGTTACATCATCATCACCAACGAGTAGTGATTCAGCATCACCAAACACGGTGTCCATTGTAAGAGAGAATGCGTTAATGGTAAAACTGACGGGGAAACTGTCAGACATTCCAAATGGTGTGGATGCTCTAAGTTTTACTGTATATGTTCCAGGAGATGCCTGTTGACCTCCTCCCATTGCACCTGTTGAGTAGTTGATTCCAATACCAGTCAAACCGCCATTATCTTCAATAGCAAATACAGCATTTGAATCATCTACTGTTGCTGTGTAACTGATTTGGCTTCCTTCATTGCTTTCGCCACCATCACTTGAGCTTGTGAAGTTGATCTGTTTCAGATCCATCTTCAGGTTTCTAACAGTGGCAATGCCATTAGAAACTGTTACTGTATATCCTGCTCCTACAAAATCAACTCTTGTAACACCTGTTCCTACAACATAAGGTGTCTGTCCAACAGTTGCTCCAAATCCAACAGAAATATCACCACTTCCTCCACCACCAGATGAAGAAATAGTAGTAATACCAGCATCTGTGGTCAGAGTGATATTAGAACCAGCAGAAATCAGAGTTGTGATTCCAGTCAAGTTGGCACCAGATCCAACAAATGATGTAGCAGTAGCAACACCTGATACATTCAAACTATCTGCATTGATATTAGCAGTATTTGCTAGTCCAGTAACAGTAACTTGACCTGTTGATCCACTAACACTTATATTACTTCCAGCAACAATGGATGTTACAATACCAGGAGCAAGGGTTGTGCCATCACCTAGTAAAGTATAAACTTCATCAAAATTATCATTAATCTTAACAGCACCACTTAATAAAGTATCACCAGTTCCATCATTAGGAGTGGTGCCTGTACTAATACCTTGCCTAGCCATTTTCTACAGACAGTTTTAATAAAAGTATTTATTAAGTGTAATTATTATATCTGAGAGACTGACTTCTGGTTACAAGAGCACCAGTTGAAAGACCAGCATATCCACCATCATTATAGGAGTTGAATGAATCAGATTCAATTCTGGTTCCAAAGTCAATTTTACCCCAACTAAACTCACCAAAACCAAAGTTAGAACTAATACCACCCTGATATACAGTAACTGTTCTGCTATCAAATGTGTATGACTCACTATCAAATGTTATGAATGTGGATCCAAAACTGATTGTGCTGATTCCACCAACATTAGTAAAGACTCTTCTAACAGTAGTTCTTCCAATACCAAGAACATCAACTTCTAAAGTATAAGTACTATTGACTTGGAAGGTACTGTCAACAAATGATGTTGTGATTCCAAGATTTGAACCATCATTATATTGACTGATTACAGCATCACCTAAAGAGGGAGTAACAGTCAGATTGGAATTGTAAATTGTAAAGAAGTCACCGGTGCTAATGCCACTAACTGTAATTCCAGTTCCAACATAATTAGAATCTCTCATAAAGGAGTCTGTATCAATGAAGAAGTCAAAGATGAGTTGTTGCTGACTTGAAACTGTAGTGGTTCCAAAACCAACAACTGATCCATAATCACCAGTGTAGGAATTAACTCTGATTTCCTCTCTAACAACAACAGGTGACTCAATAAGAACAACTGGAGGTTGAGTTGATGTATAACCAGCACCTGCTTCAGATATTGTGAAAGAAGTAACTTGCCCACCTGAAACTGTTGCTGTAGCTGTTGCTGTTGTTCCAATGCCAGGAGAAGCAATACTGATAGAAGTAGAAGATGATGTGTAACCAGCACCAGCATTAGTGATATTCAATGCTGTGACTGAACCACCAACAGAAACTGTAGCAGTAGCACTTGCTCCAACTTTATTATCTTGAGATACTATCAGAATATTGTTTTGGAATGTCTTATTGACTGCTTCATTGTTTGAGTTAAACAGAGGTCTAACACTATCAACATAAGCAAAGGTGGTGCTTACACTTACAGGTTGGATTAGATATGATGCAGGGTAGATTTGTGGTTCATACTCTACTCTATCCTTACCAACATATGTTCCATTGATAAACTTATCAACAGATTGCTTACACCAAGTGACAGGTCTTAAGATAGTGGAATCACTAGTAATTCCTGGACCAGGATAATTGTTAGTTTCAACAGAATCAAGAGTGTTGATTCCAGTTACAGTTCTTGGATTTTGGTTCAATGTCAATGCTTGACCAAGTTCTGGGTTATTATCAATATCAAGAGTGTCTCCAATTTTTATTGTCTCCAAAACATCAGTGAAGACAACATCCACACTACCAGCACCCTTGTAGAAGATAATCTTAGAGGTGTCACCACTATTCTCAACTCCCTCAAGAGGTCCTTTAGGTGCTTCAGCAAATGTAATTACACTGCCACCTTCAAACTTATATGCAACACCTGGTTCTTGGAGAATATCATTGATAAAGACAAGAAGTGTTTTATCAACTTCAATATTTGAACCAGGTTGTGATCTGATTGAAATTGCCTGATCATTAATAGTCAGTTTAAATGACTTTGTAGATCCATTGAATTTGTCATTGAGATTATCAAATACCTCAAACTCACCAACACTCCAACCATTAAATTGATCATTGTATACTGAATCAACAGTAATTTGGAATTCATTAAATGAAGCACTTATATCTGTTGGAATTCCAGTCAAACCACCAACAGGAACAGTAAGAGTTTCATTAGGTCCATAACCATAACCAGTATTTCTAAATTCAAAGTTGATAACACTAGATCCTTGTCCAACAACAATATCAACAGTTGCTCCCTGTCCTGAACCAGAGATACTTGATGTTGAATACTGCAGAGGAATATCAGAATAGCTGAGTGGATCATCAAATACTACAACAGGAGCATTTGTTGATGTATATCCAGATCCAGGATTTGTAATGGCAACACTAACAATGTGACCACCCTGAATGGCAGCAGTTCCAATATTTTCAATTGAAGGAATGACACCATTGAATGTTTGAACTCCAACATTAACAACTGTCTGAATACCTGCTCTATATCCAGATCCACTATTGCCAATACTAATAGCAGAGATAGTTCCAAGACCTGAGACAGTTGCAGTTCCTCCTGCAGATACAAGAGGTTGATAAGCAAAACCACCTGTAGATCCAACAGAAATAATCAGACCACCCATTGGGAACTGGGACTTGTTTGGATCATATCCTTCAGGTGTTCCAGTTCCATTATATCTGATTGAGGTGATGCCAGCATCTTCGATGATTTGATAATCACCTTGAGTTGCCTGAATTCCTTGTGGTGCTTGATAAATTGAATTCGTCAGGATGACAGTATCTGTAGTGATGCCAGTTACATCTACACCTTCAGATTGGAGAGTGAAGACACTAGTAACACCAGTGAATGATCTTGAGAAATCATCAAAGATATAGTTTTCATGATATGTTTCAAGGGTGGTTCCAGCACCAGCACGCTTCATAAAGGTTCTTCCCTGGAATGTGGAACTGGATGTGATTCCAGTCCAATCTCTTTCATCAGGTGCATTTGTAGCAGTTCCAATTGGTGTATTGCCATATGGAGCAGAAGCAAAGAATACTCTATTATCAACAATATTGTAATTACCAGATACCTTAGTGATAATTGCGCCTGATGAGTGAGAAGTAAGAGTTGAACCCATCTTAGGTCTCAAGACAGTTAGGTTATTGGTTACACCAAATGTTCCTACTGACTCAACAATCATATACTCATCATCAATCTTGATAATATCTCCAGCAAAGAAGGATGATACACCAGATGTTGTAAATGTCAGTTCAAAATTAATGTTTTGAGTGAGAGATGTAGCAGTTCCAGTTGGAGAAACTGGAGATTGAATCATATTATCAATAGCAATCAATGCCTTTGTATTTGCCTTTGTTGAAGTGAATGTGTGTGAATTTCCAACACCAACAGAATTGATTGTCAATACAACAGGAGGTTCTGCTAAAGCATTCTCAGCAGTTGAGGCAAATCTCATCTTACCTTCATCCACCTTAACAACATAAACATTTTCAGGAAGTTTATCTGTATTACCAATACCTGGAATATTAGCAGTAACAATACCAATAGCAGCAGTATGACCTGTTCCAGGTGCTCCATATGTTACATTTTCACCTGATACAAAGAAGTGATTAGGAACTTGAATAAAATCATTAGCAAGACTTACAACAGTAGAACTTGAACCATCAAATATTCTTCTGAAAATAGTGTCTCCACGATGCTTGAGCTCAAAATTATCCTTCAGAGACAACTTAGTGCCTTGATAATCTTCAGTGTTGGTGTTGATGATAACATTGTTAAGATCAATGGAACTACCATTTGAATTTAAATCAAAGATTTGAAGTTGATTGAAGAAAGTTCTAACCTGAACATCTTTATTAGCAACAGGAGTGTATACAATGTCTATTCCACCTGAAATGGATGAGATGCCAACTGTTCCAATTCCCGATCCTGTCAATGTGTTAGCATATTCAACATAGACTTCATTTGTTGAAGAACTAAGAACACCAATTTCAAACATCTCATATTCACTGTCAGTTGTATTCTCAACTACAACAACACCATATGTTGTCTCATAAGGTGAAACATAAGAAGAGATTACATTTGCTGTTGGTGAAGCTGATGCTGAGATGGATGTGTATGAAGTTCCAACCTTAGAAACATCCAGATCAATATAACCAGTAGAAGTTCCATTGTCAGAGATAGCAACAACAGCAGAATTGCAGGTAATTGCTGTAGAAACACTTGGATGGAATTCAACAATCAAATTAGATCCACTAATTCTAGCTCCAAATGTTCCAATACCAGATCCATATGTGCCTGATGATTCATTGATGCTTCCATATTCAAGAAGTGAAACATCAGACCCATCATGAATTACATTTAATTCAGTAGAGTAGAAATCATTACTAGAGATTTCTTCAACCATTGAAAGAACTTTGAGTGCTCTGTAAGTATTTGCTACAGAAACAAGAGTTGTTGTTACTCCAGCAGTTGTTCCAACATTGGTACTGAAGACAGAAGCAACATCACCATAACTTCTAGTTCCTGTTGTAGTCTTATCATTCAGGATGCTGAATGAAACTGAGGAAATGTCATATATGTTGGTTTGATACTTGACTGGATAGAAAGTGAGATCCCATCCAGTGGATGTAGCAATATAATCATAATAACCAAGATAAGGATAGGTTTCAATAGTTGCATATTGGTTCATATAACCAACATTTTCATTTTGAATTAATGAAACTACTGCAAACTGTCTCTCATCAGTAAAGAGTCTATCTCTTACATAAGTTATAATCTTATTGTATGTGTAATTTGATTCATAAGAAGCAATTGGTTCAAAGGGTTCTGCTCTCTCATTGCTATTGAATTGTGATGAAATGTCATCAATGCTTAAAACTCTGTTTCCAATAGATTGGAAATAATCTGAAAGAATTCTATTCTCAAAAATAATCTCATTTGAGAATTGCTTACCATTTACATAGAAATCTGTTTCAGTTACATCATCATAGTCATAGAAACACTTAAGATCACCTTCTCCAATGATATCAACAACTGTTTCAATATTAGAATCAATTGCAACAACAGGAACAGATCCCACAGTTTCAATCTGCAGATCAGCAAATCTCTTGAAACCAGCAGTATGGTTTAGAGCACCTACAGTGTTATTCCAAGTATCAAAATCTACATCAGATTTCAATGAATATGAGAAATTCTGATAATATTCATTATTAGGTATCTTTTGAAGATTATCATTTAAGAAACCAGTGTTTCTTGACCAACCATTAACTACAGTTGCGCCAGCTCCAGTTTCAATCTCTGCTCTAAAGTCATATTTTGTCTTGATTACACCTTGTGTATTTGATGTAAGACCTCTGACAACATCACCAACTTTATAATCAAATGGGGTTGAAACTTTAAGAACTTCTGTATTTCTATTCCAACTCTCAACAGTTCCTTCAAATTCCCCGTTAGTTACAGTTTCATCGAGGAAGTAATCATTTTTCTTCAATACTGGATCAAATATTGGGAAATGAGAAACTGGAATTACTCTTCCATAAATTGGAGTAATAACATTTCCTGGAAGTTCACCAGTTCTCAGGAAACTTGACATATTATATTCAACATATGCTCCAGATCCACCAAGGTTGGTTTGAACACCAGTTAATGTGAAGTAAGAATACTTGTGTTGAGAAGAATTATAACCAACACCAGTTGTTCCAACACCAATATTAACACCTTCAACTAGAACTTGCTCACCAATAACATATGGGAAGTCTTCAGTATTGCTAAAGATAGAATTCAAATAAACTCTTACATTCTTAGTTGAATTTGTATATACAATGGAACTGATACCAACACCATTTGTATTGTTAACTGGAACAATTCTTGGCAGTGTTTCATAGATGCCAGTTGTGTTCTTGATGATAGAAACTTGATTATCACCAAGTGCATATTCAAGTTGAACATTTTCAACTACATCTCCAGTATATCCATCAATTGCTATAAGGTCAGGGGCAAGAAGATAATTGACACCATTTGATGTAATACCAATTCTTTCAAATGAATACAGAGGTTCAATCTCAAGGATTTCTGGCAGATTTGCTACTGTTCTCAAAGTTTTGTCAGTTGGATAATCAAAACCAATATTGTTGGATGAGTATTTGAAGTTAAGAATTTGACCTATGTTCTTGCTCTCTGGATAAAGAATAGCATCAGTGCCATATCCACTTCTTACAGTATTAATTCCAGGCAGACTTCTGTAACCAGAACCAGGATTAGTGACTTCTACACTTGTAATAGATCCATAAGCAGTCAATGAATTGGTATCATATGATGGAGTTGCACTTGTAGATCCATAAGATACAACATCAGGAACTACATCAATACTGAATGTGAAAGATGTAGTTGCTATGCCAGATACTCTATGCTCACCATCATAAGCAGATGCAACAAGATTGATTTGGTTGAATGATGATACATCCTCATCTACAATAGATTGTCTTTTTGTAACTGGAGAGAATGAAGTGTTTTCATTGTTAAATGAATACCACAGAATTGAAGGAACATAATCTGATACAAACAATGAAAGATTTGCATTGGTATCAATACCAACTCTTCCACTCTTGGTTACTTCAAATGCTGGTGATTCTCCAGATGTCAGATAAAGTGATCTGAATGAAGCATCAGAATAGATGTTCAAATCAAAAGCAGAATACTGATTGCTGTTTGAAGTGAATGAAAGTGATGAGTCAGAAAGATCAAATTTTAGTGTGTTATTTCTGCTTACATTCAAAAGAGGATTTACTTTTGATAATGTTCCTGAAGAAGCACTTGTTATGTTTACAAATTTTGGTTGAACTTTATTGATTTCAGATCTATTCTCTACCAGTTTAATTTTTACTGGTGTGTGGAGAACAACATAATACATACCCTCATTTACTAAACCACCTGAAGGTGATGTTGATGTGTGTATTACTTTATCTCCAGTCTTAAATGGATTGTCATTTAGGAGAATAGTATTATCAAATGTGGAAACATTTCCTGAAACAAATGACTTAGGATCAAATACAAATCTTCTATTGTAATCATCATATCTAACATCAACTACTACTTCATTTTTTGGTTTTAGAGTAAAGTTAATAGTATCATTAACAAATAAACCGTGAGATGAAGCAGTTGAAACTGTAACTGTGTTTTTCTGTACCTGACCAGTTATGACGTCCCTACGTCTTGTCCTTAGATTGTGAACAACACCAGATCCAACATTAGTGAAGTACAGTAAGCCAGATGTGCTGTTTATACCAACATATTGTCCAGATGTAGTGGCAATACCAACTTTATTAGTTGAAAGACCAACAAATCTAGATGAGATGGGAACAGCAAAGAATGTGCCAAGACCAGTAAGAGATACAGTGCTTGCTGCACCTGCTATACCATTCCATACCTGAATTGAGTCTCCACCATTGGTAGAATATTCAACAACTTCATTGATGGCCAGACCGTGATTAGGATAATAGATTGCTTGAGGTGGTACAACTACAACTGATGCACCTGCTCCTGGATTGGAGAAAGTGATTGTAGTTCCTACACCAGTTCCAAGAACAGTGCCAATTCCAAGAGATTCTGCTGGATTGAAGTAAAGAACATTATTCAATCTCAGTGTTTGTGTTGTTCTGATTGCTCCAACATTAATAGTGAATTTTCTTGGATCTTTGAAGATTGGAGTAAGACCAAGATGAGATGTGCCTGAAGTTCCAGACTGTGCCCTCAAAACACGAAGTCTCTGGTTGGGTTTATCAATATTGAGAACTTTTACTTTTTCTCCACCAACTTCAAGGATATCATCAGTTCTAACAAAAGGATACTGAAGAGCACCACCAACATTAATATATGTGGTGAGACCAGTTGCTCCAGTGGTTCCAATTCCTGTCAGTAAAACAAAGGAACCAGTATTTACTCCTACATTATAATTTCCATCCAATCCATCAAAATATTTTGATAAACCAGAGACATTGACTATATCATTATCAAGGAGATTGTGGGGAGTTGAACTATATCCTACAAATTGACCTTTGCTAGCATATGGAATAAATTCCACATCATAAACTTGAGTGGAGGCAACACTAACACTACTTACAACTTTGCCAGATACTCTTTGAACCCTTCCTGCTGCATTATTGCCATCAGTATCGGAATTGTTGAACTGAAGTTGATCATTTACTTTATAATTTCTACCACCTGTTAAGATACCTACTCCCTGAATGCTTCCAGAGGATGCAGAAGTAACGTCAATAGTTTGTTTCTTAAATGTATTTGAGTCAAAGATATAGTCATAACCACTTTGAGTATCAGTGACGTGATATGGAGCAGTGTTTCTAAACCATCTATGTGACTCAATATCATAATCTACGTGATTTGATGAACTGCTGAAGTTAAATTGATGTGGTTGTGAACGGAATGAGTTTCCAACTGCATATGGGAATACTGGTCTTCTATAGTTATTGAAAGGACCTGAAGTATCTGTAGACTCTTCAATAGTAGTGAAATAAGCATAAACACCTTCTGGATAATCTGGTGTTACACAGTATCTTCCATTGTGCTGATCAAGATCACCTGACTCATTGAATACATAATCCTCTACAAAGAATCCTTGAGAGTATTTTGAAACAGGTGGTCTATTGGTTAAATTGGATGATAATTGATATCCACTAACCATTCTCTTAATTGATCCACCAGATGTAGAGCTATATCCATATGGACCATAAATGGGATGACCATCATAAGACCAACCAAGTATTGGGGAGTGCTGAGTAGACTCAACTTCAATGTCATTTATTTTCAGAAGATCTGACTCAGTATAGATTGTTTCACCTTTAGAATTTACAGCATAAGTATTCTCTCTCAGCAATCTAGATGGATAGATGTTAGAGTACTCTAATGTCTCATTATCAATGGATGTGTCAACGAATCCATCATCACTTGTAATATTGGTAAAGTTCCTGGCAAATAAGTTAATAGTCCACTGATTTAGGTTTGCTCTTGCTGATGCTTCAGTTCCAGCAGGGTTTACTGAAATACTAGTTCCATTAGAATATCCAGCTCCACCACTGATAACTTTTACATCAGTGATTACTCCATTACTGACAATAGGTGTCAGTCTAGCAAAAGATCCAATTCCTGTAACAGAAAGGTTTGGAGGAGAATTATAACCACTTCCACCATCATTGATTAGAACTTCAACTATTCTTCCATTAGAAATGACTGGAGTGAGTTGAGCACTTGAACCACTGGAGAAGGTGATAACAGGTTGTCTGTTGAAGTTAAGAATTTCAGACGCACCATATCCAACACCTTCATTAGTAATGTCAACAGAATCAATAGAACCTCTAAAGATTGGTTGAATCTTACAGCTAAAATCTTGATTAGTTAGAGTATTGACACCAATTGTTCCATTTACAGTAACTGTAATGGGTTTGTAATTAAAACTTCCATTACCAGTTGATTGAACATTAACAAGTATGCCATTGTTGTAGAAGTAGTTACTTTCTGTTTGACCTGCTCCAACTTCACTCAATGAGAAGGTATTATCATCAACCTTAACAACATAGTATTCAGCAGTAGATCCCAGTCCAAGAATAGAAGATGAACCTGGTGTATACTGAATAATTTCACCCTCTCCATAACCATGATTATTGATTGTGAACTGGTTGAGAGCTGTATTAATACCAACTATCTTTCTTTGTTTGTTTTTGTATCCAGAACCAGCATTGTCAACAGTGATACTAGAAACAATACTCTTTCTATCATATGATTTAATCTCTTGTCTGCCAACACCATATCCAGTAAGATTTACAGTGTTAATACCTGAGTTTGCATCATCAAAGTTATTGTGAAGAGTGACTGTTAAAGAATCAACAACATTAACATAATAATCAGCATTTGTTGTCAGACCAGCAATACCTCTTACACCATTGGTGACATATACCACTCTCTCATTACTTCTGAACTTGTGATAAGTGGTAAATCCAATAGTATCATTAGCAAGACTTACACCACTCTGAGGTCCAGCATCTGAATTAAACTGAACATTGTGATCTACTGAAGTTAGATTTACTTTTGCTGACGCATTCTGACCCTGACCACCACTGATAATGACAACTGGATTGTCAACATAGTCAAAACCAGAATCAATAACTCTAATTTCTTTTAAAGAACCCTCTACAGCACAAGTACCAGTAGCACCTACACCTGTGATATCACTTATATTGATCAGTGGTGGATTGATAACATCATATCCACTTCCTCTGTTTCCTAGATCAATGGATTTGATTCCACCATAGTAAATGTTATCAAGAGACTTATAGTTGAGAAGTTCAACACCATTGATTAAGATTCCACTATAACCTGCTTCAGTCTTATAATCACCAACCTTTGTTGAAGGTGTAACAATCTCTCTGTATAATTTTTGAGCAGAAAGATCCTTCTGATAAAAATCATAATAACAGAATACACTGCTTGTTACTACACCAACTGGTTCAATGAATCTTTTGTTGTAAAGATCTGCCTTGCTTCTAGCAAGTTTAATGGTTGTGGAACTAACTCTATCAACATAATATACTCCAGCATCCACATTACTGAACTTACTTTCTGATTCAGTTGTGATTGTGACACCATTAGGAGATGTAGTAGTTGTGGTTTCTACTAATGGTTTATAGTAAACAGCATCTCCACTATAAAAACCGTGATCAGTAGTTGGAGTAATAACTAAATTGCTTCCACTTGCTGAACCTGAGAATGTAACAGTATTATTATATGGATTAGTTGAAACTGAATTAAAGTTGGGAATAGAGTTAGATGCTACAAGAAACTTGCCATCAAATTTTTCATATGTGTTCAGAACATTAGCATAGTAATTATTAATTTCAGGATACTTTGTTGAAGAACCCTTCAGGATTTGGTTTTCAACAGTCCACTTAAGTGAATACTGTGAAGGAAGAATTATATCTGATAATGTTGCTTTGAACTGTGTTTTGGAGAGAATAGTAGAAACAATAACAGTTCTAACCAGACCACTGCTGCTTTTTAAGATTAATCTATAACCAGGTTTGAGGAATACATTATCATAAGTTTCAATAGTGTATGTTTTTTGAGTTTGATCAAGTTCTGTGAATGACTTAACATTCCACTTGGTTTTTACATTGTATGACCAAATATCTGATTTCTTTTGCTCAGACTCTAAACCTATAGATTTGACATTAATTGTGTCATTCTTTCTGAAGAAATATGTATTGCTGTTTAATTTTAGATCAGTGAGAGTTGATACAATTTTTACTTGAATCTCACCAGTAGGTGAAGTAGCATATGAGTAATCATTGTATGATACATCAGCGCCAGAAACAAAAGCAGAAGTTGTTGTAGTAACACCCAACAATTGAGTCAAAGTCTTATCTGTATATGTGAGGATATTTTCATTTCCATCTACATCTAATACAGAAATTTTTCCAGATGCTGGAAAACTGATAGATGAATCAACATCTAAAACAGTTCTTCCAATAGCAACATTATTCAGGAGTTTTGTTTTTGGGTTTGGTTCAAACTTTCCATAAATTGTCCCATCAACATTGATATCCCTTTGATATCCATAGTCAATAGCAATTTGATAAAAATCTCCACCAGAATAATTAATCTTTTCAACATTAGTGACAGTGCCTCTTGCTCCTGTCTTGTTCTGATAGATTGTAAGATTTTTTAAGTCAAGAGGATTGCCCAAATAAGATTCAACTACAAAATCTTGTGTGATTCTATAGTCAGCATCAGATGGTTTGATGAGAAACTGACTGGGTTTGATAACCTCTACATCACTTCCATAGAGTGCTCTAAAAAGAATTTCAAATGATTGATCTGTTCCTTTTGAGTTATAGAAACTATTGGCGTTAAAGATGAAGTTTCTTTGATCAAGTCCAGAATAAAGAGTTCTTTCTGAAAATCCAGGAACAAATTGATTCTTGATTCTTTTGAAGAATTCCTGTAAGAATCTTACATTCAAATTATAGATTGTCGCACCATCAGTGTGACTTGCTACCTCTGATTGTTCAAATACAAGTTGGTCAGGGGTATTGGTCCCAACATAGGTTGTAATGCCACTGAAACCCCTTACGCACCCCTCAAAAGAGGTTTCTGTCTTGTACTCATATGTAATGATTTCATTATCAATTTGAATCAAACCATTATTATCAGGGAAACCATCAGTAAAATTGCCATCGGCTGAAGTAGCAATTGAGGTTTCAGTATATTGAATATTTCCTTCTAAGACAGTAGAATTCTTAAGGTTGAACAATTCATCAACCTTTACGTATTGATCCAGATTTTGAATCAGGTCGTATGTGCCACCCTGATATTCCTGGGAAACATAATACTCTTGAAGAAAGTCAACAAGAAGCGGAAAGTCATCCTTTACATACTGGGGGACTTGACTCGCTACGATATCTTGAAACTTAACTCTATCTACTGCCATTTTTTATTAAGATGACTGATTGGTTGTTTGAGTTGTTGTCAGAACTGGTGTTCCTCTAACAATACTTCCATTGGAGTAACTGGATGTTACAATGTAGTTGCTGCCTGAAACATCATCACCAGATGCTATCTGATCTGATACTGTATTGACTACAACGTTGTTTGTATCAAGTTGGAGATATAAATCTTGCAGTCCTATGACATCATTAGAATATGGAACAGCAGAAACTTCAATAAGAGGTGTCCCTCTATTTACGCTAGTAGAAATGATCTTAATTGGGTTCAATTTGATTTCACCCTTCACATAATCAATAGTACCAATGTTTTGCTTTACAATGACTGGTTCAGTTGGAGAGTTCAGTTTAAATAAGAAAACCTTACCAGTTTTGAGACCTGGATTTGGAGTATCTCCAAGATAAACAGTATCAGCAATACCACTAACTTTGAATGCTGATGACTTAATGTTGTATCCTACAACAGTTCCATTTGAGATAGGACTATGACCATGATTCTTGATATAGAATCTATTGCCAAAGCACAACTCATACTCAGCAAAGGAGTCCAGAACTGCTTCCAGATCTCTTCTCATTTGAACTGTTGTAATGTTAGAAGTGATAGAAGCATGACTATCATCAATAATCTTTTGATACTTACTATACTTAAATCTAGCACCAAACTTATTCAACTCTGTTGAGTTGGCATATGAATTGATATTATTGGTGACCAGGGAACTTACAACACTTGGTGAAGGTGCTTTGTTTTCATTATAGTAAACATAAGAATCAGTCTCAACATATAGATACTTAAGATCTACCAACTCACTTACAATACCTGCAACTGAGTACTTTCTTAATTGACTGGAGATATCCTCCTTAATGCTATTAGAAAGATAAACACCATTTTCTGGTTTGACACTGATGAAAACCTTACCATATTGAGGAGGTGTCAGTTCTTCTCCCCCAAAGGCAGATACAGATTCTGCTTCTGGATAGATTCTAGGAATCAATGATTCATAGTCTGCTGCTGTTACAGCACGGTTTTGGGATGCATAGATTTGAGGAGCATTTTTCTTTACAGACTCTACACTCTCAATAGCAGCACCACCAAATGAAGTTTGATCTGTTGTGATCAGTGAAATGCCAGTAGTGATAGGTGTGTTATTATTATCTACTAACTGACCTGCAAAGGTGAACTGTGAAATATTATTTCCTGTTTCACCACTAGATGTAATATAACCAACTTCTACAATATTTGGTTCTTCTAATTGAATACCAAATGTACCATCACCAAATAAGAGTTCATATCTTTCATTCTCTATTTCTTGAATGAAATAAACTGGTGATGATGAAGTGACATCATATAAACTATTGAACTGTTTGAATGTACGAGTTACAGTTGATCCAGGTGCTTCACGAACTGAAACTGTAATCAAATCAGTGTCAATGCCACTGTTAGTAAGAATATATTTTTGATTAGGTGTTCTGGAACTTACATTGAATGATTGAGTGACATGTGTTCCCTCATAGACATCAATACTATTAAACAATGCCAGACCATTACTATTCACTGGAACAGTAATGTCATTGGGGATGGAGAAGACATAATTCACATTAGCAAACACATTAGAGGAAACTAATGCTATTCCTTTCTTTAGAGTTACAGAAACAGCAGTGGTCCCTGATGTATTAACTGCAAAAGAAACTTGTGCCTTTGCTGCATTCCTTGATCTAGGAACATAACCTATATTCCTTGCTAATGAAACAACATTCTCCCTAAGAGTTGCTCCATCAATAAACACCTCATTGGTTACCATATTGGCATTGTATGAGGTGATATAGGTATTATAGGCAAGGATGTCTATAATAGTGGATAGATTAGATCCTTCATAATCATAATCAGTGAAGTTTGAATTCGCACGAAGATAGTCCTTAATGGACGTCTTTATTTGATCAAAATCTAAGTTGCTGAAATTAACTAAAGGCATTTACCTAGTGGGTTCTAATGCGAATGAGAGTTCTTGTGCTTGTGCATCAATACCAATAATATAATATTGAATCTTTACATCAAAAGCATAACCATCTGGATTTGCTTTTACTATAACTTCATTCAGTTTGACTCTAGGTTCAAAGTTCTCAATAGTGTCACGAATTTGTGAACGAATATTGGATGCTGTAATTGAATCTAGGTTATCAAATAACAATCTACCAACGTCAGAACCCAATACTGGATTAAAGGGTCTTTCGCCAGGATCAGTAAAAATCAAATTACGAACAGAACGTGCTATAGCATTTTGATTAGTAAGACCAATCAAATCCTGATTAACAGGATTAATTTGAAAGGTAGCACTTATGTCCTTAAATGGTTTACTGACCCTTTGAACAGGCACATTGATACAAGAATTCTACCTTATTTAGTAGTCTAATCCTCAGTTAATATTTGAGATTCAGTTTCTTCAGCTTCAAATAAACCATCAGTATTCTTTTTTGCCTTATTCTTTGGCGTTAACTTATCATTAGCAATCTCACGTAACAACTCACCATCACTAGGTGCAGTGTTCCAGTAGTTTTTGTGCAAATCTGCCATAGTTCAACGATTGATGGATTCTTCATTATCTAGGTGTGTGATCTCATACATGTATTCATCACTAGTTTCAATCTTTCTTTTGTTCTCCACTGAATATACAGTGAGATCAATTTCATAACCAGGATTCTTTTTAATCCTTTCAAAGGTCC
>Ga0208645_1002159_pt1 | contig 16043 bp, 26 predicted proteins | sample VirMetDEL_Sep_01_FD_184519 | JGI IMG/M metagenome (GOLD analysis project Ga0208645, IMG submission 184519) | Aqueous microbial communities from the Delaware River and Bay under freshwater to marine salinity gradient to study organic matter... | ecosystem: Environmental > Aquatic > Marine >... | reverse complement strand
TCCACCTGTTCCTTGGTCAGGTTTACTTCGCGCCGTTGATAGACCTTTTCCGGCAAGTCCAAACAATCCTCTTTCAACACCCGCGTACTAAACGTGTCCAGCTTCTCCCCAAGCTCGTCTAGGCGACGATAGCCCGTTATCTCGTTGAAGCTATGGGGACCCATCGAACGTCGCTGTACAGTCGCGTAACGGCCCTGAAACGAATAGTAACTGGCAAACCCTAGCGCCCGCTGATCCAGAAACATGCACTGGCTGAACAAATCCATAGGGCTTTTTGTGATAGGCGAACCTGTCAGGATGCGGCGATACTTTGACCCCTGCCCGACCTTAATCAAATTCTTCGTGCGCTGTGCGCCCTTGTTCTTGATGCTAGTGCTTTCGTCCAGAATCGTGATGCAGTCAGGGTTCAACTGAACAAACTTCTGAGCCGCCGACGCGCCCTTTTGCGTCGAGAATGCTTCAGTGTTCATCACCAGTATGTGCAGGAACCCCGGCTCACGGTTCTCCGGGTCGGCAATCTCCTGAATCTCTGCGCGGAACTTCTGCGTGAAGTTTGGTTGCCACTTCACCAGTTTCGTTTGAATGCTATCTGGTAAATGCACGGGGATCTCTTTCTTGACCCAGTTATCAAAAACGCCTTTTGGCGCAATGATCAGAGCGGTATCGATCTCACCAGCTTGATAAAGCGCGCCCATGGTGTCGATGGCGACTTTTGATTTGCCTGTTCCCATTTCCATAAACAGCCCAAAGTAAGGGCGTTGCCACGAATCCGCGAAGGCTGTCCGTTGATGGTCGTAAGGTGTGGTTTTAAATATGTACATGTTTGCCCCCAACGCTTGACATAGGAGGATATAGGATGCGAGACTGCTCGTCCAGCCCTCAACAAGGGCCTGACCACGAAAGGAGAAAAAATGAGCGAGTTGCTCTTAGACATGGAAGCAGATCAAGCCACTGCTTCCTCCATCGAAAAGGTGGCAAATACCGGCTTGGCCAGCGTAGCAGAGATTGCTCGCGCTGTTCGTAACCAAGAGGATCTTGTGGGCAAGCTAGAAGATCAACTCAAGGAAGCGAAGCGAGAACTGCTGAAACTCACCGACGAAGACCTTCCTGCAATGTTGCTTGAACTCGGACTCAGTTCGTTTGAACTTGAGGACGGGTCAAAGGTGACGGTGCGTCCAACGTATGGCGCGCACATCAAGGCGGAAAACAAAGCTACGGCGTTTGATTGGTTACGGCAACACGGTTTTGATGACATCATCAAAAACACCGTTAGTTGTAATTTTGGCCGTGGCGAGGACCAAGAAGCGGCGCAATTCATTGAATACGCGCAGGGCCTTGGTTATGCCGCCGAGCAGAAAACAGACGTGCATCCCAGCACTCTGAAAGCCTTTGTCAAGGAACGTGTACAAAACGGGGAAGCATTCCCCATGGAACTTTTCGGGGCCTATGTAGGCCAACGTGCTAACATCGCGAGGAAGAAGTAATGAGTAAAGCAGTCGCAGAAACAAAGGAAACAATGAATGAAATTGTCACGTTTGACGCAAGCATCTTTGAACAAGATGCGGGAATGGGAATGGGTGACCTCAGTCAAGATGACATGGCGATCCCTTTCCTCAAAGTTCTCAGCCGCCAAGACCCAGTGCTGGATGACCTTGATAACGCTAAAGCGGGCGATATTCTCAATACCGTATCGAATCAAGTCTACGCTGGTAAGACAGGTATTCGTGTCATACCTTGCGCTTATCAGCGGCGCTATCTTGAGTGGGCTCCTCGGGGCTCTGGTAACGGCGCTCCTTTAAATATTTACACGCCCGAAGACAAGCGGCCTCGCACTGAGCGTGGCGACGACAACAAGGACTACGTTGTCGGCGGTCAGGGCACGTATATTGAGGAAACTCACCAACATTATGTCCTGATCCTGAACGAGGACGGCACCACCACTACGGCAGTCATCGCGATGAAGTCTACGCAGATGAAGAAGAGCCGGAAGTGGAACTCCACGATTGCCCAGCGAACCCTGATGGGCAAGAACGGACCGTTCACGCCACCACGGTTCAGCCACATCTATCTGCTGAAAACTGTCTCGGAAGAGAACAGCAAAGGTAGCTGGCATGGTTGGGACATCAGCCTTGAAGGCGTGGTAGAAGACGGCTCTCATTACCAGCAAGCGAAGGCTTTCGCTGACAGCATCATGAAAGGTGATGTCGAAGCGAAGCACACCGCAGAGGGTGACGACTCGTCCGACGACGCGCCGTTCTAAGTGTTACCGGGGGCCTTGTGCCCCCTTTCTTGGTCTATAAAAAATGTCTGATGCAAAAAGATTTGCGGCTATCTTCGATGGCCTTGAGCAAGCTTACGGCACGTTTGAAATCGACAGCACAAAAGCCAATGGCAAGAACACCGGCAAAGCTCGCGTAGTTCGCGAACCACGGACCACGGGGCATTTTGAACAGCATTTAGCCGGTTCTGGGGCAGGTATAGGGATCATTCCGATCAATGAAAACGACTCCTGCAAATGGGGTTGTATCGATATTGATGAGTACCCGCTTGATCACACAAAGCTAGTCGAAAAGATACGTCACGGTAAGCTCCCTCTGGTAGTATGTCGCTCTAAATCTGGGGGCGCGCACTGCTTTTTATTCAGCAGTGAGTGGGTGTCTGCAAAGGCGATGCAGTCAACGCTACAACACTTGGCTAGTGGCTTAGGCTACGGCGGCAGTGAGATTTTCCCCAAACAGATAAAGCTGTTTTTAGATCGGGGGGATATCGGAAACTTCTTGAACATGCCGTATTTCGATGCGGATGGAGGGTTGCGGTATGCCTTTAACGATGACGGCAGTGCGGCGACTCTGGAAGAATTTTTCGAGTTGTATGAAGCGCACGTCCAAACGCCGGAACAACTTGAAGCACTTACACAAGCACCCGTCGAAAGCACAGCGATTGTGGACGGTCCGCCCTGTCTCCAAACCTTATGCGCCCAAAAAATCAGCGAAGGAGGACGAAACAACGGACTCTTCAGCATAGGGGTGTACTTGCGGAAGGCATATCCCGACACGTGGCAGGATGAGATCTTGCACCACAACATGGCGTATATTGACCCGCCATTACCCCTGAACGAAGTAAATCTAGTCGTTAAACAGCTTGAGAAGAAAGACTACGCGTATCGCTGTAACGACGCCCCCATTCAGCCGTACTGCAACCGCGAGTTGTGTCAAACCCGGAAGTACGGCATTGGCGCGGCTGTTAGTGACATGGCCGTGGCAAACCTACGAAAGTACAACTCTATACCGCCCGTATGGTTCCTTGACGTTAACGGCGTACCTTTAGAACTGGACACCGACGCATTGCAGAATCAGACGGTGTTTCAGAAAGCCTGTATCGAACAGCTTAACTTCATGCCCCAGACCATGCCTCGGCGCGGATGGGAAGCTCGAATTAACCAGTTGATGAAGGAAATGGCAGAAACCGACGGGGCCATCATGGAAGTGTCGGAGGACGCCAGTATCAATGGTCAGTTCTACGAGTACCTTGATGAGTTCTGCACCTCGACGCAGAAAGCGGAAGATCGCGAAGAGATATTGCTCCGAAGACCATGGGTTGATGAAGAGAGCAACGCCGTTCACTTCCGGCTTAAAGATTTTGAAAGCTTCCTGCGAAAGAACCGCTTCAGTGAGTTTAAAACCCACAAGGTGGCACAGCGTTTACGGGACATAAACGGGGAATCTACCGTGCTAAAAATAAAAGGAAAGCCGACACGCGTGTGGCGTGTACCTGTGCAGGACATCCCGCACGACCAACTAGAGTCCAAAAGTTTTGAAACACGGTCCACGGACCCGTTCTAATGTTTCGCATCTTTGGACCTCCGGGTACGGGGAAGACCACTACGTTGCTCAACATGGTGGAGAAATCTCTAGAGGCGGGAATAACCCCATCACAAGTGGGGTTTTTCGCGTTTACTAAAAAAGCGGCAAGCGAAGCAAAGGTTCGCGCCGCACAACGGTTTGATCTGGACCCCGAAAAAGACCTGCCGTATTTTCGCACGATTCATTCTTTGGCCTATCGACTGATGGGCGTAAAAGAGAATCAGTTGATGAGCGGACAAAACTACAAAGAGTTGTCGAAAGCCATAGGGTTTACGCTTCATAGCTCAAGTAGCGAAGAGGAGGATGTGTCGTTTAAAGCGACAGATCACCCGATCCTTCAGCTAATAAATCTTGCAAAAACCAAAAAGACCACGCTCCAGCATGAGTACAACCACTCCGACGTAAACTTCACATGGCTTGAAGTCAAGTATGTGGCCGACTCTTACGAAAACTACAAGAACGCGTTTGGCCTAATGGACTTTACTGACATGCTCTTGGCTTTTGTTGAGCAGGCCGACCACTTGATGCCCTCGTTCAAAATATCTTTCCTTGATGAGGCGCAGGACCTTTCCCCGTTACAGTGGGACATAGCCCATAAACTAGACGCGAAGTCTGAGCGGATGTTTGTAGCAGGCGATGACGACCAAGCCATCTATCGTTGGGCAGGGGCAGACGTTGATCACTTCATCAACTTGCCCGGCGGCGCGGAGGTTTTGGAGCAAAGCTACCGTGTACCTGCGGCCATTCACGCGCTAGCAGAAAAGATAGCCTCACGAATACAGCATCGCTTTCCAAAAGTCTACCGCCCTCGACAGGAGCAGGGGCAGATCTACCGTGTGCCCGACATTCGCTCTATTGACATGTCGCAAGGGAACTGGCTAATCATGGCGCAAGCACGGTTCATGCTTTACCCCATAGAGCAAGAATTAAAAAACGGCGGCTATTTATTTGAACGACAGAACGGGGGTCGCTCCATTCCGCAAAAAATGTCATTAGCCATTAACGGATGGGAAGGCTTGCGTAAAGGGCGAGCCGTTACGACCGGAACCGCGCAGGCGATTTATTCCTATATGTCTGGGAACGGTGTTCGCATTAAGCGGGGTCACAAAACAATTTCCGCCGACGATAACGAAATGTTTGAACTGAAAGATCTACAAGAACATTTCGGTCTATTGGCCACGGACGAGATGATCTGGCATGAGGCAATGGATAAAATACCCGACGGGGATCGGGCCTACATCACGGCACTTTTACGCCGGGGCGAAAAATTCAACGCCACGCCACGCATTCGACTGTCCACGATCCACGGGACAAAAGGTGGCGAGGCACAAAACGTTGTAATCCTTCCGGATCTGACTGCGGCGGCGCTTGAGTCGTCAGGGGACGATCTTCACCGCGTCTTTTACGTGGGGGTGACGCGGGCACTTCAAAACCTCTACATCCTAGAACCAGAAGATTATTTGAGGGCTTACGCTTTATGAAACAAAAAACAGAAATGAGTTACATACCTTGTCCAAAGTGCGCGGAAAGGGCAGAAGAGATCATTCATGCGGAAGAAAACAAACGTGTGGGCTGGTGGTGCCGGGCATGTGATTATTTTGAGAAAGCGATTTTGCGCGAGCGTAAGGTGGCCTAATGACAACCGGCAAACTGCAAATGGCTATGTTCCCGCCAAAGAGCGATTGGGTGCCTCCCGTGGAGTTGCCCAACATTTTTGACGCCGAAGAAATCGCCATCGACGTGGAAACACGGGACCCGAACCTGAAACAGAAAGGACCCGGCTGGCCCACAAAAGACGGTGAGGTGGTGGGATATGCCATCGCAGTGCCGGGTTGGAAATGCTACATCCCCGTCGGTCATGCTGGCGGGGGTAATCTTGACAAGCGCATCGTCAGTAAATGGCTCAAGAAAGTATTTGAGTGCCCTGCTGACAAGATCATGCACAACGCCCAGTATGATCTGGGCTGGATACGTGCAGAGGGTTTTGAGGTCAAAGGCCGCGTAATCGATACCATGATCACCGCCAGCTTAATCGATGAGAACCGATTCAGTTACAGCCTCAACGCCCTCTGCTACGACCACCTCGGCAAAACCAAATCAGAAAAGACACTGGTAGAAGCCGCGAAAGAGTTTGGCGTAGACCCTAAAGGCGAGATGTGGAAGCTACCCGCCATGTACGTCGGCCCATATGCCGAAACAGACGCGGAGATTACGCTGGAGCTATGGAATCACTTTAAGACCCTACTGAACCGCGAGGAACTTTGGGACGTGTGGCGGCTTGAGATTGCGTTATTACCTCGTCTTGTAGATATGACCATGCGCGGCATTCGGGTAGACATCGACCGAGCAGAACGGACTAAGCAAATTCTGATGAAGCAGGAAAAGGAAACGATCAAGCAAATCAAATCGTTAGCAGGCATGGACGTGGAGATCTGGGCCGCGCAATCCATAGCCAAGGCTTTCGACAAACTGAGCATCCCTTATCCTCGCACGGAGAAGGGAGCGCCCAGCTTTACCAAATCGTTTTTGTCGGAGCATAGCCATGAGCTTGCAAAGCACATCGTTAAAGCCCGCAATTTAAACAAGACCAGCGGCTCGTTTATCGACGGCATCCTGAAATATGTCCACGATGGGAGAATCCACAGTCATATCAATCAGTTACGGTCTGACGATGGCGGCACTGTTTCGGGCCGCATCTCCATGAACTCGCCCAACCTACAACAAATCCCGGCCCGCGACCCAGAGCTAGGCCCCATGATCCGCTCGCTGTTCCTACCAGAAGAAGGACAGCAGTGGGCGGCTATAGACTTCTCGCAACAGGAACCACGGATCTTGGTTCACTTCGCCAAGAACTACGGCGACTACAAGAACATGCCCATGGAGGGCGTAGAAAGCTTTGTAGACGGCTACCGCAACAACCCGGATATGGACTTCCACAGCATGGTCAGCGAGATGGCAGGCATCCCACGTAAGCAGGCCAAGGTAATAAACCTCGGCATGATGTACGGCATGGGTGTTAACAAGCTGTCCGACCAGCTAGACCTATCCGTGGACGAAGCTAGGGCGTTAACGCAGAAGTATCACAAGCGCGTACCGTTCGTGAAAGGGCTGATGAAAGGTGTACAGAACAAGCTTGACGACCCACGGTCCTCGGGCAGTCTGCGTTCACTACGAGGCAGGAAGTGCCGCTTCGATCTGTGGGAGCCGGACGCATTTGAAATGCACAAGGCGCTTCCCCGCGAAGAAGCCATCGCGACCCACGGGCCAACGACCAGACTCCGACGGGCTTATACCTACAAAGCCCTGAACCGTTTGATACAGGCCTCTGCCGCAGACATGACTAAGCAGGCGATGGTAGACGTTTGTGAAGCAGGTTTTATTCCCATGTTGCAGGTGCATGATGAACTGGCTTTTTCTGTAGATAGCCCGGAGCAAGCCAAGGAGCTTGCTGAGATCATGGAAAACGCGGTGCCTTTACAGGTGCCAAACAAATGTGACGTAGAAGTAGGCCCAAGCTGGGGCGAGTGTGAGGATCTCACTAATGGCTAATATTAGGACCGCATCTAAAGTAGGCACCATCTATTACGACCTATATGACGGCGAAGGCTTCATTGTTTTAAACGACCGTTGGTTTGTTCTTTTGCCAGACATTTGCGAGCTAGATGTGTTGCAAGACCTGATTGCCGACCTAACTGAGATGTATGACGATGTCCATGCAGAAACGTTTTCTGAGGTTGATCCAGACTAGGATCATCCGTATACTCTCTTATACCAAACTAGGAGAAGTGTAATGGACACTACCAAATGGAAATCCGTGCTGTTGCCGCGAGACGTTTACGAAGAGCTAGTAGTGATTGCTCGCGTTGAAGGGCGTACAATTAGTGGACAGCTTCGCTACATTCATGAGGGCTGGAAGATGGCTAATCTGTCAGACGGCGATCAGGAATATATTGCGGAGCAAGTAGATTCGTTTAAAAAGGAGAATGGCGTAGACCTTACGTCAAAAAGCTTTTCAATATGAGTCAATTTACAACCATGCAGGCGGAGTTTGACAAGGCGTTGAGAAAGCTTGAAAAAGCCTACGAAAGCGGCGACAAAATTAATCGATCTGACTTCGACAAACTGCATATGTGGCATGAGTTTCTCAAAACCAAGTTAGACGCGGAGAGAGAAAAAAATGCCAGAGAACTCAGATAACGTTAATTGTCCCTCGCACTACAACCAAGGTGCGGTGGAATGTATTGACGCCATCAAAGCAAGCTTGACCCAAGAAGGGTTTCGGGCATATCTCAAGGCGTCTTCAATGAAATATCTTTGGCGCTATGAGCATAAAGGAAAACCGTTAGAGGATCTAAGGAAAGCAGAATGGTTTCTGGGACGTTTGATAGACGAACTGGTACATGGTGGTTCGGAATAGCTAACGAAGATGTAAAGATTGCCATACAGGCCGCGCATCAAACTGCCGACCGTTTACAAAAGCCCATGGCCATTCAATCCGACCTGTCGGTTGTACCAGCCGACCAAGCCACCAAAGAAGTGCTTGAAATCGTCCGACCGTAGTGATAGCTTGGGGTGTGACATGTTCTCATGCATGTCACTCCTAAAACGTTTGATTAGGGTTGATGTTAGACTCCCAAAGTGAACATGTTACAACCCGGCCCCGCGCAATGCGGGGCTTTTTTTTGCGCCAAATCTTTTCATATGTTAAGGTATCCAACCAATGCAGATAGGGCGCATACGTGCAGTTAATCGACGCGATTGATATGGGTACAACAAAAGCCTACAAGAACGAACGCCGGTGCTACATAGGCGCAAGCAACGTGGGCAATCCCTGCCATGCCTTTCTCCAGTACAGCCTGCGCGGCTACCCACAAAATCCCCCACCCCCCGCAGTCATGCGGATCTTCGCCCTCGGCCACTATCTGGAAGAAGTGGTTGTCGAAGACCTGAAGATGGCGGGCGTTTACGTTCAGGAGGTTAACCCAAAGACCGGGAAACAATGGACGTACACGGCCCTCGGTGGACACCTACGCGGCCACGCCGACGGCGTCATCAACAACGGCGAATCGATGCAGATCCTTGAGATCAAGTCGATGAACGAAAAGAAATGGCGCACCTTTAAAAACTTGGGGATCGAAAAAAGTCACCCAATTTACTACGACCAGATGCAACTCCTCATGGGGCTGTCTGGCTTTACATCCGCATGGATGGTGGCGTACAACAAAAACACCTCCGTGTACCACGCACAGAACGTCCCCTTCGACGAACCACGGTTCAAGGACCTGATGCGTAAATCCCTCTCCGTGGTCCGTGGCTCGTCCACTACTCGCATCTCAGACACCCCGAATTGCTTTGAGTGCAAGTACTGTAACTACAAGCCACACTGCTGGCCCGACGGCGAACAACCCCTTCCCCTCTCCGTCGAATGCCGAACCTGTCGTCACGCCAAGCCGACAGCGAAACGCAAGTGGTATTGTACGCTACACAAGTCACGGGCCACGGACCCTTGTTCACAATGGTCAAAGTTGCAACCGGAATGACTATGAGCGGAGACATTTGTTGGTGGTGTCGCGGAAAGCTAATCTGGGGCGGCGATGAGGACTTGGAAGACGGCGATTTCGACATGGCCACTAACCTGACCTGCTCCGACTGCGGCGCACACGTCATTTATTACCGACCCACTGAGGAGGAAAACCCTGATGGCTAACAAAAAACGCCGCGCCCGTGGCAAAGACGGACGTTTTATCGCGGACAACCCCGAGACAGAAGTCAATGAGGCATGGGAACAACCACAAAACGCCACCGTGTCCATAACCGCGCCTCCTGCGGCGGAAGGAGATTCATCGAAAAAACTTCACCGCATTGCAGAACCTGAGAAAAAATTAATGGGTTGGCAAGGATACTTCGCCCTATTTGTAATTTTATTAATTATGTCCTTGATAGGCCTAGTTTAATCGCGTATACCTAAGCACCGAGATTAATCGCATGTGGGGGCAGGCGATTGGATCGGCTTACTTGCAGGATTTGCAAGAAAAGAAAAGCTAAAAAACACTTTGGCGAACGCTACCATTCCGGTAAATATCAGCGTGGGCGGCCTATCTGTGCCGATTGTGACTACAACCTCCAAGTTGATTCCGTACACAAATCACCCCGCAATTACCTGTCATCACGGCTCAGGGACATGAAGCAACGCGTCAAACGATACGAGATAGAATTTGACGAAAGGGTTGACTTAGATTTTCTATACAATTTGTTTGAAGAACAAAAAGGGCTGTGCGCCCTGTCCGGCCTGCCCATGACATGGATGCACGAAGGACTGTCATCGAACCACGGCTCACGGCGCGGGACCAATGTTTCTATAGACAGAATTACCCCGGAGAAAGGCTACGTGCCGGGCAACCTCCGACTCGTTTGCGACCGCGTCAATAAGATCCGATCCAATATGTCCGACGGCGACCTGTACTTTTGGTGCGCCCTACTCACAAAAGCATTTAACTCGCCATGAAATAGCAGGCCAGCGCCGCAAGCGTCACGCAACATAAGGCCACTAAATACTCAGGCAAATCATTCACTCTTCACTCTCCGCGCCGCTTCTTCAATCAACTGAAGGCGGCTGGCATAAAACGACTCGTCCCGCTTTTCTATCTCCGCCTCAACTTCTTCAAAGAGCAATTCCGCCTCTTCTTCCAAGTCGTCCAGAACCAAATCTTCCCAATCGTCGTCTTCTCTACCCATGACTCTTCCACTCCTCAACACTGGTCACCCAATCCATCGGTATCGCAATTTCAGCATCACCCTCTTCAACCCGACCGTCGTCATCTAACAAAACGTGCGGACACAGCAAAAGACGCCGCTCGTCCTGATGAAGTATCACACCACACGACACCACCTCCGCCTCCCGCGTCTCCTTCATCTCCTCAACCGAACGCCAACCACTACGCGTCCCGCCACACGCATCACGCCACTTGACCAAGAAAATCCTCGGCATCATCTCGCTATCCCCCCAGATATAAGATAGAGTTGGTTCTTCTATTGAAGTAGACTACTACAGTACTGAGGGGGAAGCCGATATGGGATTGGCAATTGATTCAGAAAAAAGAGTGGATGTCGCCAAACTGCTAGAAAGTAGCGAAGACTTCCGCGATTTCGTAGCCAATGCCCTGCAAAACGAAATCTGGATGGGCAACGAACAAAGCAAACACCTCATGGGAACCCTCATGGCCGACGACGAACAAGAATTCATCATGTGCCTCTGCCAAATCGGATTCATCGTCTATACCGATTACCTCATCGAAACCCGCGACCAGTTCAAGCATAAGAACTTTCATTAAATGAAAAGAGGACTTAGCATCATGAGCGACCGCACAGGTGAACTGCTCGTCGGGGCGGCGAAAGTCATGGCAGGGATACTCATTATCCTTACAGCGTCATGCACCATCGTTACCTCACACGACCCGCAATGGGAATGGCCCCGAGACTTAGAGCAGGGAGAATAGACCACGGGCCACTCTTACCGTGAGCCGTGGCCCATCAGCCCCATGTCGGGAGACAGCAGGCACGGGCCACGTATCACGGACCACGGGTCTTGGTGTAGAAGTGCAGGATTTTTAGGCCTCCTTTTTTTATATGTCCTCCTTTCCCTATTCAAATAATCTATTTTTAAGAAAAAAACCTACACTTCTACACTGTGCAAGTTTTGGGAAAAGTTGTTTGAGGCCTTAATTTCGCTATCTATATAGTGTTTTCCCAGAGAAATAAAAAAATAAAAAATAAATTCTAAATGCCCGTAACTGGCGTAACCACGTAACACGGGCCTAGAGGCCGCATAAACACTGGATTCCTTCGTTACACGAGGGTTACACAGGGATACACTGCTGATGCTCAAGCTGTTAATCAAGCTATTGCTATTAAGGGTTTTGAGATTCAAAAAAATTATTTTTATTTTTCTGGAAAATATATATATAGGGGGCCAAATTAAGGTATGGTTAGCCGGACTTACTCACATACCGAGGTACTCCTGTGACAAAGAAAGCCAAGCGGTACGCCAAGGTGCTGGACACCAAGGCGGCGGCACTTCCTGAAGCAAAACGACAGCAAACCAACCGACCACCACTGGCACAAAAGCGTTTGACCAGAAGGCAGGAGCTTTTTGTCCGCGAACTTGTGTCAAAAGATGGACAGATCACAATGCGGGAGGCGGCGATTAACGCGGGCTATCCTGAACGGTCTGCCCATGTTAGGGCCTCTGAACTCACCAATCCCCGAATCCACCCTCATGTCTGCCGCGCGATCCGTGAATACAGGCAGGAGCTTGACGAAAAGTATGGTGTGGAATACCAGCGGCATCTCCGGGACCTCCAGATCATCCGTGACGCGGCGTTAGAGAATGGTGCGTACAGTGCCGCAGTGCAGGCGGAATATCGCCGTGGGCAGGCACAGGGGGACATCTACGTCAATAAAACGGAGATACGTCACGGCACCATCGATCAAATGAGCAAGGAAGAGGTCATGAAGGCCTTGAACGAACTCAAGCAAACCTACGCTCCGTTGACACATGACGCGGGGGCCGAGGACGGTGGGAACAGAAAGCGGGCGCGTGAGCGCCTTGCGGAAGAGGTGCAAGATGTTCCTGATTAATTGGTGGGGTAAATGTTGGTATGGCGAATCTGAGTGGAAGCGCAGGAAAGCGGGCGTTTCGGGGATAGCAGAGCAGTGGAAGGAACCTTACTTTTCACACCCTTTAGACAAGATGGCGTGGGAACTGAGAAAGAACCGGTTTAAAACTAATGGACATATTGGAAACGAAGGCGAAGCCGAAGAAACAGCGTGAAGCCAGCTTTTGGCAATCGTTAAAGAAGGCCATTCGGGACAACTGCCCGGATTGGTCTGCCACGCGTTTGGAGTCTAGGGCCACGTTGGGTGTGCCGGATGTCCTGATCATGGACGGTAGGGGCGATTGGCATATGGTGGAATTGAAGACCACGCAGAATATGTCGGTAGACATCACGCCGCATCAGGTGGCGTTTGCTACTAAACACGCGCGGGGCAGTTGCTGGATTGCGGTGAAGCTTTGTACTGCCACGGGCAGTGAGATCTTCCTGTACCGTGGCGACCGTGCGGTTGACCTGAAGATGGACGGATTGCGCGCTACACCTACTAAACATTTCAGCCACCCTGTTTCGTACCGGAGTGTTCTTCACGCTATTGCCACTATGTGAGTTATCCCATACTATGGTGGTGGGCATATGCCCTGACTAACGGAGAACGAAACATGAACGAAGATCTGTGGGAAAGTCTTTTTGATCGGATTGAAAACGAACTGAAGACGGGCGACATCCACACGCTCTATTTACTGTTGGATTTAGTGCAGGAAGATAAGTTGATTGCTTACGCGAAGGGGGAGTCATGAGAGAACTGCGATTACCGGTGTGGACCGTGGTGTGCGGCGAGCGGTGCAGGTGGTTTCCTGACCATGCCTCTGCAAAGGAATTTGCCAATAACGAGTGGGACAAAGAGGCGGACGGTGTGCCCTTTGTTCAATCTAAAACCATTTGGGATGTGGAAGAGGTCTGCGAGATTCTGAACAATGTTGAATCGTTTGCGGACCATGCGCTTGCTCCCGCTGAACTGAGGATCATGCGATGACGCAGACAGTAGGCGAAGCCGCCGAGGCCAGATACTCCGGCCTGACTTATGACCATGCCTTGCCGCAGGGCTGGGTGGATCAATGCTGTGAGAAGGGCCTTGATCCGCGAGGGCATTTCGTTTGGCTTTACGACGATTATGTTGGAAGGCCTGCCCCTATCACAGATGAGGGGGACCGCATTGTGTCCCTGCTCGCCCGTGATCCGTAGGCGCCAGCACCTACGCCAAGCCGCCTTCGGGCGGCTTTTTTGTGCCCAAAGAAATTTTAAAAAGAGCATTGCAGGGCGACGCCACGTATGCGATAGTTCGGGTGCGGCAATCCTGCCGCATACTTTGGGAGATATACCATGCAACATACGATTGAAAATTCAGACCACACCCTGACCCGCTTGCTTCAACAGGTACAGGACCAAGCCGCTAGATCTCAAGACTTTCTGGCACCTACTAACCAGCTTCAACTGATGACCGGTGACCGGGGTGACGGTAGCAAGGTCAGCCAGATTGTTTTGGAGCAGACCGGTGGGGCACCCACGCAGATCCTTACCGCCAACGATGTGGCGTTTGACCAGATCAGCCAGAAGGCCGGTATTGATGTCCGGACTGCCCGCCGCCTTCAGCAGGATTACTCCACTGAATTCGATGGCTTGATTAACGCTATTTGGCAGAAAGAACCGGCGGTGCGAATGATCCGCTCATTCCAACACGCGACCCATGCGAATCTGGGAACCGCTCGCGCCATGGTGTCAGATAAGTTTAAAACCTTCGACAATGTTCACCTGCTGAATTCTGCCCTGCCGGAATTGATGGACAGCGATGCCCAGTGGAAAGTGGTTAACGGTCAGGTGACTGACAAGCGCCTGTACCTTCGTCTGAAATCAGAAGTGATCACGGGCGAGGGCGCGGCGGTTGGCGACATCATGGCGCTGGGCATTGGCATGAGCAATAGCGAAGTCGGTTGCGGTAGCGTTAACGTTTTCCAGATGTTCTGGACGCTGGCCTGTCTAAACGGAATGCAGACCGAAAAGCGTACCCGCAAGTCGCACATCACCGGCGCGCGTGGCGATGCTGATACGTGGGGCCTGCTGACAGATGAAGCGAAAGATGCGGACAACCACGCGCTGGCGCTTCAAATGCGGGATGTGACTAAGGCCTACGCCAGCCGCGAGTCATTCGATGAAGTGCTGGAAAAAATGAAAACAGCGCATCAAGACAAAGTCGAAGGTTCGCCGCAGTCAGCAGTCGAAGCCATGGGCAAAGTGCTGGCGCTGACCAAAAAGGATACCGCCAGTTTGATGGACGGCCTACTGGCCACTATCGGGCAGTCGGGCTATGCCGGTCAGCCAGTAACCCGCGCCACTATGGTGAACGCGGTGACAGCGGTAGCGCATCAAGCGGACGCGGACAGTGTTGACGATTGGCAGAAGCTGGGCGGGCGCGTGTTGGACCTGCCCCGCTCCGATTGGCAACGCGTGGCAATGGCCGCCTAACTTACACTTCCCAAAGTGTGCCCCGCTTCGGCGGGGCTTTTTTTTGCCCGCAAGGTATGCGATAGTCCGACTGCCGCAATGGTGCGGCTAACTTTGGGAGAAAATTTTATGGCTACAATTACTTTTACAGTTCAGGATCTGGATATCGAAGTCGAAGAAATTTCTATCATGAGTTGGGAAGTGCCCGCCCTGTTAGAAGCCAATAGCATTGATCCGGAAGATTTACACGGCGAGTGGCAAATGATGGACCGTTACATCCGCGAGGATTGTGAAACGTCATTCGATTTTGAGCGCGTGGTGCGATGGATCGAGGAGGGTGATCTAACCGACGGGGAATTGCAGGATCTGTCCTACAATATCGCTTGCGAATTGGTGGGCCGGTTGAAGAGCGTTCGCCAGTGCGCTGATAACTATCTAGAAACCAACCGCCAAAATGTGGAGCGCATCCGAGAATTGGAGCGCGCCGCCGCACCGGATGCCGCGACCGCGTAGGCAATCCCGCCCCAGTAGCCCGCCATCCGGCGGGCTTTTTTTTGCCTAGCGTATGCGATACCCTAAGCGGGCCGCGATTGGCGGCGACACTTTGGGAAACTGATTATGCAATTACTCGACACGCGGGGCGCAAACCCCAAACTGAAAAAGACGGCGGAACTCGGGAACGTGTTTGGCTCATTTCGTTACGCGGGCTTATCGCTTTATCCCGACGCGGAATTGTGCCCAGCATCTAAGGCGGCAGGGTGCGCTGACACTTGTTTGGCGGATCAAGGGCGCGGGCGGTTTGATAACGTGCGCGAAGCGCGCCAGCGGAAGGCGGCATTCTTTCGCGATGATCGCGCGGCTTTTCTGGATCAACTGCACCGCGAGCTATCCAACTTTGGAAAGCTTTGCGAGCGCGAGGGGCGGCGCGGCGTGGTGCGGCTTAACGTTCTGTCCGATGTCCGTTGGGAAATGCTCGGCATACCGCAAGCGCATCCCAATCTTTTTATGCTGGACTATACAAAGCGCGCGGATCGGCTTTGCAAAACGCCCGATAATTACCGGTTGATTT